>Ga0206847_10093_pt1 | contig 31763 bp, 20 predicted proteins | sample Alteio_BWOrgCont_17_FD_152880 | JGI IMG/M metagenome (GOLD analysis project Ga0206847, IMG submission 152880) | Enriched cells from forest soil in Barre Woods Harvard Forest LTER site, Petersham, Massachusetts, United States -... | ecosystem: Environmental > Terrestrial > Soil > Temperate forest >... | reverse complement strand
GTAGCCCAGCAGCAAGTCGGCGAAATCGGCGCCCGTGGAGGTGCTGGTCACGTTGGGATACTCGCGCGAGAAGACGCCGTTGAAGGTGAACGATCCGGCATTCGAGCTGACGGTGGGGCCGCTGTTGATGACCCGATAATCGAAGCCATACGTGAGGCTGTGACGGCCGATGTACTTGGACACGCTGGCGAGAAAGTTCTTGGAGTAGAAATTGGAATAGGTCTTCGAGACGTTGCTCAGACTTTCGCCATTCAACGTGATCTGAGGGAAATACCGGGTCTGGACTCCGCTGAGAAAGTTCGCGGGGAACCCCAGCGACGCCTCGTTGAACCCGGCCGCGGCGCTGACACCCTCGGTGAAATTCGGGAAGCGATTGAAACCGTAGCGTAGCGTTACCACCGTAGTGGGATTCGGCGTCAGGATGGCGTTGAGCGCGGTCGCGTCCACGTGCCGGTACAAGAGATAGGGAGTATTGCTGGTGGTGCTGCCGGCTATGATGCCCAGCGGGTTGCCGCCCGGTTCGCGGCTCTTGTAGTACATGAAAGAACCGGTGAGCCGGAACCAGTCCGTCACGGCGTGTTCCAGCTTGTAGGTGTATTGGTCGGCGCGATCGAACAGGGAATCGACGCCCGTGAAATTGGTCGCGTCGGTGGCCGTCTTCACTTGCGGATTCGGCAGGTAATTGATGATGGCTTGCCCGATCGGATTGATCATCGAGCCGGGAATGATGTTGCCTGCGAACGGAACGCGCACCTGCGTTACGCCGGATGGGCAATTGTCGGCCGCCGTGCAGGCGCGCGTGGAGAGCGGATTGTAAACGATGACGCTGCTTTGGGAAAAGTCCCCGGTCTTTTCGAGAGCCGTCGGCAGGGCGAAGGGATTCGTTACAGGTGTGTGCTGGCGATACGCTTCCGACGCAACCCAGAAGAACGTCTTGTTCTTCCCGTTGTAGATTTTCGGAATCACGATCGGGCCGCCCATCGCTCCCCCAAAATTCTTCCAGGAGGTGGGGGCGCGCGGGAGGCCGGCGGCGTTCGCGAAGAACTGATTGGCCACAAAATCGGTGGTGCGATAGAAGCCGAACAAGTCTCCGTGGAAGCCGTTGCTTCCGGTCTTAAGCAGCGTATTGAACACGCCGCCGCCGGTCCGGCCCATGGTGGCGTCGTACGTGCCCGTCTGGAGTTTCATTTCGCCGACCGCTTCCACCGTGGGGATGATGACAGCCCGATTGGTGGCGTCGGTTACCGGTATTCCGTCGATGAAATAATTGTTCCCGCGGACCGGGCCGCCGGCTACGGAAATCTGGGACGATCCGCTCTGGTCCTGAAATCGATTGAACCGCGGATCGCCCACCGTTTCGACGCCAGTAGATAATTTCGCCAGAAGAAAAACGTTTCTGCCCAGATTCGGCAGGTCTTCAATCTGTTGTTCGTTGATTACCTGGCCGTTGGAGGCGTTGGAGCTCTCGACCAGGGGTGTTTCCGCTGTCACTTGTACGGTGTCGGTGACTTGCCCGATTTCCATTTTCAGGTCCAGCGTCACGAACTCCTGCGTATTCACCACAACTCCGGTCCGCGTGAGTTTCTTGAAGCCCGGCGCTTCTACCGTAATGAAATAGGTGGCGGGCTCGGCTTGGGCGAACGCGTACTCGCCCAGCGAATTGCTGATGGCGCTGCGGCTGGTTGCCGTGGCGCTGTTGACCAGGGAGACCACCGCGCCGGAGATCACGGCGCTCCCCGGATCCTGAATAATTCCTCGAACGCCGCCCACGAAATTCTGGGCCGAAATCGCCGACAAAACGGTAAGCGAAAGCACTGCGAGACGCAGATTGAAACGTAACCCCATACCTTTCCCCCTGATGAAGCGATTGACTTGGAGCTAGACCCGAAGACAGAAACAGCCGAAGTTTCGGTGGTCAGACAAGGAACGGCATCAACGTGGGGTAGGCGCTTCAGAGCGTCAAAAACTGAGAAGAATAGTACCAGCAGTTACAGGCGGTGTCCAGAAGAAACCAATCTTACGTGCAATAGAAATTTGTTATGAGACTAATTAAGCCTGGATATGGAATAACAGAGAAAACTAAAATGCGTAGCCAAACGCGGCCTGATAGGTCCTCGGCGCGACGAAGTGCGTCCCGCTAAACGTGGAAAGGAAGTTGTAAAGCGCCACCTTATTAGTAATGTTCTCGACAGTGAGGCGCAGTGTCCAGCGGCCGCCTTTCTCGTTGTGGAACAGATTGTCGGTCCCCACCCCGGCATTAAACAGGTTGCGCGGCTTGACGCGGTCCGGATTGTGGTCGTCATTCTCGGTCCCGGTTTGCGGGAGCGTGAGCAGAGTGGATTTTCCGACGCCGTTGCAGGCGGTGATCGCAGTGCTGTAGGTGGCGGACACGCCGTTGCAGGAGAAACCGATGTCGGCTTGTTGGGCGGCTGTTAAGGTGAGCGCCGCCGCGACATCCGGCACGCCGCTTACAACCAGCCCGCTGTCGTACCGCCAGGTGAAGTCGATCCACTCCGCGTTCTTCGGACGCTGGTAGCGCAACACCACGTTCTGTTGATAAGCCTGGTCATGATCGATGCGAAACACATTGTCCGCGAATCCACCCAGAGGAATCAGGCCGCCCACTTCGGGCGGGAAATAGCGCGCGCGCGTGTGCCCCAGGGTCAGGTAGGCTTGAAACCCATGCAGGTTGACGGTGCTGACGCGCGCCGTCACGCCGTCTACTTTGGAATTATTCCAGGCAATGGGAAAAGTGATCGGGGTGTTGAAGAACACCGAGAAATCGTAAGCGTTGTGCGTATACTTCCAGAAATAGTCCGCGTCCACGATCAGCCAGCCGCCGATGCCCTGCTGGAAGCCGGTGTCGAATTCGTTTCGATTGCCAGGCTTGATGGCGGTGGATTGGGAGCCGAACACACTCTCGGCCAGGCCGCCCTCACCGGTTCCGCTGGACAGGATCAGGTTTTCGTTAAACGGCGTCTCAAACGTGCGCGCGTAAGAAGCACGGACAACGGTGTTGTTGAAAACCTGATACGACATTCCTAAGCGGGGTCCGACGCCGTTGGCCGTGGTGAGGCCATTGTACTGGTCTTCACGCAGGCCGGCGTTGATGGTGAGCTTGCCGAATTTCATTTCGTCGGTGATATAAGCCGCGAATTGCGTGATGTTCGCTTTTCCGTGGAAGTTGAATAAAGACCCGCCGCGCGTCAAGTCATACGGCACAATCCCAAGTTGCAGGTTGGGATTCGGGACATAGGTTGGATTGATGCTTGAGCAGGCGCTCGGATTGGTGACTCCCGGCAACAACAGCGCATCCCCGGCTGCATTCAAGCACACTGGATTGTAAGCAGGATCGGTAATGCCGAATTGGAAGTTCTCCAGCAGCCGCGTCTGCTGGATCTGGATTCCGGCTTTTATGTTGTGCCGGCCTTGCGAGTGCGCGATGTCGGCCTTCACGCCGAAATTTGTAAGGAACCTGTTTTGGGAAGCCGTGGCCGGCGTGTCGGCGAAGGGATTGCGGCTGGCGTAGTAGTTCACCTGGTCGCGCCGCACGTACGGGTTCACGGTCAACAGCGTGTGGGCGCTGAAGGTATGCTGATAGCCCGGAGCGATGCTCCAGGTCAGCACGCGCTGCTTTTGATCCTGCGACAACTGATCGAAGCTATTGGGGACCTGGAACCAGTTGCGAGTGGTGAACAGATCGAAATGGACCACATCGATGGGCGTGGGCTGGTAATCGACGCGATCGAAAACGCTCTCGTTGTTGCCGATGTCGTGAATGGGCAGGAACTCGGGCGAGTCTAAGAAATGGCCCGACCGCACACCATTCAGCGCAATGAAGTTTCCGAACTTCGTGGAGCCGAAACCCAGCGTGGCGTTGTCGGACCAGGTTCCAAAGGAGCCCCAGGACGACTCGATGCTCCCGTACGGTTTGGTGGCGCCCAGTCCGGAGCGGGTGGTGGCGTTCACCACCAGGCTGGTCTTATCGCCGTATTGAGCGTCCCCCGAGCCGGTGATCAATTGCATGTTCTCGATCGCGTTCAAAGGAATCTGGGTGGAGAAAGTCTTGCTCTGCTGGTCCGTGATGGGCTGCCCGTCGATCATGTAGCTCACTTGCGCGTGATCCCCCACCGGATGGAAAAAGCCGTTGGCGTCGGCAGCCACCGCGCCGGTGCTGTAGGTGATGGCCTGGTTCAATCCCCCGGCGGGATCGAACACAGGGAGTTTCAGAAATGTGCTGCGGTCGACATCCTGGTGCGTGGAGGTGTCGGTCTCCACTTGCGCGCCGGCTGCTTCCACTGTGACCGTAGTGGCTTCCGACGCAACCTTCAACGCGATGTTCACGGTGAGGGGCAAGGTACTGCGAACGTCAACATGCTGCGAGGCGGAGCCGAAGCCGGAGGCGGTAACGCTCAGTTGATATTCGTTCAGCGGGACATTGGAGAATCGGTAAGCGCCGGACTGATCCGTGGTCGCGGTTTGCTGAAAGTTCGTGACGGGGTTGGCCAGCCGGACTTGAGCGCCCACGATCAGCGCGCCGGAAGGATCCGTCACGGCGCCCTGAACCGTCCCGCTGCTGATGGACTGGCCGCGGACGGGAAAAACCATCGCTGTCAGAAACACTACCAGCGCCGCCAACCTCATGTTTTCATTATTGAGGGCCGAATCGCGGCCGCTACGGTTTTTGTAATGAGCGGGCTGGCATCCGCCACCAGCGGATTGAAAGTTGCCGTAAGCGGGAGCTGGTAGAACTCCTAGTTCCGCATGTTATCTTGAGTCATAAGCAAGATGCGAAAACTCCTGGCGATCGCAATCATCTTGGCGTTTCCGTTGCTTGCCGACGACCGCTCCAAAGATACTCTCAGCGTTACCCACACGGACCGGTTCAACGTACCCGCGTCCGGCGCGATCCATATTGAGAACTCGTACGGCGAAGTGGATGTCGACGGTTGGGATCGCCCGGAAGTAGAAGTGACCGTGGTTCGTTCGAGCCAGCATTTTTACAGCCCGAAGCAGCGCGACGAAGCTCAGCATCGCCTGGATAGCGTTCGAGTGGACGCGAAGCAGGCGGGAAACGACGTGGTTGTTTCCACGGCATATCCGGCGCGGAACACGTTTCTGCACCCGCTCAGCCGGCGCAGCGACATCGAGATCGCCTATCGCATCAAAGCGCCGCGCGCGTCGAAACTGACCATCGATCATAACAGCGGCGGAGTGAACGTCTCCGATATGAGCGGCGATATTCACGCCACGGTGATCAACGGACAGATTACGCTGACGCTTGCACCGGCCGCCCAATATGCGATCGACGCACAATGCGCCATCGGCGATGTGTATTCCGATTTTGACGGCCGGGACCGGCGCCGGGGCGTGCTGGGGCAGGAATTCGCGCACCCGGGCACGGCGCCGGCGGCCAACCTGTATCTGCGCGTGCGCGTCGGCGACATCGTGATTATGAAGCTGCACGGTCCGCCGGCGGACTGATCTTCAGACCTTCAGCACATCGTCTTCGCGCGCGACTACCGCGTATAAAATCGGCGACAGGAAAATCGACAGCAGCAGCCGGGACAGCAGCCCGCCCACGATTACGATGGCGAACGGTTTCTGCGAATCGCTGCCGATGCCGGTGGAGGTGGCCGCCGGAAGCAGGCCGATACAGGCCACCAGCGCCGTCATCATGATGGGCCGCAACCGGAGCAGGGAAGCCTGGTAGGTGGCCGTCATGATGTCGTTTCCTTCCAGGCGCAGCTTGTTGATGAAGGAATAAAGAATAACGCTAGTGAGCACCGCGACACCCATCAGCGCGACGAATCCGAGTCCCGAAGAGACGCTGAAGTTGGTCTTGGTCCACCACAGCGCCAGAAGTCCGCCCACCGGCTCAGTCACCAGCACGCTGAAGAGGATGATGAGCGGGAATTTCAGGTTTCCGTACAGCGCAAAGAGAATCAGAAGAATCAGGAGCACGGTAATGGGCGCGATGATTTTCATCTGCTCGCGCGCGGCCAGATAATCCTTGTACTCGCCGCCCCAGTCGTAGGTGTATCCGACCGGCAGTTTTACTTCTTTGTCGACGGCCCGGCGCGCTTCTTCCACCGCGCCCGCCAGGTCGCGGTTCCGCACGCTGAACTGGACGCCGATGAAGCGCGAATTGGCTTCGCGATAAATGAACGACGCCCCGTTGCTCACGCGAATATCGGCGAACTGGCTGAGCGGCAGATGCTGGCCGTCGGGCGTGGCGATCAGCAGATTCTTGATCGCTTCCATATCCTTGCGAAAAGGCTCCTGCATGCGGACCAGCAGGTCGAACTGGCGCTCGCCCTGGATCACCTGGGAAGCCGCTTTGCCGCCCATGGCGGTTTCTACCAGGGTGTTGACGTCGTCCACGTTCAGGCCGTAGCGGGCGATCTTCTCGCGGTTCGGAACCACGGTTACGCTGGGCTGTCCCAGCTCGCGCACCACCGTGATGTCGGCGATTCCGGGAACCTTCGCGATGATCGCTTTTACCTGTCTGGCTTTGGCTTCCAGCGTGGCCAGGTCGCCACCGAAAATCTTTACCGCCAGCAGGCTTTTCAAACCGGTCTCGGCTTCATCCACGGCGTCCTCGGCCGGCTGCGTGTAATTGAAAATCACACCCGGAAAGGCTGAAGTCTTCTTTTGAATGGCGTCGACGAGCTCCTTCTTGTTGTGAATGGATCCCTTCCATGCTCCGTCGTCGTAGGGCTTCAAGCCGATGTAAAACTCATTGTTGAAAAAACCCGTGGAGTCCGTGCCGTCGTCCGGACGGCCCAGCTCGTTGGCCACCGTGGTCACTTGCGGGAAGCTGCGCAGAATATTCCGGATCTGCGGCGACAGCTTGGAGGCTTCTTCAAAGGAGATGGTGTAGGGAGCGGTGGCGCGCATCCACAAGGCGCCTTCGTCCAGGTGCGGCATGAATTCCGCCCCAATCAACGGAATCAGCAGCAGCGACGCCGCGAAAATTCCCAGCAGAACCATGATCGAAACGGTGCGATGCCACAGGCACCATCCCAGCAGCCGGCCGTAGCCGGCGCGAATTTTATCGAACAGCCACGCTCGCGGCTCCTTTATTCTGCCCCGCAGCATGAAAGCGCATAGTACCGGCAATAGAATCAGCGCGCACAGCAGCGATCCGACCAGCGCGAACGACATGGTGTCCGCCATGGGATGAAACAACCGGCCGGAGGGCCCTTGCAGCGCGTAGATGGGAAGATAGCCGGCGATAATTACCGCGACGGCGTAGAATATGGGCCGCTCCACGTCGCCGGCGGCGGCGCGAATCACTTCGATCAGGTTGTAGCGCTCGCCGTGCCGGGCGGCCAGCTCGCGAAACACGTTTTCCACCATCACCACCGCGCCGTCCACCAGGATGCCGAAGTCGATGGCTCCGATGGACAGCAGGTTGGCCGGGATGTGCCGCCAGTCCAGGCAGATGAACGCGAACATCAGCGCGAAAGGAATGGTGATGGAGACGATCAGCGCCGCGCGCACGCTCAACAAAAAGATACCCAGGACAATCAACACCAGCACCATGCCGCGGATCAGGTTCCGCTCCACGGTTTGCGTGGTTTCCTGGATCAGGTCGCTGCGGTCGTAATAGGGCAGGATCTTGACGTCCTGCGGGAGCACATGCTCGTTCAACTCCTTGGTCATGCGCTGCACCTGCTTCAGCACCACCTGGGCCTGCTCGCCCACGCGCATCAGGATGACGCCTTCCACCGCGTCGTCCTGGTTCATAAAGCCGAACTGGCCCAGCCGCGGCGCGTAGCCGATCTCCACCTTCCCGACGTCGCGGACGAAGGTCGGTATTCCGCTGTTGGTGGAAACCACGACGTTGCCGATGTCTTCGGTGGTCTTCACCAGCCCAAGGCCGCGAATGTAGTAGAACTGGCCGCCCTGCGAATAGAAGCCTCCGCCGGCATTGGAGTTGTTGCTGGCCAACTGCTGAAACACCTGCGGAACCGTGACGCCGAGCGAGAACAGCCGGTAGGGGTTCAGCAGCACTTGATACTGCATGGTGGTGCCGCCCAGGCCGGAATCGTCGGCTACGCCGGGAACGGAACGGTACTTGCGCTCCAGCACCCAGGCCTCGATGGTCTTGAGCTGCTGCGGAGTGCGATCCGGACTCACCAGCACATATCGATAGATCAGGCCGCTGGGGCTGAACAGCGGGGAAACGCCCGGCGTCACGCCGTTAGGCAGCGTGGCGTTGGCCATCCGCTCGAAGGCCTGCTCGCGCACGAAGTACGGGTCGATGTCGTACTGGAAGTTCATCTCCAGCGCGGAAAGTCCGTACAGCGAAATGGAGCGCAGGCTTTCGATCTTGGGAATCCCGTTCATCTCCACTTCGAGCGGGATCGAGATCAGCCGCTCGATTTCTTCGGATGCGTGGCCGGGCCACTGCGTGATGATCTCGACGTGCGGGGGTGAAAGGTCGGGATAGGCGTCGATGGGGAGCTTGGAAAAAGAATAGGCGCCCCACACCATCAGCATCACAGCCGCCATGAAAACTATGAACCGCTGGGTGAGCGCGAAGGAAACGATGCGGCTGATCATGGCGTTTTATTGAATGCCATTGGCGAACTGCAGAAACACCGAGCCTTCAGCGACAATCTTCTCGCCTTCCTTGGTTCCGGTTAACAGCTCGGTGTCCGCGCCTTGCTGGACGCCGATTGTGATCAGCCGCTGCGCGAATTTGCCGTTCTCCACTTCGACATACACGAACGGAAGATTGTCGTCCGTGCGAAGAATAGCCGACGTCGGCACGGCCAGCACGCTCCGGCCGGACTTGGTGTGGATCAGCGCATCCACGAACAGGTCTTTCTTGAGCAGCTTGCCCGTGTTTTTCGTCACGATGCGTACCGGCGTAGTGCGGGTGGCCGGATCCAGCAGCGCCCCGATGTAATCCACCGAGCCGCTGAACGTCTGGCGGAAGGCGGCGTTGGTCAGCTCCACCGTGTCGCCGGTGCGCACGGATTCCAGATCGCGATCGTAGATATGCCCCCACACCCACACCGTGGACAGGTCGCTGATGGTGAAACACGCGGTAGTGCCCGCCTGGATCACCAGGCCCGGCGTCACCAGCTTCTGCACCACCATGCCCGCGATGGGCGACCGTACGGCCAGCTGCGGATTGATGGCCACACCCTGATGTTCCGCCTGGTCGATCTCCTGCTGCGAGACGCCGAAAATCTTCAGCGCCTGCAGGTCGTCCTCCACCTCGGCGGTGGCGTCGTTATAATCCTGCTCCGCGGCTTCTAGATCTTTCTGCGCGATCACTTTGTGGTCCAGCAGATCCTTGCTGCGCGCGAGAGTCTTCTTGGCATAATCCAGCCGGTTGCGGGCCTTCTTGTACGTGGCGACGGCATTGGCGACGTCGGGGCTGGACACATAAAGCAGCGGCTGGTCGGCGGTCACCATCGTTCCGGTGTCCACCAGGAGGCGCGAAATGGGTCCATTCACCTGCGTGATGGCCTGCGTGGTCTGGTCGGCATCCCAATCCACCGTGCCGGTGGTTCGTACCGCGGGCGACCACACCGCTTTGCGCACCTCCACGATCTTGAGGTGTTCCATCTGGTTCGGCGGCACTTGAAACAAAGCCGCGCCTCCGGTGGACGATGTGTCCGCCGGCGCCCCGGCCGCGGGCTTGGATCCACAGGACGAAGCTGCCAGCGCCGCCGTCAAAACCGCCAGGGCTGCCAACGCCGCCAATTTTCCTTCGCCCGGTCTCATCGAATCACCTGCGTTCCCACGGCCTGATTCACCTGCTCGGCCGCGGTCATGTACGCGGCGATGGCTTGCCGGTATCCCAGCTGCGTGGCGCGATAACTGCGCTCGGCGTCGAGAACGTCCAGCACTGTTGCGGCGCCCCGTCCGTAAGCGTAGGTCGTAATGTTGCGCGATTGGGTGGCCTGGTCCAGATAGCCCGATTCGTATAGCGAAACGATTTGCTCATTGGTCTGGAGACCGTAGTAGGCGTTGACCACGTCGGTTTCGACGCCCACTTCGGCGGCCGATTCCGTTTCGACGGCCTGGCGGACGGCCGCCTGGCTGCGGGCGATTTCGCCCTGATTCCGGTCGTGCACGGGCAGATCGAACGATAACGAAAACCCCACCGCGTTGCCGGTGCCGTTGGGTCCGATGCTCTGATAGGTGTAATCCGTGGACCAGGTCCAGTCCTTGGCGCGATTGCCAAAGGCGAGTGAAACGGTATCGTTCGCCAGCTTGACGCCACTGTGCGCGGCCTGCAGATCCGGCCGCGCCGCCAGCGCCTGCTTCTGCAAATCCGCCAGCTGAACCGGCTGCTTCTTGTGCGCCAGCGTTCCTGTGACATCGAAGTCGTCGGTTACGGATTGGTATCCGAGCAACTGCCGCAGAGTGGCCTTGGCCTGGATCAAGCTCAGCTCGCCGGAAGAAACATCCTGCTCGAATTGCAGCTTTTGCAGCGATATTTTCAGGTAATCGCCCTCGGCCAGATCGCCCGCCGCGACGCGCGCGTGGTTCAGTTCCACTTCCTGAGAAAAATTCGCCAGATCCTCCCGGGCGAACTGGAGCACGGACTTGGCGAGGAGAACGTTGATGAACGCCTGCACCACCTGGAATCGCAACTGGCGCTCGTTGTCGGTCACCGTTTTTGCGGCCACGTCGGTGTTGTCCTTGGCCACGGACAGGCGTTTTTCGCGCTTGCCGCCGCGCTCATAGGTGTAGGCCAGCGATTCGGAATAGATCTGGGTGTTGAAGCGAATCAATTGCGGGGAAAACAGCGGGATCGTATCCACCAGCAAGCTGAGGGTCGGGTTGGGCTTTAGCGCCGCCGTGATTTCATCGGCTTTGTTCTGGTCGATATTCAGCCGTTGCGCCCGCAAAGTCTGGTTGTAGGCGAACGCGATCCGGACGGCATCGTCCATCGAAATCACGCTGCGCGGATTATTGGCCGGCGGCGTCTGCGCCACGGCCAAACCGATGGTCGAAAGTATCGCTGCAAATAGGGTGTTGAACCGACGTAACAGCCGCAAGTCTCCTCCCTGGAAACGAACGCCAAATGCTAATGCTAGAGGTCGTATGACGGTGCGCGAAAGGAGCTAGTAACCAAAAACCTGACCAGCGGGCTGGATTTGGCTATGAACGGATATTTCCAGCCGTAGAACGGCCAACATAGGTAGCTTTCACCGTGGAAATTGCCTGGCATGTTCCGCGGTTTTCCGCCGCGATGCCGAAGCGTGCCGTGAAATGGAATGCGCTGCCCTGGCCGGGCTCGCTCTCTACCCAGATTCGTCCGCCCAGGATCTCGCTCAATCGGCGGGAGATGGTGAGGCCCAGGCCGGTGCCGCCGAAACTGCGAGTGGTGGAGCTGTCCGCCTGCGTGAAGGCCGAGAAGATCTCCTTCAGCTTGTCGCGCGGGATACCGATTCCAGTGTCCCGGACGGTGAACTGCATGGTTACGCGATCAGCCTCTTCCGAGTCTCGACGCACGAACAACGCCACTTCGCCCTTACTGGTAAACTTGATCGCGTTTCCAACCAGGTTTACAACGATCTGCCGCAAACGAGTGGGGTCTCCCACCACCAAATCGGTAACTTCCGGATCCACGTGCCACTTCAGGCGCAAGCCTTTGCTCTGGGCCCGGACGGACGGCGCTTTCAAGGTGTGCTCCAGGTTATCGCGCAGGCTGAAGTTGACCGTCTCGAGCGTCAGCTTTCCGGCTTCGATCTTGGAGAGATCCAGGATGTCGTTTATGAGCGAAAGCAATCCTTCGGCCGATTCCTTGGCCGTATCCAGGTAATCCCGCTGCTCGGCGTCCAGCCTGGTATCCAGCGCCAGTTCCAGCATCCCGAGCACGCCGTTCATCGGGGTGCGGATCTCATGGCTCATGTTGGCCAGAAACTCGCTCTTGGCCCGGTTCGCGATCTGCGCCGATTCCTCCGCGCGGGCACGCTCGGCGGTTTCTTCCTCCAGCTTGCGATTCACCCGGCGCAAAGTTTCCCGTTGCAGATGCGCCTTCAAAGCCAGATGCACCACCGCGCCGAAGATCGCCGCGCTCGACATGCCTCCCAGCAATGTCACATACGATAGCCAGGGCCACGCCGACTCGCGCGTCTCGGTCCAATATGCGTGCCACAATCCCAGCCGAAACAGCGCGATAATAATGCTTCCGCCGATCGGCAGCCAGATGGGCTCGCGAATACCGGGCTGCGTCATGGTCCACGCCACCACCGTGACGCTGATGCCCAGTACCAGAAAAGCGGCGGCGGTCTGAAACGCCACGCGATGCAGGTTATTCCAGTCCAGCCCCGCGCCCTGGACGGTCAGTAGATTCATTCCGGTGAGCAGGGCAATCGAGATCACCGACATACCGGCTGTTCCCAATACCGCGGCTCGATGAGGGGCCAGTCTTGTTTGTCCCAGCACAAATCCGGTGGCGAGCACCAGGAAACACAACGTCGCGACCAGGAGCATGGGGTCGGAATCGAGAGCGTTGATCGCCACATACGCCAGCAGCGAGAAGCTGGATAGGATCACGGCCGCGGCGGAGCCCAGGAAAATGAAGCGCGTCTTCTGTGTCACGATCCCGGCCAGCGCCAGCCCAACCGACAAGAAACTGATCACGATGCCCAGTTGTATCGGCGGCATGTTCGAGGCTTGATGCACGGCGGTGGAGTTGACCGCCGATCCCGCCGGGAGGACAAAGCAAAGGAGGGGAGCAAGCGCGACCATCACCCTGAAGCAAGAGGCAGCGCGTGACGTCCGGATCGACATACTGTAGTAGTACTCCGTCTATCGACATGCCCGCCGAAAAGCATTAATCCTTAGGGTGATATACCGCAGGGCGTACACTGAGCCAGTTCAGCTCAGTAGAATTGAGGCAGGCATGAACCGAAGGGTTTTCCTGAAGGCGCTCGGCGCCGCGGCGGTCCCCCAACTCGCTCGCGCGCAAGCCGGGTGTTCCGGGGAAAAAGCCGACTTTACTCTCCGCATCGGGAGTGTAACGGTGGAATTAGCCCCTGGAAAAAAGTTCAAAACCATCGGTTACAACGGTTCGGCGCCGGGTCCCATTCTGAGGATGGCTGAAGGCAAGCCGATCACCGTGGAAGTTCACAACGAGACCAGCGAACCGGAGCTGGTCCATTGGCATGGCTTGCAGATTCCCTCCGCGGTGGATGGGTCGCAGGAAGAGGGGACGCCGCTGGTTCCCGCGCACGGGTGCCGGCGCTACAGCTTCACGCCGCGCCCGGCCGGAACTCGCTGGTATCACACGCATACCATGGCCATGCGCAACCTGAACAAAGCCACCTATACCGGCCAGTTCGGATTCCTCTACATTGAGCCGCGCGACGATCCCGGCCGTTATGACCAGGAGGTGTTCCTGGCGCTGAGAGAATGGGACCCGTATTTCTCCAGCCAGGACGACGGAATCGAGGTGGCGTACAAGCACTTTTCCATCAATGACCGCGCGCTGGGTTATGGCGACCCCGTGCGCGTCAAAGCCGGACAGCGCGTCTTGTTCCGCATATTGAACGCGAGCGCTACGCTGGTGCGCCGCATTGCTTTTTCGGGACATGAATTTCAGGTGATCGCGATGGATGGGAATCCGGTGCCCGCGCCCCGGAAGGTTGCGGCGCTGGAACTGGGGCCGGCCGAACGCATCGACGCGGTAGTGGACATGGACCATTCCGGCGTGTGGATTCTCGGCGCGACGGAAGATCATGACCGCCGCGGAGGCATGGGAATCGTGGTGGAGTACGCGGGACAATCCGGCGAGCCCCGGTGGGTTGCGCCGGCCGAGGCCGGGTGGAGTTACCTGGCTTTCGGAAATCCGCGCGCTAACAGCCAAACCGCCGAGCTGGTCCCGCTGGTCTTCGAGCAAAAATTCATCGGCCACAACTGGATGGACGCCTGGAAGATCAACGGCAAGTCGTTTCCGAAAACCGATCCGATTCGAGTTCGGGCCAACCAGCGATACAGGCTCTTATTCGACAATCGCAGCGACGAGGCGCATCCGGTTCATCTGCACCGCCATTCATTCGAGCTGACCAAAGTAGAAGGCGTGGAAACCTCCGGCATCGTCAAAGACGTCGTGGTGCTGAATCCCAAAAAACAAGTGGAAGTCGACCTGGTGGCGAATAATCCCGGTCCGACGCTATTTCATTGCCATCAGCAGATGCACATGGACTACGGATTCATGGCCATGCTGGAGTACATCTAAGCGCGTTAGAAAAACAAACGCAACGCGAATTGGAACTGGCGCGGCGTTCCGGCTCCGGTAGCTCCCTGGTTCACGGGCGTCGTGATCACGCCGAAAGTGAGCGGCGTGGAAAGATTCGCCTGCGGGCTGCCATACTGCGCGCGATTGAAGACGTTGAATGTCTCGACGCGCGCCTCAAGGCCGACTCTCTCGCGCAGCATGATGGACCGCATCAAGGCCGCATCCACCTGCCAAAGTCCCGGCGCGCGCACCAGGTTGCGGCCCGCGTCGCCGAAAGTTCCGGCGGCGGGTGGCGCGAAAGCGGCCGGGTTGATCCAATTATTCGGCGTCTGTCCGCCGGCGGGCGTCAGAGAAACGCCCGGCACGATGTCGGGGCGCTCGAAGCCCGAAACGCTGAACTGATCCGGCAGCGCGGAATTGGCGCGATTCACTATCACGTTCACCGGAAGGCCGGTACGCGCGGTCGCGATTCCGCTCAGCTGCCAGCCGCCCAGCACCGCCCGCAGCGGTTTCGATCCACCCAGGTTGCCGGTAGGCAGCGAATACACCGTGGAAAGATTGAACACCTGGCGCACGTCGAAATCGCTGCTGGCCTTCTCGCAGGCCCGGCAGAACACGTTTTGCGGCGTATCGGATTCGCCGCCGCCGATTCCATCGTCGTTGATGGAGTGCGACCACATGTAGTTCGCCGAGAGCAGCCAGCCTTTTTGAAAAGCGCGCCGCGCGTTGATCTGGAGCGCGTGGAAGGTGCTGTTGCTGTCGTTGCCGCGCCAGGAAACCACGCCGAATTGCGGATAAGGCTGAATGCCCGTGACCGGGTTGATGGTGTTCACATCGGTGGTGGTCAGGATGTTGGTGCCTTTGTTTCCCAGGTACGACGCGGTGGCGACGACGCTGGCGGGCAAGGTTCGCTGCACCGACGCGGTCCAGGAAGCCACGTACATGTCCTTGCGATGCCGGTAGAGATCGCGCGGCGTGACCGTGCCGACTGTGCTCGCGAGAAACGGATCGATGGGATAGCGGAGTCCCGGGGATGTGACGGACGATAGCGTATAACGCAGGACGTCGTTCGAGATCGGCAGGTTTTGATCGTCTTCCTGCCCATCGCTGTGGTAAATGCCGGCGCCCGCGCGCAACACGGTCCGGCCGTGCGCCCACGCAATCCCCAGCCGCGGATCGAAATCGGCGTGGCGCGGATAACTAAACACACTGGTCTTGGGGCAATAGCCGCCGCAGGTGGCGAAGTCGAACGGGATGGCGCGATCTTGAGTTTCGTGGAACACGTTGAAGAACGAATAGCGCAAGCCCGCGTTGATGGTCAGATTCGGCGTCAGCTTGTACTGATCTTCCACGTATCCATAGAACTGGGTTTTCCGCAGACGCTTCATCGGCAGCAGGGACGTGTAGGTGGCGGAGTCCAGGTTGTCGGCCTGGAAATTAGCGAGCGACAGATACGTCAGCGTCCCGCTGGCCGAGTTTCCCTGATTCATGTTGATGCGCCGGATCTCCACTCCGAACTTCACGATGTGCCGCGCCTTCACCCAGGTCATGTCGTCGACATAAGAGAACGTGGTTCCCTGGCCGTCGGTGGTGGATCCCGCGGTCAAGGAACTGAGATTCGAGACGGTCACCGAGTAGGGCGATGGCGAGACGTTGGCGGTGTGATAAATGTCCTGGTTGACGCCGAATTTCGCTTCGTTCACCAGCGTGGGCGAGAAAACGTGGAACAGCTCCACCACGCCGTTCTGGAGCTTCGTATCGGTGTCCGCCAGAACGTTTAGCGCGCCGGTGGGAATGCTGTAGTCGGCCTCGTCGGCGCTGTAGCGCAGGAACGCAGTGGTTTTATCCGTGAAGCGCCGGTCCAGCCGGATCATTCCCGAGTCTTCGTTGTCCACCTGGTTCGCCCCCGCGACATAGTTCCAAACCTGAGGATTCGAGGTGGGCGATGTTCCTTTCGGATACGCGGCGTAAATAGGATCCAGCGCGGGCGTGGATGCAGGGGCTTGCGCGAGAAACGATGGACTGGGCACCAGCCCGATTTGCGTTTGTCCCAGCCGCTGCCGCAGCCCTTCGTAGTTGGCGTAGAAAAACGTGCTGTCGTGCACGATGGGGCCGCCCAGGCTGGCGCCGAACTGGTTCAAGAGAAACGGACTGGCCGACGCGCCATCGAACGGCGAGCGCGCGTCGAACACGGTATTGCGGAAATAGTCGAAAAGGCTGCCGTGAAATACGTTGGTGCCGGAAGGCGACGCAACCGAAACCTGCCCGCCCGCGGTCATCCCGATATCGGCGTTGAAATTCTGGGACTGCACGTCGAACTCCGCGATCGAATCCAGCGGAATCGCCAGCCGGACATATTCCTTCTGGGCCTGATTCAGCACTCCCGACGCGTCCACGCCGTCGAAAAGAAAATCGTTGTCGTCCAGGCCATGGCCGGCGAACCGGATGGTGCGCTGATCGCTGGGTCCGTTGTCGATGGCGCCCGGCGATAGCGCGGTCAGGCTGGACCAATTGCGGCCATTCAGCGGCAGCTCGCGCAGTTGCGCCTGCTCGATGGGCGCCCCCACTGCCGCGCTGGTAGTGTCCAGATGGACCAACGGTTCGGATACCGTGGTCTGTTCCCCCACTGCGCTGACGTGCAATTGGACGTTCAGCGTCCGCGCCTGGCCGACGGACTGATCCACCTGCTGCACGCGCAGCTCGGAAAATCCCGCTTTGGTGAAGATCACATTGTATTGGCCGATCGGCAAGCCATCTAGCGCGTACGCTCCCTGCGAGGATGTTTCGGTTTTCCGCGTCAAGCCGGTGGAGGATTGCAACGCCGTGACCAGCGCGCCGGGAACGCGGGCGCCGTTGGGGTCGGTTACGGTTCCGTTGAGCGACGAACGGTCGAGCTGCCCAAAGCCACAAGCAGGGAGCAACAGAATGATGGCGCAAGCGCCGCAATAGATCCGCATGAAGATCCTGAGCTTCAGTTTAGCGGGGAATGCGTTGCAAAATGATGAGAGCGCTCGGGTCGGGGCGCAGGATCAGAAGTGGAAGCCGATGGTTCCGGTAACGGTGCGCGGCGTGACGTAGTGCGTCCCGCTGAAGGTGGACAGAAAATTGTACAGCCCGTAGTTATTCGTCAGGTTGATCACCGACACCCAGGCGCTCCACTTGTAGCGGTCGCCGTGGAAAATGTTGTCGTGACCGAAGGCAATGTCGAAAAGGTGCCGTTGCTGGATGCGCGGCGGATTGTGGTCGTCGTCCTCGGCGCCGGCGGCCGGAATCTTCACCAGGTTGGAACCATACTGAGACGCGGAGCACAGGCCGGTGGGGCTGATTCCCATGGTCGGCGTGGCGTGAACGGGGCCGCAGAATAATCCGGCTTCGAACTGCTGATCGGGCGTGAGTCCGGAGACGTCGACCACCGTGTCGGTTCCGTTCGGGCCGTTGGCGCAGTTGCCTCCCGCGCACGGCACCGGGCCGGCTACCAGTCCGCTGTCATAGCGCCAGTTGAAACTCATCCAGGGCCAGTTCTTCCTGGGCTGGTATTGCAGGTGCGCGGTGGAGTTGAAAGTCTCGTCGTGGTCGATGCGAAACACCGCGTCCGAACCCACGCTGGTGGGCGTCGTTCCGATGCCGCTCACCTGCGGCCCGAAGAATCGCGCCGCCACGCTGGACATCACCACGAACGCCGTCAGGCCATGGAAATTCGGCATGCTGGCGCGGATCGCGAAGCCGGGAATCTTGGAGCTGGCCCACTCGATCGGAAATGTAATCGGCGTGTTGCCCAGCACGCTGAAGTCGTAGGCCAGGTGCGTGTACTTCCAGATGTACTCGGCGTCGATCACCAGGAACCGGCCGAAAGCCTGCTCCAGCCCGGCGTGAAATTCGTTGCGAAAACCCGGCCGCAGCGGCGACGTGAGACACGGGTAACCCTGCGCGGCCGCCATCAAATCGTTGATTACCGGATCGTTGCAGCCCAGGCTGGCCAGGACCAGATTTTCATTGAAAGGCGTTTCCAGCGTGCGCGCGTAGGAGGTTCGAATCACCGTCCCGGTGCGCTTGATGTTGTATGCGATTCCCAGGCGCGGCTCGCCTTGCTTGGCGCTGGTGATGCCGTTGTAGTAATCGAAACGCACCCCCAGGTTGAAGGTCCAGTTCTTCCTGGTGATGGTGTCCTGAATGTAAAACGCGAGTTCGCGGACATTGGCGCGGCCTTGAAAAGTGTACGGGCTGGCTTTCGAAGACGGGCAGCCGTTGGAGGCGGGCAGCGTACCGGTGCGCGTCAGATCGATACAGGCCAGCAACGGATCGTAGCCGGGATTGGCCTGCAGCGATCCCGTGCAGTTGTTAGGATCCGTCGGCCCGGCGCTGGTGTCGGGACTGCCGTCCGCGTTCAGGCACACCGCGTTGAAGGTGGGGTCTACAATTCCAAACGTATCGCGTTCCGTCAGAATCGTGTCCTGGTACGTCAGCCCGGCTTTCAAATTGTGGATGCCCTTCAGGTACGACACTTCCGCGCGCGCACCCAGGTTGGTCAGTCTGCGATTCTGTCAAATGCTTTCGAGTTGGAGGCCGGGAATGAGGTCGGAGAACGGATCGGCGCTGGGGTAGTAATTGTATTGATCCTGCCGCGCGAATCCTCCGAAAGTGAATACCGTGTTGGGATTGATCAGACGCGTCCAGCTCGGGGAAAAGTTGAAGGTTCGGATCTTGGATCGTTGATCCGTGGGCCCCACCACTTGGCCATTGGGACCGATGCCGCCGTTGTCGGCCACCAGTCCCGACCACGCGTCCGCGGTTTGCCCGTCAAAGGAATTAGGCGTCTGGAACCAGGACCGGGTGAAGTTGAAATTCAGGCTGAGCGTATCGGACTGCGACGGCTTCCAATCCGCGCGGTCGAAAATGTTCTCTTCGTTGCCATGGTCGTGATAAACCTGGAACTCGGGTCCATCCAGGAAACGGCCGGTGTTCAAGCCGCTTAGCGAAATGAAATTGCCCCAGTTGTCGCCGCCGTATCCGAGATTCGCTCCGCCGCTCGAAGTTCCGAAAGTTCCATAGGACGTGGTGATCTCGCCGTGCGGTTGCTTCATGCCGAGGCCGGAGCGCGTGGTCACTACAATAACCAGGCTGGTCTTGTCGCCGTATTCTGCCGGAGGCGCGCCCTCGATCACTTCCATCGACTGCACGGAGTCCACCGGGAGCTGATTCGAGAATACTTTGCTTTGTTGGTCGGTGATCGGCTGGCCATCGACCGAGAAAGAGTTCGAAGCGTGATCGCCGAGTCCGTGAAAAAGGCCGTTCGAATCGGCGCTGACCCCGGGCGACGCCAGCGTTACCAGCGAACTGAGCGAGGAGGACTGGCTTTCGAGCGGCAATTTATCGAACAGGCCGCGATCGATGTCGGTGTGCGTCACCGGATCGTTCTCAATCAAGTCCCGGGATTCTTCTACCGTGATGGTGGTGGTTGCGGCCCCCAGGCTGAGGTTGATCTTCAACTCTGTGGGAATCGCGGACCGGATGTCGACGTCTTGCGAGCTGCTCTGAAATCCGGACGCCGCCGCGCTCACATGGTAGGGATTGAACGGAATGTTGGAAAGAGCGAAATTCCCCTGCGTATCGGTCTTGGCCGACTGGCTGTAGTGCGAGACCGGATTCTCGATGCTAACGGTAGCGCCGGCGATCACCGCGCCCGACGGATCCAGAACCGTCCCGCGCACACTACCGCTGGACTGGGCGTAAATAACCGCGCTCGAAACGAACAGCAGCGTCAGGCAATCGCGCGCAACCGAAGCGAGTTTCGTCACGCTCCGATTGTGCGGCGCGTTTCGAGTCCAGGCCTAAGAGTATTTGACCGGCGGCCCGCCTGTTGCCGTGAGCGTACGGATCGCGGGAATGAACGGGCGCCGTTATTTCACTTCTGCCGGGGTTGAGGTCGCCGGGCCTTCGCCCAGGATCTCGAGCAGCGCGTCGCCCTCTTTGGCGCCGTCGTAGTGGATTTGTTTTCCGAAATGCGTCACGAAGCTGCCCGCTGGAATCGGCACCGTGCTATCGGGATCGTATTTGGTGCCCGTACCCACCCACCAGGTACCCGACAGCACCGTGATGAAGCGGTCATTCGGATGGAAATGCGGACGGCTCATATGCCCCGGATGCCACTTGGTCAGCACGATGTAGAGGCCGGGCTTGCTGGGATCGCCGTACAAAATAGCCTGCTCGGAGACCTGGGGATTGCCGGTCCACTTGATCTGAGCAGGCAGTTTGATGTTGATCGCGGCCGGATTCAGATCGCCCGCGGCCCGCAGCGAACCGAGCCACGTGAACATCGAGACCGCCAGCGCAATTTGCAATGGGCGCCGCAGCGCCGAACGAGCTTCCATGTTTCCCTCCTACTTGGCCCGCGACGTTGGTCGGGACTGATTTATCCTACATCAGGTGAAGGTGTTAGGTGCTAGGTTTTAGGTGTTAGGTGCGATGCGCCTCCGCGCCTGAAACCTCGCACCTGACACCTGACACTTCTACTCACCATTGCAGAATGGTACGGATATTATGCGCCTGCCGCTTGCTCACGATGAGCTGCTGCTGATTGGTCAAAGTCAGCAGCCAGCGCTGGCTGGTCATGGGGCTCATCTTGCGGACATGGTTGACGTTGACGATCGCGTTTCGATGCACCCGCTGGAACTGCGATTTTTCAAGCCGCGCTTCCACCGTGCGCAGCGACTGCGCGGCCAGGAACCGATGCTTGGCGGTGATGATCCACACCAGCTCGCCCTCGGCCTGAAACGCCAGCACGTCGTTGGGATCCAGCAGGAAAAATTCGGAGCCGCTTTTCCCCACGATGCGGCGGCCTCGCGATCCCTTCGCGTCGTCGAGCGCGGTAGCGATTTTCGCGATGCTCTCGGCCACCGCCCGCGGCCGTCCCCGTAATTTGCGCGCGCGGTCCACGGCCCTGCGCAGCCGCTCCTGGCGGATTGGTTTCAGCAGGTAGTCCACGGCTCCGGCCTCGAAGGCTTGAATCGCGTGCTGATCGAACGCGGTCACGATCACCACCACCGGCAGCCAGCGTCCTTCCAGGCTGCGGACCACCTCGAACCCGCCCATCACGGGCATCTGCAAATCCAGAAAAACCAGATCGGGCTCCAGTTTTGCGATTTGCCGCAGCGCCTCGCGCCCGTCCCCGGCTTCTCCCACCACGGCGACGTCCGGAAGAAGCTCCAGCTCCTCGCGCAGAACGCGCCGCGCAATAGGCTCGTCATCGACAATCAGAGTCTTCATAGCGTGGCGATCCATCTCTGTATTCGTACAGCGGGCCGGATAGAGATCGGAGCGAAAACTCACAGGCGGCCTGATTTCCATGATAGGAGACCTGGAAACTGCTATCAGCGGACACGACGGATCGATCCGCCTATCCAGCGTTGATGACGGCTTCGGCCAGAGGCACCGTGAACTCCACCGTGGTCCCCTCCGCGGACGATTGAATCGCCAGGTCCGCCTCCGGGCCGAAGCACAACTGCAGCCGCCGCCGCACATTCGCCAGCCCTACGCCATTCTTCTTCGCCCCGTTCGCCTCCGCGCTCATCCCCGGCCCGGTGTCGCGCACGGAGATAAACACCTGGCCGCCGCTGGCCATCGCCGTCAATTCCAGAAGCCCCGGCCCGGCTTTCGCCGACAGACCATGCTTGACGGCATTCTCCACCAGCGGCTGAATGGAAAGAATCGGTATTGGAACCGCCAGCGCGGCGGGATCGATCTCGATTCGCGTTTCCAGGCGCGGCCCCAGCCGCAAGCGCTCGATGTCGAGATAGGCCTTAACGATCTCCAACTCCTCCGACAACGGAATAAACGTCTTTTCGGACTGCAGAAAATAGCGGAAAATCTCGGCCAGGTTCAGCACCGTCTGTCGAGCCTCGGGAGCGTTGCGCGGGATCACGCCGTAGAGCGTGTTGAACGCGTTGAACAGGAAGTGCGGATTGATCTGCGATTGCAGCGCCCGCAGTTCCGCCTGCGATACCAGCCGCTGCATTTCGGTTTCGCGGAAACGCTCCACCTGCTCCACGATCACCGCGGCCAGCCGGCTGAGCGACGCCAGGTCCTCGCTCAGATAGCGGCGGCCGCCATGCCTTCGGCCCAGCAGCAGGTAGCGCGCGCCCGAGTGCGCCAGCCGCAGCGGGACTATCGCTTCGGCCCATTCGTATCCGGGCAGATGCCGGACGCCCGGGACATCCGACACCGGGGCGGGGAACACCGGATCGCGATGCTCCAGCACCGGCGCCAGCGCCTGGCGGGGAACGTCCGCCACCCGCTCCGCGCTCATGAAGTGCGCCAGCTCCCCAGTGGACCAGCTCAGAAACGCCGCCTCTTCGTGAAACAGCGGCGCGCGCGATTGTATCTCGCGAATTCTGCGGTCCAGATCGGCCCGCCGAAACACCACCTTGGTGAGCCAGCGTTGCACCTGGTTGCGCAGCAGCGCGAAGGCGATCAGCAGCGCGCAGAATCCCACCAGCAGCAGAGTTTCATACAGCGGGTTGGCGTCTAAGCGCGGATCCACCACCATGCCGCGCAGCGCCAGCCGGATCGCCACGAACACCACGATTCCCGCCAGCAGCGCGTTGCCCAGGAATCGAACGAAAGCGTCCAAGAGCACAAAGCGGTAATCCTGCAGCAGCACGAACAAGGCCAACGGAATTCCGGCGTGATGGAACACCAGCTCGCGCGACCAGGCTTCGGAGGGATGCCCGGATCCGAAATGCACGAACGAGATCGCAAACAGCGCCGCGCACATGGCGCCCGCGATGCGCGACGCTTTCGCCCGCCGCTGCTCGCCGGCCTGCAGCGCTACTTTGGCCACGGCGATCGCGGTCAGCAGCGAAAATCCCGCGGTGATCAGGAACAACGCGCGCCGCTGATATCCGGCGTCCGGATGCAACAGCTCCCACAAGTGAATGCCGATGGCCGCCGCGCTCAACCCGTAGCCCATCGCGACCAGCGAATCGAAACCGTCCGTCAGCGATAAATGCAGCAGCACCGCGGGCAGCAGACTCAAAACCGAGAAGCTGAAGAACACCACCGAGCCGGTTTCAACCGGATGATGGGCGGGCATCACCAGCACCGCCAGCGATCCTATATTCCACAAAAAAGCCAGGCTCGCGGCCGCCACCGAGAGCCAGCTCCCGCGCAGCCGCGTGCCGGCCCGGTCGCTTAACAATAAATACAGAAAAATTCCGAAGATGATGGCGCCCGCGGAATGCCCGAGCGTGTTGACGAGTTGTAATTCGTGCAGGCTATTCATGCGCGCCGGCCTCGGGCGGCGCGGCCGTCAGCCTTATTTGCCGGCGTAGCTGACGCGCCAGATGGATTTCGTCCCGTCATCCGTGACATAGAGCGCGCCGTCCTGTCCCACCGCGACGCCCACCGGTCGCCCCCAGGCTTGCCCCTCCGGCGTGACGAATCCGGTGAGAAAATCCTCGTACACGCCGCTGGCATGGCCGTTCTCCAAAGGCACCCGGACCACTTCGTATCCCGACCGGTTGGCCCGATTCCAGGAGCCGTGCTCGGCCGCGAACAAATCTCCGCGATATTCTTTCGGGAACACGTCGGCTTCATAGAACGTGAGCCCCAGCGACGCGTTGTGCGGCTGCAGAAGAATGTCCGGCACGATCACCTTGTCCTGTAACTCCGGATGCTTGAAGTTCAGCCGCGGGTCGGGATGCCCGCCGATGTAGTAAAACGGCCAGCCATAAAATCCGCCCGGCTGGACGTGCGTGATGTAGTCTGGCACCAGGTTGTCGCCCAGTTCATCGCGCTCGTTCACCGAGCACCACAGCTCGCCGGTAGCCGGATTCACGCCCAGGCCCACCGGATTGCGAATGCCGGATGCGTAGATGCCGGCGAATTTCCCCTCCGGCGTGTATTCCAGAATATTGGCGCGATGAAATTCGGATTCGTGCCGGTCCGGATCGTCGATGTTCGAGTTCGAGCCCACCGCGACGAACAGCCGCTTGCCGTCTTTTGAAAATGCCAGGTCGCGCGTCCAGTGATTGCCGCCCGGCGGAAGATCGGAGAACAAAGTCTCAGCGGGCCCGCTGGCCTTCAGGTCGCCCACGTGATAAGGAAAGCGCACCACCGAATTGGTGTTGCCCACGTACAGCCACTGCGGGTTCGGCCCGGCCGGATAGAAGATCACTCCGAAGGGCTGATTCAAACCAGTAGCGAAAGTGGAAACTTGTACGGCCTTTCCGTCTTTGTCGCGGCCCCGAACCACTTTGACCTCGCCCGAGCGGCTTTCGGCGACGAAGAAATCTCCATTGGGCGCGAGCCGAATCTGGCGCGGCTGGTTGAAACCGGTGGCATACAGTTCGACCTTGAAACCGGCCGGAGCTTGCGGCCAGGCTTCCGCGGGGCGCGCGACGAGACGCGGGAAGTTCGCGCTGGAGCGCGTTTCGAAAGGTTTCGGAAGATCGTTCGCGGTGATTTTGTGGAACTGTCCCGGTTTAAGCGAAACGGCGGACTCGAACGCGCTCTGCCCGGTCAGCAGGTTTTTGTTGTCGATCTTGGCCGCGTCGGCGGCCAGCATCCATCCCGCGGCCAGGGCCAGCGCAGCCGCGCACAGCGCCCACCGGATCTTGGTCATGAATTCCTCCGCGACTGCCTCTCATTATAACGTCGCACCAAGCTTGCTATGATTTTTGTGCGCGCTGTTATTGGTTATGCGACTGTCGCCTCGCCGCGTTTTGCGGGTCGTTCTGAGCCTGGGAATTATCGCCGCGCTCTGGTGGCGCACGGCGAGCGAATGGCACGAGCGCCGCGGAGTGTGGCTGGCCGGCAGCCTGTTCCTTTCCGTCCTTCTGCTCCTGGTGGTGATCGTCGAGCTGACCGGCGCGCAGCAGAAGTGGCGCAAGCAGCGCGACGAAGTTCCGAAGAAGCCGCTGGGTCTGGATGCCTGACCCGCCCCGTTTACGTGGCGCACGCACTCGTGCGTGCCGCGTCCCCACTCATGGGGACGCCTGGTTGAATGGACCACAGCGTTCACATGATTGTGAACGCGGCACGCAAGAGTGCGTGCGCCACGCTAGCCCTACGGCAGCGCCGCCACCACCCGCTGGATATCTTCCGGACTAATATAAAAATGCGGCGACAGCCGCACCCATCCCTTCCGCGCCGCGGCGATAATCCCCTGGTCTTTCAAATCGCGCACGATCTTCCGGCTGTCGAGGCCGACCTTCTGGATGCAGACGATGCCGGATCCGTTCTGCTCCGTCCGCTCGCCCAGCAACGAGTAACCTTTGCGTTCCGCCCCCTCGGCCAACTGATCGGCCAGCCTTTGGACCACCGGCCCGATGCGCTCGACGCCGATCTCCAGCAACAAATCCAGCGACGCGCGCAATCCGTAACACCCGATAGTATTCAGCGTGCCGCACTCGTACCGTCCGGCATCCGGCCTCAGCGTCATATCGCGCGACGCGTAGTCGTTGTAACCGGCCACATTAGTCCAGCCGAACTCTTTAGGAAAAATCGAATCCTGGCGCTCCTTGCGCACGTAAAGAATCCCGCAGCCTTCCGGTCCCAGCATCCACTTGTGGCCATCGGCGGCCAGCGCGTCGATGTGCGCGGCCTCGACGTCCAGCGGAAATGCTCCCAGGCCCTGAATGGCATCCACCAGAAAAAATACGTGGTGCTTCTGGCAAATCCGGCCCAGCGCGTTCAAATCCACCCGCTTCCCGCTCAGGTATTGAACGAAACTGATGGCCAGAAGCCGGGCGCCCTCGCACTCGGCCTCGATCCGGGCCAGCGAGTCGTGGATCGAGAGCCATTTGATGAAACAACGTTGCGCTTCCAGCAGCTTCCAGGGATAAACGTTGGAGGGAAACTCCTCCTGAAACGCCACGATCGTGTCGCCGGCGCGCCAGTCCAGCCCCATCGCGACTGTCGCTATCCCCTCGGAGGTATTCTTCACCAGCGCGATCTCCCCGCGATCGGCCCCCATCAGCCGCGCGGCCGAACATCGCAGCGCCTCGTAAGTGTCCAGCCACTGGTCGTAATTCAGCGAGCCGTTGTCCAGCGCATCCTGTGCAAAGGCTTGCATCGCAACAGCCGCCCGCTTCGACAGCGGCGCCACCGCCGCATGGTTCAGATAGATGAGCCGCTCCGTAACCGGGAATTCGTGCCGGTACTGCTTCCAGAGTGGCTCGCCGGCCGCTTTTTCCCCGAAACCCATAAGAACCACTATACGTTTAAAGTATTAAGGTTTATACTGGATTCTAGGAGTTCCTGCATGAAGCGCCTGTGGTTGGCTAGTTTCAGTCTCCTGGTTGTTTTCGCTGTCGCCACGCCGAATGTTTTTGCCGGCGACGACAAGGAAAAAGATCCGGATCAGATCGGCAATCGGAACGTGAGCGGGCATGTCAATTTTTACTCGCTCGAAAAAGAGATCGCCCTCGGCAAGCAGTTGGCCAGCGAAGTGGAACGCCAGGCCAAGATCATCAATGACCCGGTGATCGCGGAATACGTAAATCGTGTGGGACAGAACCTGGTGCGGAATTCCGACGCCAAGGTTCCCTTCACCATCAAGGTGATCGATAGCGAGGAAGTAAACGCGTTCGCTTTGCCGGGCGGATTCTTCTTCGTGAACTCCGGGCTGATCCTGAAGGCTGACAACGAAGCCGAGCTGGCCGGCGTGATGGCGCACGAAATCGCGCACGTCGCCGCCCGCCACGGTACCCGCCAGGCCACCCGCGGCGAGATTGCCAATCTGGCCACCATCCCGCTGATCTTCATGGGCGGCGGCTGGGGGATGTACGGCGCCTATCAGGCTGCCAGCATCCTGGTCCCCATCGGTTTCCTGCAGTTCTCCAAGGCCATGGAATCCGAAGCGGACATGCTGGGCCTGGAATACATGTACAAGACCGGCTACGATCCCCAATCCTTCGTGGACTTCTTCGAGAAAATCGAAACGCTGGAAAAGAAGAAGCCCGGCACCATGGCCAAGGTTTTCTCTACGCATCCGCCCACCGATGCCCGCATCAAAGCTTCCCAGACCAACATTGAGAAATACCTGAAAGAAAAACCCGAGTACGTCCTGACCACGTCGGAATTTAACGACGTCAAGGCGCGCCTGTATGCCATGCACAACAAGCGCAAGATCGAAGATCCGCGCGATGCCAACAAACCGCAGCTGCGCCGCGCTCCGGGATCCACCACCGGTCCGGTGGACGCGGACGAAAACGGCAAGACTCCGGCGTCGGACTCCGACGAGCGGCCTACGCTGAAACGCCGGCCCACCGATCAATAGTTTCTCCTTACACGCAGTCAAGGAGCCCACGAATCGTTAATCCGGTTCGTGGGCTTTTCTTTTGGCGTCTTCCCTTAGCAAACCAGGCAAACCCACTCTTCGCGCTCCAGCCGCTCCTTCGGATCGAACCCGCGCGGAATATCCCAGTCCGGAAATCCCGACAGGATGAGCGCGCAGCCGGGTCTGCGCACCCGCTCGAACTCGGACCATAACATTTCGATCGCGGCCGCGTCGATATTGGCGACGATCAGGTCCTGCGATTCCGAACGCAGCGCGTCGATCGACCCCACGAACAAAGGCACGTGCACGCGGCGGCGCGCAACCAGGATTGCGTCCGCGTCGACATCGCATCCGATTACCCGGCCCGCTCCCAGCAACCGGGCCGCCTCTGCCAGAATGCCGGACCCGCTGCCCACATCCAGCACGGACGCGCCGGGAGTTACATATTTCTCCAGCGCCTCCAGACACAATTGTGTCGCGGGATGCCGCCCCGTGCCGCACGCCATCCCCGGCTCGATCTCGAGGCGCAGGCAGCCCGCCGGAGTTTCTCCCTCCCACCACGGAGCCACCAGATGGAATCGCTCGCCGATCCGTAACGGCGGCCACGCGTCGCGCGAGACCTGCGCCCAATCCACTGTTTCCACCGCGCAGAGTTCAGGTCGATAACGCGCGAGTCGCTCCATCAACCCGCCCGCTGCAGCATCTTCTTCGAAGAACGCCCGCAGCCCGCCCGCTTCCTCCGTGATTCCCGCCACGCCGCAGTCGGAAAGCTCGGCAATCAGGTAATCTTCTTCCTCGGGCGTCGAGTGCAATAGGAGCGAGAACACTTCTTCCAGTTTCCCTCGCCACCACCCGTTACTGAGCGATACTTGGGAAATGACGGATAGCCTGCGGCAAAACGCCCGTTTCGCTCTCCGCCAGCTTCGCCTCAATCCCGGGTTCTCCCTGGTCGCCATCGCGTGCCTCGCTCTGGGCTCCGGCGCGAACACCGCGATCTTCCAACTGATCGACTCCATTCGTCTGCGAACCCTGCCCGTGCAATCGCCCCAGCAACTGGTCGAGCTGCACATCGACGACATGACCCACGCGCGCGGCGGCACACTGCGCGACAACTCCGTTACGAATCCGCTGTGGGAGCAGATTCGCGCTCGCGGCCAGGACTTGTTCGCGGGAACGTTCGCCTGGGCCGACGAAGGTCTGAACGTGGCGCCCGCGGGCGAGCTGAATGAGGTCGCCGCCTTGTGGGTCAGCGGCGACTTTTTCCGCGTCCTGGGCGTCCAGCCGATTCTCGGCCGCGTCTTCACCGCCGCCGACGATCGCCGCGGCTGTGGCCTGGCGCCGGGCGCGGTAATCAGCTATGGCTATTGGCGCAGCGAGCTGGCGGGCGACCCGCAAGCGATCGGACGCAGCATCGTCATCGCCGAACATCGAGTGGCCGTAGTCGGCGTCACCCCGCCAGGATTTTTCGGACTCGAAGTAGGCCGCACCTTCGACGTCGCGCTGCCTATCTGTTCTCAGCCTGCCTTGGGCCAGGGACGTCTCGATTCCGGCACCACCTGGTGGCTCACCGTGATGGGACGCATGCAGCCCGGTATGAAGCCAGAGCGCCTGGCCCCGGTCCTGCGCGGGCTCTCCGGCGGAATTTTCGAGGCTACGCTACCCGCAGGCTATCCTTCCGACAGTGTCAAGCCGTACCTGGCGATGAAACTACTCATGGCGCCCGCGGGCGCCGGCATCTCGCGTCTGCGCGACCAATACTCCACGCCGCTGAACCTGCTGTTGGCCATCGCGGGACTGGTGCTGCTCATCGCCTGCGCGAACCTTGCCAACCTGATGCTGGCCCGCGCCAGCGCCCGGCGCCGTGAAATGGCCGTGCGGCTGGCCCTGGGTGCGTCGCGCGCGCGTTTGATTCAACAGTTGATGCTGGAAGGGCTGCTGCTGGCGGTTGCTGGCGTGGCCCTCGGGCTCCTGCTCGCCCAAGCCCTCAGCCGCATGCTGGTCTCGTTCGTGCTGAATCCGGACGATCCCACTTTCCTGGACCTCCGTCCGGATGCGCGCGTTTTTGCTTTCACCGCGCTCGTGGCCGTTCTCACCTGCATCCTGTTTTCCTTGGCGCCGGCGCTGCAGGCGGCGCGCACGGATCCGGGAAACGCGCTGAAATCCGGCGGCCGCGCCATCGCTTCCCCGCGCGACCGCTTCCGTCTGCGCCGCCTGCTGGTGGCCTCGCAAGTTGCTCTGTCCCTGGTGCTGCTGGTGGGTGCGCTGCTATTCGTCCGCAGCCTCGGGAATCTATTGGCCATCGATCCCGGATTCGACCCGCGCGGCATTGTGATCGCCGACGTGAATTTCTCGGGCCTGCATCTCGCAGCCGGCCGCACCGGTGCGTTTCACCAGGAATTAATTCAACGCGTGCGCGCCATTCCCGGAGTCCAGTCCGCCGCCGAAGCCAGCGTCGTACCTCTCAGCGGGGCCGCTTGGAACAACCGCATGTGGATGGACGGCTCGGATTTCGAGCACGCGCGCGTGGCCTTGCGCAGCATGGTGGGATCCGGGTACTTTCGCACGCTCCGGACCCCGCTGGTGGCCGGACGCGAGTTCGACGATCGCGACTCCCAGTCTCAGCGAAAAGTCGCGATCGTTAACCAGGCCTTCGCACGCCAACTGGCCGCCGGCCGGAATCCGGTGGGCCTCCGATTCTGGATCGAAACCACTCCCTTTGAACCCCAGACCGTTTATGAAATCGTCGGCCTGGTGAAAGACACCAAGTACCGCAACCTGCGCGAGGATTTTGAGCCGGTGGTTTACACGCCTCTGTGGCCGCGAACGCTGCAGAGTTCCGATGCCCGCATTATGATCCGCTCCGGCCTCGGTCCCGGCACGCTGGTCTCGGCGGCCCGCGCCGGGTTGGCAGCCATCAGCCCGAGCCTGGGCTACTCTTTCCACGTTTTCGATAGCTGGATTCAGGACTCCCTGCTGCCGGAGCGGTTAATGGCCAGGCTGTCGCTGCTGTTCGGCGCTCTCGCGGCGGCGCTTACCGCTTGCGGATTATACGGCGTTATTTCCTACACCGTGGCTCGCCGGACCGGTGAGATCGGCGTCCGCATGGCGCTCGGCGCCAGCCGCGGGAATGTGGCCGTGCTGATCCTCAGCGAAACAGCGGTTGTGGTGGCGCTGGGTTTGGGTGCCGGCGCCATCTTGTCGCTGGGCGCCGGACGTTCGGCCGCGGCATTATTGTTTGGGGTGAAATCGTACGATCCGTTGATTCTGATCGCAGCGGGCATGGCGATCGCGATGGTCGCGGCGCTCGCCAGCTACCTGCCGGCGCGCCGCGCCTCCAACTTGAATCCGGCTATCGCGCTGCGCGAGGAGTAGGCTCCCGGCGGCTAGCGAAGCCAGGTCATTTGGATGCCGCTACTTCCACCGCCGGCGTGTCTTTCTCTTCCACGGTGACATAAACCGGCTGTTCCAGCAGCAGCGGCCTCTTGCCCTGCGTCTTCACCAGCAGCTGCAGGCGGCCGGGTTTGGCCGATGGCGGGATGCGGAATTCGATCCAGTCCGCGGTTTGATCCAGCACCTTCACCTTCATATCGAAGGTGTGGTCGGTGAGATAGACTTCGTCTACCTTTTCCTTGTCCAGATAAACCCCGCGTACGCGCAGGACCGAGCCGACCTTACCGGTCTCGGGTTGAACGGTGCTCATTTGAGGCACTTGCGCCCGCGAGGGCAGCGCCAATCCGAAACTAAGCAGCGAGAGAACGAAAGCTAGTCGCATTCTAATTGCTCTCCAATACCAGGACTGTAATACCGGGGGACGAGGACGGCAATCGGGAGAATTCCGAGTCCAGGCCCGCGAAAATACTGAGAAGTTTCCTAAGGCGGGGGGCGGAGCGGTGAGAATCCACGCCCGTCCAGCCGCGCGGCCCGGCCTAGCGTTCCGCGTTGAGGTGCAGACCTTTGTGAATGGCGTACAGGGCTAGTTCCAGCCGGTCGGATACGCCCAGCTTATCGAAGATGTTGTGCAGGTGGTTCTTCACCGTCTGCTCGCTGATGAACATCTTCTCCGCCATTTCCTTATTCTTATAGCCCTGCGCGACCAGCTGCACAATCTCGCGCTCGCGATGGCTGAGCGGCGACCGCTCGCGCGACTTGCCGGAACCGGTACCGCCGATTTCGCCCGGCGCCGCAAACTGCCGCATCACCGCCGCCGTGGTATGTGAATCAAGCCAGATCTCGCCGCCGTGAACTTTGCGGATGCTCTTCACGATCAGT
>Ga0206847_10092_pt1 | contig 31898 bp, 22 predicted proteins | sample Alteio_BWOrgCont_17_FD_152880 | JGI IMG/M metagenome (GOLD analysis project Ga0206847, IMG submission 152880) | Enriched cells from forest soil in Barre Woods Harvard Forest LTER site, Petersham, Massachusetts, United States -... | ecosystem: Environmental > Terrestrial > Soil > Temperate forest >... | reverse complement strand
GATGATCGACGAGTTCCAAGAGTTTTTTACGGAGGATGATAAGGTTTCGCAGACGGCGTCGGTGTTGCTGGACCGCATCGTGCGGCAGGGACGCGCATTCGGCATCCATGTGGTGCTGGGGTCGCAAACACTGGGCGGCGCTTACACCGTGGCACGCACAACACTCGGCCAGATGGTTATCCGCATCGCCTTGCAATGCAACGAGGCGGACGCGTATCTGATCATGGATGACTCGAATTCCGCGCCGCGGTTGCTGTCCCGGCCGGGTGAGGGAATTTACAATGACGCGGCCGGGGCGACCGAGGGTAACAGCCCGTTCCAAGCCGTCTGGCTTTCCGACGAAATTCGCGATTCTTATCTCGATAAAGTCAGCGATTACGCCCAGAAAAGCGGCAAGATTTATCCGAGCCCGGTGGTGTTCGAGGGCGACGCGCCAGCGGAGATCGAGGAAAACGCCGAGATCGAATCTTTGCTGGTGGCTCCCGCGATTGCGCCCGCGGTTTCCGCGCGCATCTGGCTGGGCGCGCCGAATTCGATCAAGGGGCCGACCGAGGCGGTGTTCCACCGGCAGAGCGGGAGCAATTTGATCATCGTCGGGCAGCGGGAGGAGGCGGTGACGGCGATTCTTTCGGTCGCGCTGGTTTCGCTTTCCGCGCAATTCGCGCCAGGCCGGGTGCGATTTGTGTTCTTTGACGGGACGGTACCGGGATCACCGCAACGGGCGTACATTGAGAGGATTGTGGCGATGATCCCGCATCCCGTGCTCGTGCCGCGCGTTGGCGATGTGGCCGAAACGATGAATAGCCTCGCGGAGGAAATGAAGCAGCGGACCGAGGCGGGCGATCCAGGTGAGGCGCCGGCGACTTTTTTGTTGTTCCACGGTTTGCAAAAGTTCAACAAGTTGCGGCATGAGGATGATTTTGGTTTCTCGGCTGGCGACGGCACAACGCCGCCCGGGGCGGTCCTGAACCAGCTTATTTGCGAGGGTGCGCGGCTGGGATTCCATGTCATCGCCACTTGCGACACGTATAATAGCGTCAACCGGTTTGTCAGCCGCAAGGCTTTGACCGAATTTGAGATGCGCGTGCTGTTCCAGATGAGCGCCACCGATTCGGCGAGCCTGATCGACTCGCCCAAGGCGGGCGGACTTGGCATGCATCGTGCTCTTCTCTACAACGAGTCCGAGGGCCGCCTCGAGGTGTTCCGCCCGTACGCCCCGCCGTCCGGGGAATGGTTGGAACACGCGGCCCAAAATCTCGCGCGATTGGTGATGAAACCGTGATAGTTGACAATTTAGGCGTGGAAGCCCCGAGCCGTTGCGAGGTGGCGCCTCCGGGTATGGAGTTCCGCCTTCAGGCGGCGGGGCGTGGGAGGCCGCGGTGGTCGCAAGAATTTTCCGGTAGTCTGAACCGGCTATCGCCCCGCCGGCTAAAGCCGGAACTCCATACCCGGATGCGAAAAGCCAAGCGTGGATTGAATGGTCAAACGTCTGCCCACATTGAGGCTAACGGGGAGGAAAAATCAGTATGAAAATCACTTCCGCAATCTTTTTAAAATTAGTAATCGCCGCGATGGCGGTCATTTCGGCCGCCGACGCGGTGGCGCTGCCGGATTTAACGCCCTACCAGCCCTCGGGATGGTCCGATAAAATCGTGGTCTCGCGGACCAGCAATTCGACCACCGACAGCACCTCGCTCACCACGACGGATACGCTGTATGTGGATTGGGCGGTGGCAAATTTTGGCACAACCGCCGCCACCAACGCTTTCCAAATTTATCTTTACGTGGACGGGGTGTTTCGCAATGGCTGGCCCGTGGCTTCGATGGCGGCCAATAACTACACTTACGCGACTGGTTATTCGATCGGCTCGCTGAGCGCGGGCACCCACACGGTCACCGTGACGGCGGATGCAACGGGGACGGTTGTCGAAAGCAATGAGTCCAATAATTCCTACACGAAAACCATCACCATCGGCAATGCCAATGAGCCAAATCTCACGCCCTACCAGCCGGCGGGATGGTCGGACAAGATCGTCGTCGCGCGAACCACCGGGACCACGACGGACAGCACCGCGCTAACCACGGCGGACCCACTGTATGTCAATTGGGCGGTCATTAACAACGGGGGCGGGTCCGTGACCAACACATTCTCCACGTATCTTTATATTGACGGAACACTCCAGTCGAGCTGGTCAACTCCGCCACCTTTGGTTGTGGGCGGCGTGGTGGCGGTGACGAATTATTTCATCGGCTCCCTGGCGCCGGGAAGTCATGCCATCATGATCACGGCGGATGCGACCGGCAAGGTGGCGGAACAGAACGAGTCAGATAATTCCTATACCAAAACCATCGCGGTGAGCGCGCCCAACCTGACCGCGCCAGTACCACAAACTCCGATTTCCGGCGCGACGAATCAACTCACGTTTCCGACGTTTGTTTGGTCGCCAGTGGCCGGGGCAGCCTATTATCGAATCTTTATTACCACCAGCGCCGCCGACTTGCCGACCGATCCCACCGCGGCCAATGGCGGTCCGAGCACGGTGACGAACGCCGTCCCATCGCTTCCGAGTTTTACGCAGGCTAATCCATTGAATACGAATACGACGTATTATTGGGAGGTGCAGGCCCGAGCGACCAACCAATATGGCGTGTGGTCTGATGTGAGCAGCTTCAAGACCGGCCCGACGCCGACTGGTTTAACCATCATCCCGATCTTTGACAGCTCGATTACCAATGATCCGGAGGCGGCAACCATCGAGGCGACCATTTACCAGGCAATCGCGGCCTACCAAACGAATATTGCCAACCCCCAGTCCGTTTCCATCGATTTCCAGGAAACAACCTCCGGGCTGGGATACAACGGGACGCATTACAATATTTTCCCCTATTCCCAATACCGGGCGGCCCTGGCAAGTCATGCGACCTCCGTCGATGACGCCACGGCTCTCGCCCACCTGCCCAACGCCACGGACAATCCCGTAAACGGGAACACCGACGTGGCGCTGAATCTGTCGCTGGCCGTGGCCCTGGGTTTCAGTGGCCCGTCAGTCACGCTTCCGGCGGGAGAAACGGAAGGCACGATCTATTTAAATACCTCGCTTATGAATCTCTCCCCCGACGTGACCGACCCGGACAAATATTCCCTGTACTCAACGGCGTCCCACGAGATCGATGAAGTGCTGGGGTTGGGCTCGATTCTCAACGGCGCGAGCAACGGCGATCCGGTACCGACGGGGCCGATCGAACCCGAGGATCTTTTCCGCTATGATCAGACCGGAGCGCGCACCCTAAGCACGGACGTAAATGCAACCACCTACTTTTCCCTGGATGGAACCACGCATCTCGACCAATTTAACCAATATGACGGCGGCGATTTCGGCGATTGGTACAGCTTCTACGGCGGGGTCACGCCCGAGGTTCAGGACGCGTTTCTGGCTCCGGGGGCAAACCCGGTACTGGGAGTGGAGTTGCGCGTGCTGGATGTGATCGGCTACACCCGGATTTTCTGGGAAACCATCACCGCCTCGGCGGGATTGGGCGGCGCGATTAGTCCCAACGGGGTGTTCGGCAAAAACCCCGGGACCAGCCAGGTATTCACCGCTATCCCCCTGCCCGGCTTCACGATAAACCAATGGCTCGTGGATGGAAACGTCGTGCAAACGGGCGGGAGCAGTTACACGTTGTCCAATATTCAAGTTGCGCACAGCGTGCAGGTGACGTTTACGCAGACCATCGTCACGTTGAATCAAACGATTACGTTCGCGCCGCCGGCCAACCAGACTTTCGGTGAACCGCCGTTCGCGTTGAGCGCCACCGCGAGTTCGGGCCTGCCGGTAAGTTTCGCCATCCTCTCCGGCCCCGCGACGATTTCCGGGACTAACGTGACCTTGACCGGAACTGGCGTGGTCACGGTTCAGGCCTCGCAGGGCGGCAGTGTGCTCTACACTCCCGCGCCGAATGTGGATCAGTCGTTTACGGTTTATCCGCCGCCGGTGATTGGTTCGACGCGGTCGGGCCGCAGTCTGATTCTGAACTGGTCAACGAATGTTCCGGGATACACACTCCAGAGCGCGACAAATCTGGCGCCGCCGGTTGCGTGGATTGCGGTTACACCGTCGCCGGTGATTGTGAATGGGCAATATAGTTTCACGAATGCGCCAGCGGGTGGAAATTTGTATTACCGGCTGAAGAAATAACTTTAACTGATGAGTGGGTCGCATCGGAGCATGGAGTTCCGGTTTTAACCGGTGGGGTGATGGCATCGTCGGGCGGATTGAAAATTCTCCCGATCACCGGATATTCCCACGCCCCGCCGCCTGAAGGCGGGACTCCATACCCTGGTGCGCCAATTTCGCTATGAAAGCAATTCGAGTTCATGAATTCGGCGGACCGGCGGTGCTGCGCCTCGAGGAAGAGCCCACGCCGGAACCGGGACCGGGGCAGGTTCTCGTGCGCGTGGCCGCTGCTGGCATTAATCCGGTGGATACATATATCCGGTCCGGCACTTACGCGGCCAAACCCGCCCTGCCTTACACGCCCGGGGCTGATGCCGCCGGGACGGTCGAGGCGATTGGCGGGGAGGCGGGGAAATTCAAGGTCGGCGATCGGGTTTATGTCGGCGGCAGCCTAAGCGGGACGTACGCGGAGTATGTTCTATGCACGGCGATCCAAGTTCATGCTTTGCCGGAACGCATCACGTTTTCGCAGGGGGCGGGAATTAATATCCCTTATGCGACGGCGTACCGTGCGTTGTTTCAGCGCGCTCATGGGGTTCCCGGAGAGACAGTTTTGATTCACGGCGCGACCGGCGGCGTGGGATTGGCGGCCATTCAATGGGCGGTGGCGGCCGGATTGAATATCATCGCCACGGGAGGAAGCGAGGCCGGGCGGGAATTGGTGGCCGCCCAGGGAGCGCAACACGTTCTCGATCACCGCGCGCCGAATTACCAGGAACAAATCCTCGGCCTGACCGGCGGCAAGGGAGTGGATGTGATCCTCGAAATGCTCTCCAACGTAAATTTGGGCACGGATTTACGGTTGCTGGCCAAGGGCGGACGCGTGGCTGTGATCGGCAGCCGCGGCCCGGTGGAGATTAATCCACGCGACGCGATGAGCAGGGACGCGACGATTCTGGGCGTGATGCTGGGCAATACGTCGGAGCGCGACATGGGGGCGATCCATGCGGCGATTGGGGCCGGTTTGGCGAATGGCACTCTGCGGCCGGTGGTTGGACGCGAATTGCGGCTGGAACAGGCGGCGCAGGGTCATGTTTCGGTGATGGAAGCGGGGGCGCGGGGGAAGATTGTGCTGGTAACTTAAAGCTCTTTGGAAACAACATTTTTGTGAAGTTCTAGCACGCGTGTGCGTCTCGCACGCTCGAAAGCGGCAGAGGACAGCCGCACTCCATGACGCTGGCGCGACTGTTCAAATCCCGTTCAAATTTAGGCGCTTATACGGAACTCGGTTCCGGCCGGTTTTAGGCGAGTTGCTTAGATCGTTCGCGCTTCTTGAAAAAGGCCAGTAGTGCAAACCATACGAACCGGCCAATTCCAAACCCACCGGCCATCATTGTCGCACCCTCGCCCAAGAATTGGACTATGAAGTATGGAGATCGAAACATTCGGCCATGCGGGCACGAAAAGTAACATGCAAGTCCAAGCCAAACAATCAAAGCATTTGCAAGCACGGATAGGACAAACACCGTCAAAATCACGGGCCACTTTTCGCGCGGCGGCGCGCTTTTAGCGAGCGCAGAGTCGACCAGTACGCAGACCGTGGCAACGATCAGACCGAGCAAGACGTTAAGGCCACCGATCAAAAATGCAAAGAATCCGAACTCCAGCACATAGAGAAATTTCTCCTCAATGATTTTCTTCCAATCACAGCGAAGGCTCATACGCAGGCGTAATCAATACTGCTCGCCGTCATCACCCACCAAATACGCGTTAAGGTTCTGTGCCATCGAGGCAAGCTTCAAGACTTGAGCATCATCGGGTCCGGAACAAATAATCTGATCTTGGTACCAATAAAAGCACGCATCACCATTCCAGGTAATCATAAAATACCGGGTCGTAACACCGGCGTTGTTCCTCAAGTCGACATAATCCGAGGCGGACCATGCCAACTCCGCGTCTGCCGCGATTAGGTAATCGACATCCGCCCTGGTGACGGGCGCCGTAGCCGCCTGGACCCAATCCTCAGTCCGAACAATGTGGAGATCGTATGCCATGTCTTGGTTTCAATCGTCCGGTTTTGTTCAATGACCGATTCCAAACCACAAACGCAGTCAGACAATTTTATCTCGCGATGCCGGCGCCGGGAGAAACCAATCCGGCGATGCATCAAGTTTATGCCGGGAGGGCGAATCGTCAATATCATACCGGAAGCCCAAATCCTCGCCCAAGGAAATACAACCGCGAATAGACGCCAATGAACGCGAATGCAAAGAGCCGATCGGAAACGGCGGCCGTTCCTTCCAAGTTGTATAGAATGCGGTTTGCACGGCAAAATCACCTCCGCCCCGCATTTATTTGCGTCCATTGACGTTCATTCGCGGTTCCATATTTGGCAGGCGAGGATCAGGGGGAGCCTGCCTCAACCCGTTGCGGCTTTCAGCCGCGGATCTGGTTCCGCAAACTCCCGGGTCACCTGCGCGCGAGCAGTTGGCCGATGCTGTTCAGAGAGGCCACGATCCGGGTGAAGGTGTTGGTGCTTTCAAAAAGAAAATCTTTACCCTCCTTGGGCACCGCGTTTTGCGCCTCGAAGTAACGATCCCGGATTTGGACCATCATTTCACGCCGGTCCCCGGTCATCGTGCAAAGCAGGCCGATCTCCTCCGGATCGCGGTGGGCCAAGGACTCCGCCGCGACGTGCAATAAGGTTTCCAACGCTTGCTGGAAGAGATCCGTCAGCGAGGCAAACGCCCCGGCGGAATTCCGGGACAATAAATCGGTGAGTTTCGCCATTGATTCCGCGGTGAGCCGCGCGTGTCCGATTATTTGCTGCAAGTTTTCCATGCGGTGGGTCACACTGACGCGGGTTTTGAAGTGGCTCAAGTCGTTTAAACGCTGGTTCAGCTCCTCAAGGTCCTCCGCGGGATTCGCGGGCGAATTCGGATCTGCTCCGGGCGCGGGCCTGGCGCCCGGCGCGCGCTTCTCCAGTTCCCGCAGCATTTCCCGGAAAAACCGCGCAAGCCGGTCCACCAGTCTTTCCAGAACCACCTCCAAGTCCTCCATGCGGCCATCTTCCAGCAGGATGACCCGGTCCGCGATATCCAGAATTCGATGGTCATGGGTCACCACCAGAATCGTGCAGCCAAATTGATGCGCCAGCTTTTGCAGAAGATCAGCCACTTCCCGCCCGGTGTTTCTATCCAGGGACGCGGTTGGTTCATCAGCCAGAATCAGTTTTGGTTTTCGGACGAGCGCCCGGGCGATGGCCACCCGCTGTCTCTGGCCACCGGAAAGCCTGGCCGGCGGTTTGTCCACATGATCTTTCAGGCCGACCAATTGGAGAATTTCCAGCGCTTTTTCGCGGGAGGTTTCCGAAGTTTCCGCGCGGTCGAAAGAGAGCGGCAATTGAACATTCTGACAGGCGGTGAGTGACGCGATCAAGTTGTGGGCTTGAAAAATAAAGCCGATTTCCCTTCGCCACGCGGAAAGATCGGCGTTGCCTGCCCCGATCAGCTCCCGGTCAACCACTTTGATGGATCCGACCTGCGGGACGCGCAAGGCGCCGACCAGGGAGAGGAACGTGGTTTTTCCCGAGCCGGACGGCCCCATGATGATCGCGACCTCGCCGCTTCCGAACTGGACCCGCACGTCATGAAGCACCCGCCGCGCCAGGGAACCTTCGCCAAAGGTGTGGCTCAGCCCGGAGACGGAGAGGACCGGCGCCGCCGGGGGGGTGGACTCGCTCGGATTCATGCGACAGATGAGTGGGTGGGGAAGGGATGCATCATGCGAAGCGGGCTAGAAAAGGTCCGCCGGGTTCGCGGAGCTGAGTTTGCGCGCGGCCAGCACGCCGCCGGCGGCACACATGGCTGTCGTGAGCAGAAAGGATATCAGGGCGCGAGACGCGGTCAATTCGGTGGGCAGATGCGCCATCGACCGGGTGATTCGGTAAAGTCCCGCGCTCAGCAGGATGCCGGGAAGGAATCCACAAAAGGACAGCATGACCGATTGCTGAAGAATCAGGTTCATAAAGAAGCGGTCCGAAAAACCAATTCCCTTGAGCGTGGCGTACTCGGGCAGATGGTCGCTCACGTCGGCATAGAGGATTTGGTACATAATGACCGCGCCCACTATTACCGCGACAATCAAGGAGGCGGTAATCACGAAGCCAATCGGAGTCCGCTTCGCCCAGTAGGCGCGATCGATATCAAAAAACTGCTGGCGGGTGACCACCCGCACGTCGTTGGGCAGGATCTGTTGAAGCCGTCGCGCGGTGCGCGTGGGATCCTCTCCCGGCTTGAGGCGGACCAGGCCGACGCTGATCATTTCCTTCGGAAAATACTTGGCGATGCGAAAAAAGGCCGTGTCTCCCGCGATTACGTTGCCGTCCGCGGCGAAGGTCCTTCCCATTTCGAACAGGCCGGTAACCCGCACCCGCGCTCCGTTCAACTCTGTTTCCACCAGGCCGGAGCTGCGAAAACGTTCCACAACCGGCCCGTAGTGCGAAAAGGATGTTTCATCAAAAAAAACTTCATCCGCGGTCTTGAGCGCCGCCGGATTGTTCGTCCAACTGGGAAAGTTGAACGCATGTTCCTCCGGGCGGCACCCGAGGATGAAAATTTCCCGGAGCTCCATCGTCGCCGGATTCCGCCACGGTCCGTGACTGACGTAGATCGAAGCGACCGATTCCACCGCCTCATCCGAAACGACCTGGTAAAGTCTGCGCCGGGTGAAATTGTCCGCATCCGCCAGCGAGACGTAGTTTTTGCTGATCAACACCACATCCGCGATCATGGCGTGGTGGGGGCGTACGACCGCGGCGAAAAGGGCGTCGTAAAGCCCGAGTTGGAAAAGCATCATGGTGACCGCGAACGCGATGCCCGCGACGGCCGAGATGAACCGTTTGCGCTCACTGGTCAGCTGCCTCCACGCGATCGGAATGCCCAGGGGAAAGATTCGCTCGGCCAGGAGCTGGCGGACTCGGTTCATGGCATGATCACGACGTTCACCTGATGATTCGCCAATCCCTGGAGTTTCCCGGGGTCCTCAAGCTTGATCCAGACTTTTACGACGCGGCGATCGGAGAAGGAGGCTGGATCCGGATCGAAAATGGCGCTGCGATCCACCTGACGGCCAATTTCAGTCACCGTGCCCGTTACCTCGCCGCTAAATCCATCTCCCCGAATCACCGCGCGCGCCTGGAGCCGGACGCTGGCGATGTCCGTCACGTAAACTTCCGCCTGCACTTGCAAGTGGTCCAAATCGCCCATTTGCAGAATGGGATTGCGGTCCGCCATTTCGCCCGGATAGGTGAGGATTTCCAGGATGTACCCGTCGATCGGCGAGCGTATGGTGGCTTGGTCGAGGTCCGCCTGGGCGCGCTTTACCGCGCTGCGCGCTGACGCCAGCCGGGCCTCCGCCACCCGGACATCCACGTTCCGAATTTCCTTGAGCGCGGCAAGCTGGTTGGTGGCCTGACGGTACGTCTCGCGACTGACGTTGCTATCCAACTGAAAGCGGGCAAAATCATCCTCGGAAATCGCTTTGCGGGCGACCAGGTCTTTTTTCCGGCGCAGTAGTTCCTCCGCGTTCTTCTGCTCCGCGTCGAATCGCAAAACCATCGCCTCCTGGGCGGCGATGGCGCCAATCTTTTCCCCGGCCTGCACCTGTTCGAGGACCCGCGCGGCGACCTCCGTGTCCGCCTCCGCTTGATGAAGTTGCGCCTCCGCCGATTCAAAGTTGTGCAGTCGCGCGAGCACCTGCCCTTTGGTGACTTTGTCCCCCCGGCGCACGAACAGTTCCCTGACAATACTGGGCCCTTGCAGAGTGTAAGGACCGCTGATTTGGATGACTTTATCGCCCGGCATGACCCGGCCCAGACAACTTATTTTTCGCGCCACGGCCGGGGGGCGCCCGGCATTGTCAGATCGGTTTTCCCGGGCGGACACCAGGAGCCCGCCGGCCAGGAGCATCACTACAACGAGAAGACAACGGTTTCCCGCCCCTCTTAATATTTGTATCGGTGTCATAAGCTGATGTCGGGCAAGCTGAATTAATTCCACGAATCCATGACACCCCACCACTAATAACGGACGCTGGCGGTAACCGGGGCCGCCGTGCCCGCCGAATTGGCCGCCGGGATCGGCAGACCGTTCTTTTGCCCGAACTCTTGGCCCCAGCCCTGGATCTCGGTGTCGTTGAAAATCTTCCCGAGGACGCGCCGGAGCAAGCCCTTCAGGTTCGGGTTTTCCAAGTCGCGCAACGACCGGATTGCCTCCTCTTTGAAGGTCTCGAGCAGGGTCTTCGCGCGCTCGTCGGCCTTTAACTCGCGATACAACGCCTCGATTTGCCCGGTGCCGACACCAGCGGGCAATTGGCGATGCCACAGGGCGCCCGTCAGGGCTTTGTGCGCGTCCAGGTCGGCCCGTTCATGCGCGACGGCAAGGAGCAGACTGGGACGAAAGCCGGCGATGTCGTTTGTCTCGCCCTGGCTGCCAAGATCGCTGAGGTCGTCACGAATCTGGTAGGCGATGCCGAGCGCCCCGCTGTAGGCGGAGAGAGTTTCCGCCACTTCCGCGTGAATGCCAACGCCGGCGTAGAGCGCGCCGAGTTGCAATGCGACCTCGAAGGCGGGCGCGGTTTTTTGCCGGAAAATATCAAGCACTTGCAACGAGCTGAGCGGCGCGGGCGAGCGGGTCCAGCAGAGCTCGGCGCCCTGGCCACGACAAAGCTGGCGCTGGCCGGTGGCGGCCACAGCGAGCATTTCCGCCTTTTGCGCGGCGGTGATTTTGGAGGCCGCGATGAGCCGGTAAGCCTCGCCAATCAGCAGGTCACCGGCGTTCAACGCGACGGCGAGGCCATGCTCCTCGTGCAACGTCTTTTCTCCGTAACGCTCGGCATCGTTGTCCTCGATGTCATCGTGGACGAGCGAGGCCTTGTGGAAGCACTCGACCGCGACGGCGATCTTGCGCAGATCCCCGGGCGGCGCGGCACCGGGGGCATCGCGCAACGTTTGGAAAGCGGAAACGGTCAGGAAGGGGCGCCAGCGTTTGCCGGCGCGCATCAGCCAGTCGCGGGCGATGCGCTCGGTCTCGCCCTCGGCCGGCCCCATAATGAGATCAAGCGAGGCGGGCATGAACCAGGAATCAACCTCCCCGCGCAACGCTCCGAGATCGAGGCGGCGGGTTTGATCGTCGCTGGTGAGGTGGATGTAATCCCAAATCCAGCCGGGATCGATCGTGGCGTCGAGGCCGTCATCTTGCAGCAGCGGGATGGCCACGCCGGGAATCGCCGCCGCCTCCAGGTAGGGGAAAGCGCGCTCGAGCCCGCTCAGGCAACTGACGCCGACAATGGCCTCGATTTTGCCGGTTTGAATCAGGCTCGTGATGACTGCCGGGCTCTCGGCCACGAGGCAGACGTAACCAAGACGCTCGGCCTCGAATTGCAAATCCTGGATCGAGCAAAGGCCGCACTGCTTGCAGAACGGGCCGAACTCGTCGAACGGCGCGGAGCATTTGTTTTCCACGCGCGGACATTTGGGCAGGAGCAGCAGCCGGCGCTCGTAAGGCACGCTCGCGAGAGGTTCACGCCAAATCTCGTTGTTGATCAGGACACCAATGTAATCCCGGTAAATCGCGTCGCACTTCAGCCTGCCGATGACGCGATCCGCGTACTCCTTGAGTTGCCCGGCAGGCTGGGGCGGCACCAGGTTAAACTCGGTGACATAGTGGCGGACGACTTGGAGGATGTGGTTCCGCTCAATGGCCGTCTGCGGAATGTTCTTCTTCGGGGCGCGAAATGCCTGGACCGACACCGGGGGTGGCAATGCCAGCGGCGCGGCGGATCCAGCGGGCCGGCAGGAGATCGGCTGCATGCGGGGATTATCGGAAGCCAAAAATGAAAGCGCAAGGGGGAAATGGGCGCGCGCGTAATCCCGGGCGCATCCCACCTTGTTGCAACCATGGTAAAAAACTGGAAACCGGTGGCAAAGCGCGGCGGTGCGTGGCGAGTTTTTCATCAGATAGTTTGCACCCCGGCAACGCGGGCCTGGCGCGTTGGGTTGCGAACAGTTCCGCCCGCTGAAACGCGGGCGGGCCAGGTCGCAGCGCGACCTGGCCCGCCTTTCCAAGTTTTCAAGCGCGCCCGTTATCAGGGGAGGCATTCAAAAAGTGGGATGCGCCCTGTAATCCCTCGGTGAATGGCGGCTTGTCCCGCCGCGTTCAGCGGCGCAAATGGCAAATCCGCAACCTGCACCAGCCGACGCCGCCCGGCCAGTCCGGGAAGCCCGCTGAACGCGGGCGGTTTGTCGCAGCGCGACAAACCCCACCTATTCGCTCCCCACCGCTCACTGAGGCATTACGCGCGCGTTTTTTGAAACGCCGGCGGAACCGGGGCGCATCCTGACACCGCCCCCGTTTAATTGATCCGCAACTGAATCACTTCTCATTGAGCTTAAGGTTTGAGGCATATTATCCGAACCTCTTGGGAGGTTAGAATTTCGATGCGCGTGTCCTTTTTAAGGAAGCCCGTTTTGGGTAGCTGTGGATTCAATCGCGCAAGGCCGTTACGCCAGATTTCAAGCGTCTTTTCCTTGGAAAGATCCTTGGACGTGTGATCCGGGTAATCAGCCCGGGCGGGCATCCAGGCCGCGCAACGTCCGGCAATTTTGTCGAAGGTGTCGTCTTTCTCCGCCAGCAGATAGGAGCGGGCGGCGGTCTCCCTGGGCAGCGCGGGAAACGGACCCGTTAAAATGGATTCGCCGTAGGTGGTCCACGTCGGACGCGGGTCGAAATCAGGGGCGTCGCTCGCTTCGCCTTCGACCACTTGGCAAATGAATTGAATCTCAAGCGGCGGGTACGTCGTCTCTGATTTTGTCCAGATTGCCCGCGATTTGACGTCGGTGCTGGAGGAAGTGGTTCCGGATTTGCCGCTCGAATCCCCGATGCCTTCGCCGATAAAATGCCACTGATTGGCACGGTCTCGCAATACGTAAAAGCGGCGGTTGTATTCACACAAACAACTTCCGTTGGCCATTAACTTTTGCCAGCCAATCTCATAAACAGTGCCAAACAGGGGATGGGTGGATTTGGCCACGGCGAATTCGCCAACCGCGCCCCAATCGTTATCCGCCATTGGAATATTCGCGCGAACAGTGGCGACGCCGCGAAGATTATTTCCCATCACGGTGCCGTAAAATTCGTCAAACGGGCCTTCGTGGGTATCCAGCAAAACCCAGCGGGGCGGTTGGTTGGTTGGTTGGTAAATGTAGGCCTCATCCAGGACGAACCGGGGCTGGCCGTTCAGGTCGGTTTCGATCCACATCAGATCCCGACCGTTCCAGGCAAAGGTCGGCTTTACTTTTTCCACGAGGGCCGGCCAGGATTCGGCGCTGACGCGGATCGCAAGGCGATTGCCGAGGCCTTTCAAGACGCAGCCTTCGGCGGCGGATGAGGGGTCGGCTGAATAGTCGTAGAGTTTTGGCGCGGCGACCGGCGGGGATGTCGCGCAGCCGGACAAAAGGGCGCTCAAAATGAGGGATGCGGCGATGACTTTTGATTTCATCGGTGGTTGGACGTTTATCGATGAGGGGTAGTAACGGGTATTTTCACTTTTCTCATCAATGTAGCGAACTGCTCGAGCGGGACGCTCTCGTGTGCGACCGGGACGGTCGCGCTCCCCGGGACCGGAAAGAGCCGACAGGTTGTACTGAGCCGTATCGAATTGTCCCGGTGTTCAGCGCCACTTGCCACTGGCCACAAATTGCTTTCGCGAAGCGGTATTCCACGGTAATCAATTGGGTAACACAAAGGGCGGATGAATGATCGTCCGCCGGTAACGGAATTGCTATGAATATTAACTCTTTGATCAAACGCCCGTCGGCGGTCGCCCTGGCCGCTTTTCTCGTCTCCGCCGCCCTGGCCAAGGGGCAGGCGGATTATTTGATTTATGTGTCCAATGAGAAGTCGGACGATGTCACGGTGATCGACGGTGCCAGCCAGACGGTGGTGGCCACGATCCCGGTCGGCAAGCGGCCGCGGGGGATTCATGCGAGTCCGGACGGGAAGACGGTTTATGTGGCCTTGAGCGGCACGCCGGTTTCCGCGCCGCCGGCGCTGGACGCCAAAGGCAATCCCATTCTTCACAAGGGCAAGGACGACGATGATGACGATGACAAGAAGTCTGACAAGGCCGCCGACGGTATTGGCGTGGTGGACGTGCAGACGGCCAAATTCCTGCGGAAGATTCCGGGGGGCTCGGATCCAGAACAGTTTTCGCTCAGCCCGGACGGTTCGCGGCTGTTCATTTCCAACGAGGATGTCGGAACCGCGAGTGTGCTGGATCCGGTGTCCGGGAAGGTTGAGCACATCATCCGGACACACAAGGAACCCGAGGGCGTGGGCACGACGCCGGACGGAAAGCAGTTTTATGTGACCTGCGAAAATGACGGCGAGATTTTCGTGGTGGACGCGACCACTTACAAGGTGGTCACGAGCTTCAATGTCGGCGGAAGACCGCGTTCGGTGGACTTTTTGCCGGACGGTTCGCGGGCGTTCATCCCGTCGGAATCCGCCGGGCAGATGCACTTGATCGACGCGATTACTTTCAAGGAGACCAAGACGATCACGCTGCCGGAGAAGTCACGCCCGATGTGCGTGAAGGTATCTCCGGACGGGAAGAAGGTTTATGTGGGCACCGGGCGCGCGGGAACGATTTGTGTGCTGGACTCCGCGACGGGGGACGTGCTCAAGACGATCAAGGTGGGCCAGCGGCCGTGGGGAATCGTGATTTCGCCGGACGGGCGTTTCCTGTATTCGGCCAACGGGCCGTCGAATGACATTTCGGTGGTGGATTTGGCGGCGGAGAAGGAAGTGGCGAAGATCAAGGCGGGCGCGAGTCCGTGGGGGGTCGTGATTGTGCCTAAACCGAAATAAGGGGCGGCGAGTGGTGAAAGATTCCGCGACGGGAACGTCCGGTCCGCCCGCTGATACGCGGGCGGAATTGTCGCAGCGCGACAATTTCCACCCGGGCAATCGCGGTGCGATTGTCACTTTCTGGCAATCGTAATGAACGATTCGGTATCCACTCTAATAAATTGGGCGCCGCGACTGGCTGCGGAAGCCGATATCGGAGAACTGGAGGCGTTGATCCCGCTCTCCGCGCGCGGACTGCAAACCGCGCACTACTCTCCGGAGCAGATCAACGCGGCGCTGGGGCCGGTTTTTGGCGTGGACCGGCGGCTCATTCGGGACGGTACTTATTTTGTCGTGGAGCAGGAGGGGCGGATTGTCGGTTGCGGCGGCTGGAGCCGGCGGCAATCGCTTTACGGAGGCGACCAGGGCGCGGCGGAACCGAATGACGCGCTGGATCCGGCCCGCGACACGGCAAGAATTCGGGCATTTTTTGTGCATCCAAAATGGGCGCGGCGCGGGATTGGCCGGGCGATTATGCGGGAATGCGAGGCGGCAATTGCGAAGTCTGGCTTTAGCAAGGTCGAGATTGTGGCCACGCTTTCCGGGGAGCCGCTTTACGCGTCGTTTGGTTACGTGGTGGTGGAACGGTTTGAGATCAGGCTGACGGGAGGTTTGAGTTTGCCGGCGGTGCGGATGGGGAAAGAGGTTGGTTAGCGCGGTGAAAACCACGCGGAGATTTTACGCTGATCCGCTCTTCACCGGTGATGCAGCAACAAGATTTAAGGAGAGCGGCTCTTTGACAAATAGAGGGATAGGAAGAACGGGAAGAATAAGACGGATGGGAGCGGGTCCCGAGAAACGACACAGTCACGGCTGGTCAAACCCAGTCAAACTTGGTCAAGAATGGACGGCGTGGACATATGTGGACGGACACGGACGGTAGCGATCGCGCTCCCTGGGACTGGCCGCAAAATGACTTCCAAATCCGCCCGGCCGTGCTATTCTTCACCCAATAATGAAAAGCTCCGCCCGGCCATCCGTCCATCCGCACCGTAACCCCGCACGTTTTCTTTCGCCAGCGACGGTGGCGTTAGTGGTTTCACTCTTGGTTTCCCAAGCCGGATTTTCCCAACAAGGTGATGCCCCCCCGGCCCATTGGTGGCCGGACACGGTTGAACAAACCTTGAGTCAGGCAGGAACCAATCGTGATCAATTGGCTCAGGCGCTGCATGATGTGCCGGCGCCGCAGCGGATGGGCTTGCAATTTTTGCTGGAGAACATGCCGGGACGGGATGCGAAATCGTTGTCCAGCGCGTTTCTGCTGGATAACGTCGCACAGGCTTATGATGCGTGGGCGAAGGCACCGTGGGCGAAGGATTTGCCGGTGGATATTTTTCTCAATGATGTTCTGCCCTACGCGAATATTGACGAGAAGCGCGAGGATTGGCGCAAATCGCTGGCGGAAAAATGCGCGCCGATGATCGTCGGGTGCAAAACGCCGGGTGAGGCGGCGCAGCGGATCAATGAGAAACTCTATGGTTTAGTGAATGTCAAATATTCAACCAAGCGCAAGAAGGCGGATCAAAGCCCGTCGGAATCCATTGAATCGGGGCTGGCGTCCTGCACCGGACTGACCATTTTGCTCGTGGATGCGTGCCGGTCGGTTGGCGTCCCGGCGCGGTTGACCGGGATTCCCAATTGGATCGATAATCGCGGGAATCATACGTGGGTGGAGGTATGGGACCAGCGCTGGCATTTTGTGGGCGCGGCGGAGCCGGACCCGCACGGGCTGGATCACGCGTGGTTCGGGCCCGATGCCGCGCTGGCGGTCAAGGATTCCAAGCAGCACGCCATTTACGCGGTCAGTTTCAAGAAGACCACCCTGCCCTTTCCGATGGTTTGGGCGCCGGACCTAGATTATGTCAGCGCCGAAAACGTGACCGATAGCTACACGCAACGGGCCAAGCTATCCGGCAAAATTCGACTGTTGGTAAAAGTGCTGGACCGCCCCGGCGGTAATCGCGTGGCCGCGCAAGTCCATCTTTCCGACCCGGCGGACGCCAAGATCAGTATGTCCGGCACGAGCAAGGATGAGCGGGTGGATTCCAACGACATGCTGACCTTCGAGGTTCCGCGCGACCGCACGTATAATTTGCAGGTCGAACTGGGACAGCAGAAAACCACCCAGACTTTTCGCGCCCAGACGAACGATCCCGAGGTCGCGGTGGTTTATCTCACGGACACGGCGACGCTTCCATTCGGCGAGTTGAAACCGCTCAAACCCAAGCAGGAGGCGCAATTGAAGGAGGCATTCGCGAAGTTCTTCACCGCCAGTCCCGAGAAGCAGGCCGCGTGGAAGTTCGATGGCGCGCTGGAAAAGCTATTGGCCGGCCACGAGGCGGCGGTGCGGAAAGCGGCATGGGAGGCTTACGCGGCCGCGCCAATTCACGACGCGGCGAAAGAAGACTTCGCGGCGCATCAAGTGCGCTTTGATAAATACCTCAGCCCGTATGTGGTCCGCGCGGTGGGAAAGAAACCCGCGAATGGCTGGCCGCTGTTCATCGCCATGCACGGCGGCGGCAACGCGCCCAAGAGCCTGAACGACAGCCAGTGGAAGGAGATGCAGCATCATTACCATGATCAGCCGTCGGTCACGGGTTATCTTTATCTGGCCCTGCGCGCGCCAAACGACTCTTGGAACGGCTTCTATGATGATTACGTTTATCCGTTGGTGGATAATTTGATCCGCGAATTCGTGCTCTACGGTGAGGTGGACCCGGACAAGGTTTTCATCATGGGCTATTCACACGGCGGTTACGGCGCGTTTGCCATCGGTCCAAAGATGCCCGACCATTTCGCGGCGATTCACGCCTCGGCCGGCGCGCCGACGGATGGCGAAACATCCGCCAAGACGCTCCGGAACACGCCGTTTACCTTTATGATCGGCGAAAACGACCACGCCTACGGACGGTTGGATCGGGATCGCGCCTTCAACGATATTCTCGCGAAACTCCGCGGCAATCGGACGGACATCTACCCGGCGATAATGGAATTCAAGGCCGGTTACAATCATCCCAATCTTCCAGATCGCGAAAAAATCAAGGACATGTATCCCTCGGTGCGCGATCCCGTGCCGACAGAACTTACTTGGGAGCAGACCGACGGAGTCATCAAAAACTTCTATTGGCTAAACGTACCCAAGCCCGCCAAGAAACAGGAAATCGACGCCGCCTGCCATGATAACCATATCGTCGTCACGACGACCAATATTCCGTCCGCGAGTGTGTTGCTGGACAACCGGTTGGTTGATTTGAAGAAACCCGTGACGATCGAAGTCAACGGCCATTCCACCACGCACAAATTGAAGCCGAGTTTGGAAACGCTCTGCCAGACGTTGATGGAGCGGGGCGATCCGGAACTGGCATTTACGACGAGGGTTGAGCTGGCCTTGTAAACGACCTTGGGCTCCGACGGGCGGGACGGGACGTCAGAAAACATGAAAAACATGAGGCAACGCTAAAAGGAGCAATGAAAAAATGGGGAATTATTGCCGGCGTTGTCGCCGCGTTATTGATCGGCTGGATTAGTTACTATTCATCCTCGTCAGTACCGCACGGCGTCCAGGTCCCCCCGGCGATGATTCCGCCGCCGGTAACCGTATGGCTGACTCATAGCAACGCGCCGTTGCGGGTTTTCCCAGGCGTCGGCGGAATGTTAATGATCCTCCCGGATGGGTCACTGTGGCGATGGGGCCAAACGGGTATCGGGACCTCGCCGCCGGCAAAAATACCCGAGCAAATAGGAACTAATTGCGACTGGATGCAGGCGTTTGCCGCCAACAACCACATTGTCGCGCTGGCCACCAACGGAACCTTGCGGGAAGGGGTCAACGATCCGGTGTCGGCGGACCCGGGACATGATTGGGTGGATGCCTCGGCCGGGGATGTGCATTCCGTGGCGCTCAAACGGGATGGGACGCTTTGGGCTTGGGGCGATAACAGCCAACTACAACTTGGCAATGGTCCAGGGCCAGCCCGCACAAATTTGATCCAGATCGGCACCAACCATGATTGGACGGCGGTAAGCGGGGTTGGTTCGTATACGCTGGGTCTGCGAAAGGACGGAACTCTCTGGGTGTGGGGCCGGGTCTTTTACTTTCGCGACCAAACCAACGGCGCCTATTTCCCGGTTCCAACCCAAGTCAGCGCCGATACCAACTGGGTTGGCTTGGAACGTGAATGGGCCTTGCTCCGGCGTGAAACCGTCGAACTTTGGCAGCCCTTGTTGTCGCCGCCGAACCCGAAATCAAGCGTCACTTCGAGCGGTCACCCCTCCATATCAAATTGGAGGCCGAACCGTTCCGCCATGGCGTTCGGCGGTATGCTGGCACAATTTGAAGTGCGCCCGGACGGAACGCTTTGGAAAGCGCCTTACGCGCTGAAATCCGACGAGCTGACGCCCTCGAATCAATGGCGTCAGGTGGGCAAACGATCGGACTGGGTTTCCATTGGGGGATTTGGGTCGGTTCTCGGATTAACCGCGGACGGCACGGTCTGGGTCTGGGGCCAGGACCTCGGGCAGGAGCCGATCCCCGATCCGCGGTCCAAACGCAAGTTGCTTTGGGCACGAGTCATGACATGGCTGGGCAACCCTCCCCAGTCGGTCACTTGGAGTGCCGACGCACCGTACCAGAAAGAACCGCGTCCGTTGATGCGATTAATAACGGCGACGAACACGCCAACGGCCAGTGGAGGCGTTCCGGTGGACGGCGGTCGTTCGCGGTGATCCAAAATTGGCGATTGGAATGAGGCCGTCCTGGCGTGGTCTTTTGCATCCGGGTATGGAGTTCCGGCTTAAGCCGGCGGGGCGGTAGCATGGTCCGGCGAGTTGAGAATTCTTCCAGCCACCAGGTCTTCCTACGCTCCGCCGCCTGAAGGCGGAACTCCATACCAGGACGTGCCGTATCGCGCCGGTTCAGGGGTTCAATGCGCGAAACCAAGTAGAACGCGGCAGGTGTTTCGGGGAATTCTCTCCCCCAGCGACGCAGAGGGAGAAGGAGGGGGTGCCTAACGCTCGACGTCCTGTTTATAAGCTTCCACACCCCTGACGATGGCTTGGGCCATTTGCCGGCGGTAAACCGGATCGTAAATCTGTCGCGATTCGGCGGGGTGGGACATAAAGCCACCCTCGATCAGCACCGCCGGCATTTCCGCGTCGCACAAAACCATGTAACGCGCGCGCCGGACCCCGCGGTCCACAATGCCGACGCGCTTCACCAGAAATTTTTGGATTTCATAGGCCAACAGAATATTTTCCGCGTCGTGCCGGTTGCCGGTCTTGGGTCCGGCGCCGATCACTTCGCCGCCCGCGTTGCTGGAACTCGCGCCCACCGGTGTGACGCAAAACGTCTGCGCGCCCCGCACCTCATTTTTAGCGCTGGGAACGGTGTTCCAGTGGAGGCTGATAAACAAGTCCGCGCCGCGCACCCGGGCTGTCTCCGGGCGGGATGATAGGGAGATGAATGTGTCGTTCGCCCGGGTCAGCGAGCAATTGAAACCAGCGTGTCGCAATTGATCCGCCAGTTCCTCGGCGAGAAGCAGCGTGTATTTTTTCTCCTGGTGGGATCCGTCCAGGTTTCCCGGGTCCTTGCCGCCGTGGCCGGGATCAATGACGATGTTGCGCACCCGCGAGCCGGTTCGGTTCCGGGGCGGGAATAGCAAGGGACGAATGGCCGTGTCAAAATCCGTTTGGGAGACGAATGCGGCACCATCATGAACCATGACCGGATAGGAAAGGCAAACCGTCACGCCATCAACCTCGATGTCCCGCGAATCCCGCGTAAAAACCAGGCGCGCGACACGGTTGGTCATCAGCAAGATGTCATTCCGCCGCACCCACGTGAGGGTAAAGTTTTGAATGCGCGCCCAGCTACTGAGGGAGACGTAGCCATGGCCGGCAAACTCCATGCCGTCGCTTCGCGCGGGCGCTGAAATCAAGAACGCCGCAACCGCCCACAACATCCAAGGCAGCCGGGCCGCAATGACTCTCATTGCGGGGCAATGTGCGCCATTAGATGGGGAAATTCAAGGCAAAACGCCCAGCGCGGTTTCTCGCGGGTGCATCCCACCCGAACCCGGTGGTAAAGCGCGGCGATGCGTGGCTGGCTTTTCATCAGGAAGTTTGCGCCCCGGCAACGCGGGGTGTGCCTCTGGTGCGTTGGGTTACGAACGGTTCCGCCCGCTGAAACGCGGGCGGGACGAGTCGCAGCGCGACTCGTCCCACCTCTTCAGAGTTTTCAGGCGCGCCCGTTTTCCACGCCGGGCGTTTGAGAATTGAATTTCGCGATTAAGCCCGTAGTTCCAGCGGCTGGGCCGCCGCGGAGTCCGCGGTGAAGTGAGCCTTCACCTGAGCCACGGCATTGGCAACCGTGAGGCCGTGTTTCTCGCGCAAATACTCCACGGTCGAGGCGTGCTCGATGAACTTGTCCGGCCAGCCGATACGGACAACCGGCGTCTGAACTTGCTTGTCGTTGTATAACTCCAGCACGGAACTCCCGTAACCACCGGTCAACACATGGTCCTCCATGGTAACCACGACGTCCGCCGCGCGACCGAAGAATTCGGTGACGCTGGCGTCGATGGGCTTGGTGAAGCGCGGGTTAATGACCGCCGCGTCGAATCCGGCGGCCACTAACTCGTCCGCCGCCTTGCGGGCGACTGACAGCATATTGCCGAGTCCGAAGAGGGCCACCTTGGGCCGGCCATTGGTGGCGAAATTCTGCACCACCTCGGCTTTGCCGATCTCGACCAGCTTGGGTTGGTCCTTCACGGGCACTCCCTCCGCCGTTCCGCGCGGGTAGCGAATAAACGCCGGGTGCTCCTGATGGGTCGCGGTGAACATCATGTCCGCCAGCTCGTCCTCGTTCGCGGGCGCCATGGCGATGATATTCGGGACGCAACGCAGGTAGGAAATGTCAAATAACCCGTGATGTGTCGGCCCGTCCTGCGGCGACAATCCGGCGCGATCCATGCAGAAAATCACCGGCAAATCCTGCAAGGCGACGTCGTGGATGATAATGTCGTAAGAGCGTTGGAGGAACGTCGAGTAAATGGCGCAAACCGGGTGAAAGCCCATCGTCGCCATGCCGGCGGCGAACAGCACGGCGTGTTCCTCGGCAATGCCCACGTCGTAATAACGCTGCGGCATGGCTTTCTCCAGAATCTTGAGCCCCGTGCCGCTCGGCATCGCGGCGGTGATGCCCACCACCGAGTTGTCCTTCTGGCACAATTTCACCATGGTTTGGCCGAAGACATCCTGCCAGGCCGGCGCCGTGCCGGGCTTGGGCGCGGGCGACGCGCCGCTCTCGATATCGTAAGGTCCGGTGCCGTGGAATTTTTCCGGCTGGTTGATGGCCACGTCGTAGCCCTTGCCCTTCTTGGTCAGCACATGCAACACCACCGGCATGTCGCAGGATTTCGCGAACTCCAGCGAGTTAATCAACAGCGGCAGATCATGCCCGTCAATTGGCCCGAGATAACGCAGGCCCAATTCCTCAAAGATCAAACTGCTGCCAAAACCGCCGCGACCGTCCGCCTCGATGTGCGGGGGATTCGGCTGCAACGCCGCCTCCGTGACCGCCCCCTTGAGCACTTCCTCGGCCTTGTGACCGAGGCGCAACGCCATTTCGCCCTTGGGCATCCGGCGAATCCAGCGGTCAAAATCCTTCTGCAACCGGTTGTAGCGCGGATGCGTGATCAGTTTGTTCAGGTAACTGGCAATCGCCCCGACGTTCTTGGCAATGCTCCATTCGTTGTCATTGAGAATGCCGATGAACCGCTTCGTGGTGTGGGCGATATTGTTCAACCCCTCGAACGAAATGCCGTTCGTCAGCGCGGCGTCGCCGAAAATGGAAACAATGTTCTCGTCGCTGCCGCGCTGGTCGCGCGCGGCGGCCATGCCCAGCGCCGCCGAGAGGGCGGTGCCGGCGTGCCCAGCGCCATAGCAATCGTGCGGGCTTTCCGTGCGCAGGGAGAATCCATTCAGCCCGTTCGTCGTCCGGATCGTGCCGAACCGTTCCTTGCGTCCAGTCAAAAGTTTGTGGACGTAGCTCTGGTGGCTGACGTCCCAGACGAACTTGTCCTTGGGCGTGTTGAAGACCAGATGCAGCGCGATGGTCAGCTCCACGACGCCGAGATTGGGGCCGAGGTGGCCGCCGTTTTTCGACAGTTTGGTGATCAACTCATGGCGGATTTCCTCGGCCAATTGTTGCAATTGGGGCATCGTCAGTTTTTTGACGTGCGCCGGGCTGTCCACCATGTCGAGGTATCGATTCATATTTGCTAATCTTCGTTCGTTAAATCGGGTGATGCCGGTTTCAGCACCAAATCGCCCGTGCTGTCTTTCTCTAATTGTTGAATTTTAAGTTCCGCCGCCGCCAGCTTCGCCTGGCACACCGTCGCTAGCTTCGTCCCTTCCTCGAATCGCGTCAGCAGCGTTTCCAGCGGCAAGTCCCCGGATTCCATCGATTCCACGATTCCCTCAAGCCGCTTCAAGGCGTCCTCAAACGGCAATTCCTCCGTTTTCACGGGTTCCGGTGCTTTGGCCGCTTTCGACATCGCGTATAGTTAGGTAACGAGGCCGGTCCCGTCCAGCATGGAATTGGACTGGGGTGTTTCCCCCGACCTCGTGGTTATGATGGCCAGCGAAAACCCGACGCTGTATGTATTAATGATACATTATGGCAGAAAATCAAGCTTTTGGTGAATTTGAAACGAAAATGCGCGGCAAGGGCATGGGCGACGCCCCCATTCGGGCTTTCCGGCACGCTTATGAATACCTCGCGTCCGGGCGTGCCGCCTTAATCGCGGAGGCCGATATTGAGCCGGTCGCCCAATTGCCGCGATACGACGAGCTCACAAAAAATCCGGCCGATGGCGCGCTGCTCTCCCAGGCGCTGGTCCTCAAACTGAATGGCGGACTCGGCACCGGCATGGGTCTCGACAAGGCCAAATCCCTGCTACCGGTCAAGGATGGCCTGACGTTTCTCGATTTCATCGCCCGGCAAATCCTTTACTTGCGGGAGCGGTACCAATCCCCCCTGCCCTTTCTGTTGATGAACAGTTTCAGCACGAGCGCCGACACCCGGGATTTTTTGAAGGCGTATCCCGCCTTGGGAGAACCGGCCACCTTGGAACTGATGCAAAGCGCCGCGCCCAAGGTCGATGCCCAAACCCTCGCGCCCGCTTCCTGGCCGCGCGATCCGGCGCTCGAATGGTGCCCGCCGGGGCACGGTGATCTGTATCCGTCCTTGCTCGGCTCGGGCCGGCTCGACCGCCTGTTGGACGCCGGCGTGAAATACCTGTTCGTCTCCAATTCGGATAATCTTGGTGCCAGCCTCGACCTTGATCTGCTGCGCTATTTTGCCACGTCCGACCAATCGTTCTTGATGGAGGTTTGCGAGCGCACACCGTCGGACCGCAAAGGCGGGCATTTGGCCCGGCGCGGCGGAAAATACCTTCTGCGCGAGTCCGCGCAGTGCCCGGAAGCCGAACTCCCGACGTTCCAGGACATCCAGCGTCATCGCTTTTTCAATACCAACAATCTCTGGGTCCGCCTCGACCGCTTGAAAGAACTGCTGGACGCCTCCGGCGGCTTCATTCCGCTGCCCATCATCAAAAATTCCAAAACCCTGGACCCGCGCGACAAAACCTCGCCGAAAGTTTTCCAACTCGAAACCGCCATGGGCGCGGCCATCGAGTGCTTCGAGAATGCGGGAGCGATCGTGGTGCCGCGCGCCCGTTTCGCCCCGGTAAAAACCACGTCCGACCTCCTGGCCCTTCGCTCCGACGCCTACCGCGTAACGGACGATTGGCGGCTCACCCTGGCGGATGAATGCCGTGGCGTGCCGCCCACGATTGATTTGGATGCGGACCATTACAAAATGACCGACCAACTCGACGCCAGTTTGAAGGATGGAGTGCCGTCCCTCGCGCGTTGCCGCGAATTGACCGTGCGCGGGCCGGTCAATTTTAACGCGGAGAATGTTTTCGTCGGAAAAGTGCGCATTACGAACGCCAATGCGACGCCCAAGCCGATTCCGGCGGGCGAATATCGGGATGTTGAAAAGGAGTTGGCGTAACCCATCGGTCCGGGTGGCCGCACCCGGGAATAGTTCGGGGTTGTCGCAGCCCTTCAGGCCGCCGATATGGGCGGGATGGCAAACCCAGCCCGGTAGGCTGCGCTGAGGAATCACGCGCCGTTGGCGCTGGGAAACGGATAAACTCATATCCGTTGGCATCGGTCTCCCAGGCTGACGGGCCGCCATTCCTCAGCCCGGCCCATCTGGGAAACCCGCCGCAAACATATTTTCCAGCCCCGAACGGGGCACAATACGGGTTTATCATCTCGACGAATCCCGTCAATATTGGCACCCCGAACTCCAATCAAATCCAAACCAGGCAAAAATCGAACGTTTTCGGCGATGCCTTAATTTGAAATCGCCAGCGTCTGAAAATTCGGAAATCGAAATTCTGAAATCAAGTTGCGAGATTGGTGTCCGGGCCTATAATTCCGCCCGGCCAACCGTTCGTCGCAATAACCGGCTCAAATATGCCATTTGAAAATCGCCTTCCCAAGGGGCTTCTTACGACTGGTCTCACGATCGTCGGGACTTTGTACGGCACGGTGTGGCTGGGTTTGCTCGTTTTGTTCAGCTTGGGGATCTGTTTTGTTAGCATCTCCGAAGAGGTCCATCGGGAAATGAAGTATCGCGAGCGCTACGGCGCGGAGTGGCGGACGGAATTCGAGCGCGAATGCGGCCCCGTATCCCACGCGCGCATCAGGGCGGGGATCGGCGCTTTTGGGGTCGTGGCGATTCCCTCGGCCGCGTGGTTCCTCTACCGGACGCTCGTGCCCTCCCGGCGCCGGCGGGACGGCTCATCGCAACGGAAAAAAGCCCGCCCCCATCAATCGCCCGCCGAACGCATCGCCCGCTACCGCCGCAACGCGGTGGTCGGCGTCTATTACGGGCTCGGCGGAATCGTTGCGGGTGTTGGCCTCGTAATCTTTCGCTGGCGAATATTTTCCGACCACATCTACGAGATCTGCCTGGGCATCGGGCTGTTCCTGTGCGGTTATTCCGCAGTCATCGCCGGCTGTTACTGGTGGCTCAAGGCAAAATCCTGGAATGAAGCCATCGTGTCCATCGGCCTGACGCCGCTCGCGATTCCGCTAATCCCCTTCGTTCGCCTGCTCTTGCTGGCCAGTCCGATGTTTCTTCCCATGGCAATGGTGATGATGCCCTTGATCCTCGTCGTGGTCGTGTTCGCTCTTCCGAACCGGACGCGGCGGTATTGAGCGCGTTTTAGTATTTGGAATTGGTGGAAATTTTGCGCATTGAGCCCCCTGAACCGACGTGAAATTGCACGTCCGGGTATGGAGTCCCGCCTTCAGGCGGCGGGGTGTGGGAAGACCCGGTGGTTGGAAGAGCTTTCAATCGGTCGGACCATGCTTCCGCCCTGCCGGCTAAAGCCGGAATTCCATACCCGGACGCGGAAGCCCTCGCCGGGACGGAATAGTCAAACGTCTTCTCGCATTGCGGTGCATGAGCGCCCAATCGGTGGCCCATCATCATTCAGCCGGCTCCCGCAACCGCAATTTGAAGGTCTTGATCTCGAAGGGACGGAGATCAAATTGCAGGGTATCTTTCCGGACCTTTACTTTTGCGCCGGTATCTTCCATCAGGTTGGCTTCGTTCGCGGAAGTTACCCGCGCGTTCAGCTTGATTGTGGCACCGGTCGTAGGCTGACCGCTCGCTTCATAGACCCGGATTACGGTGGTGCCGTCTTTCGCGGGTTTTAGGGCGCTAAGAACGACGTTGGAGGGGGACACTTCCAATAAACCCCAGGTCTTGGCCAGACTTCCGGCGTGGGATTTCAGCTTACGGACGATGAGCGGATTGTTGAATTCCAATCCGGTTCGATAGACTCCGGCGGCACGCCAATCGCCGGCGTGGGGCTCGAGCGCGTAACGCAACGTCAGTTCCTTACCCAACTCCAGGCCAGTGTTGCTGCGTTCGCCCTCCACGCCCCAATAGATGTCCACCCGCGTCGAGCGCAGCAGCGATAACATCAGCGTGCCATCCACCACGTTGTTGCCCGGCAGGCCGCGATTGATCAACGCGACGCCGCGCTCGCCATCGCTATAGTCGATCCAATTTTGCGCGGGAAACTCCTGCGCCACGGGCCGCTCAATCGCTCCGAACGGGATTTCCTGGAAGTTTCGCCCATTCTTGATCGCCGTTGGAACTAGCAACCGGTAGCGCACGAAGGTTTCGTTATTGCGGATTCGGGTCGTGAAATCGACGCGCGAAACGCCCTGGTACAACCTAACGGAAGTCGCAAAGAAATTGGTGCCGAATGGATGCTCCACGCTGAATTCGGAAAACACCGGGCCGCGCCGCACCGCGCCATTGGTTCCCGACTGCTCCGTGCTGAAGCGGGCCTGCCCCGCCTGCGGCACCGGCATCGGCCGCGTCATGATCAAGTTCTGGCCACCGTCGAGGGTTTTATAGAGTTCCCAAAAATCGCCCTTGTCCGGTTCGCAGGCGACGACATTGGCCGGTCCGCGTAACGCCGGCCAATCGCCCGCTTTGACCGTCAAATTGGTGAGGGCACCCGTCCCAAGGTCAAAATTCGCGCGATAAAACTCATTCTCCAGCGCATTGCCATTTTCTCGAACACCCAACTTCGACGCCCCCGCCGTCTGACGCGGCACCACATGATAAACCGCCGATCCCATCGCCGGAACCTCACGCGCGATAAACACAAACTTGATTCGTCTTTCACCGCCGTCTTGATATGGATCGGTTTCAATAACTTGAGATGGAGTAATGTTTCCCGCCGGATCAATGACGTCAAAACCCTTTACCCCGCCCTCGGCGAATCCCACATCCCCCTCGGCCACATCGGTGCGCGGCCAGCCGAGGGTATTGAACACCGCCAGCGCGATGCCATCCCCACGCGAATCGACGCGCGCCAAAATGCTATCCTCCCGGGTGGTGATCATTTCCTCGGCCAGCCGCTGGGAAAAATCATAACCCCGGACCACATCCGCATAGACGTGGTCCATCATCACGCCGGAGGCCAGATCGTGCGTGATGTTAAACAGCGCGGGTTCCCAGGCGCGCCAGATCATTTGCCCGTCCAGCGGCGCGCCCAGCCAATTCGCCAGCGCCCCAAATTTCTCCGCCGTCGTGAGCAACCGCTCGCCCTCACGCATCCGTTCTTTAAGTTCGATCCGGCTGCTATAGACGCCTTGAAACAGCGGGTTGCGCTCTCCCGTGACCACCGGCAAATCCGTTCGCCGCGCGGTGGCTGTTTCAAAATCTTTCGGCACGGCGAAGCGCAATGTGAACGGCAGGTCCGTTTGCCGATTGAATTGGTCAACTAACGGCGGCAGGTAAAGCTCCGGGTCGGTGACATCCGCGCCGTCAAAGCCCACGCGATCCGGCACTCCGTGATCGAACGGCGCAAGCTGACTGTAACGCTCTTTCATGAAGTCCGTGAAGCGGCCGAGACTCTTGGGCGGGTCGTAAACATTCGCGTAAGAAAACGGCAGCCAGAAGGCTGGAATGCGCGTGCCATCAAGACCCTGCCAGAGGAATTCCGTCGGCATTTTGGCCCGATCCTCGACGCCGCGCGCAAACCAAAAAGAATCGTATCCCGCCAGCCGCAGGATTTGCGGCAATTGATCGTGATGACCGAAGGTATCCAGCAGCCAGCCGGTTTTCACGTCCACACCCAAGGCTTCCCGGACGTAACCCTTGGCATACAGCATCTGCCGGATAAACGATTCGCCGCTGGGCATATTATCGTCCGGCATGACGTTCAGCCCGCAGACGATTGCCAACCGGCCCTCTTTCACAAATTTACGAAAAGCGTCGGCCTCCTCCGGGTATCGCTCCAGGAACGGCCGGAAATACGCGACTTGATCCAGTGTGAACCGGTAATCAGGGTATTGTTTTAGCAGCCGCACGGCAGTGAGGATGTGGGACAGCCCCTCCTCCAAATATTCCTCGCGCGTCTTGAACACCGCGCCCTCCCAGTGCGTATGCGGGATGATCCAAAACGTGCCCTTGGGGCCATTTCCCGAAACGGTCGGCGAGTCCGCCGCTATTGCCTCAAACGACCAGTTCGATAAAAGAAAAACGCCGATTATGATCGCAGCCGCCCGCAGGGACGAAAGAGTCTTCCGCAAAAAGCAACGTCCGGAGTGAATATAGTTCATTATTATATAATATAGTGAAATTTAGTCAGTTGTGACAGGCGCGCCGATGTCTGTCAAACACCAAGCGTGTACCTCGGACGTAGCGCAAACTTCCCAGTCTGCTGTGTCGCGGGTTTCCCAACCCGCGTGCCGTTGGCCGGGCTGGCGCGTCAGGTATGCTGACGGCACGCCGATTGGGAAATCGGCGACACAGCAGGTTGGGAAACCTGCGCTACGAGACTGGCGGTATTTTATCGTCAAAACACTTGTCGTAAAAAATTCTGAAATAATTCTTGCGTCATGTGACAGGTGTAACATATATCTTCCTGTGACGGTTGTAACATATGAAAAAATCAATTCGCATTACCGAAGCCGAGTGGGAGGTCATGACTGTGGTTTGGGACCGGGCGCCGGTCGCGGCCAGCGCCATCGTGGAGGTTCTGGAACACCATAAACAGTGGACCCTGGCCACCGTCCGCACGCTCCTTCGCCGGCTGGTCAACAAAGGCGCCCTCCAGCAGCAGGCCGAGGGCAAGCGCTACATTTACACCGCCCGGGTTTCCATGGCGGAATGCGTGCGGTGGGAGAGTGAATCCTTTCTGGACCGCGTCCTCGGTCGCGCGCCGGCGGAGGCGATTTTGCACCTGGTCAAGCGGGCGGACTTGTCCAAGGCGGACATTGAGGAACTGCGGCAAATTCTGAACCACAAGGACAAGTAACATGAGCAACCTGACGTATTTGGGCGGCGTCTTTCGTTGGATATTGCAATCAACGTGGCAGGCGGCGGTGCTGGCTGGATTGATTCTGCTGGCGCAACGGGTCTTGCGAAAACGCCTTTCCCCCGCGTGGCGCTATGGGTTGTGGCTGTTGCTGGTTGTTCGCTTGCTGATGCCCGTTCCGCCGAAGAGCGCGGTGAGCATCTTCAACCTTACGCCCCGAACGCCCGCAATCCCCGTCGTAGTCGCTTCCCCGCCCGCGAAACCCATCGCCGCCGTCCCCGCGATTGTGCTACACGATCCCCGCGAAACCATACCGCAAAATTATCCGGTGATGACTGAATCGTCTGAAGCCGGACGACTCAAGCGGCCAACCGCACCGGTAACTCCGGTCGCGACGATTGACTGGCTTCGGGTTGCCTTTTACGTCTGGCTGGCGGGCGTGGTTTTTTTCGGCGCGCGGCTGATCTGGACCAACCTGCGCTTCCGCTCGCGCATCGGCGGTTACCAACCGGTCGCGAATGAGAGCGCCACGCGGCTGTTTGCCGAGTGCCGCGCCGCTTTCCGCATTACCATGCCAGTTCGGTTAATCGAAAGCGAGGAAGTGGAAAGCCCGGCGGTTTACGGACTTTGGCGGAAATGGCTGCTGCTGCCGGACGGCATCTTCGAGCGCTTTTCCAATGAGGAACTGCGTTGCATTTTCGTGCACGAACTGGCCCACATCAAACGCGGCGATCTCTTCATCAACTGGTTGGTTTCGATCTTGCAAATATTCCACTGGTTTAATCCCATCCTGTGGCTGGCGTGGGCGCGCATGAGGGCGGACCGCGAACTGGCCACCGACGCCCTGGCGCTGGCCCATGTGCGCGAAAGTGAACACGCGCCTTATGGCGAGACCATCCTGAAAGTGCTTGAAGGCTTGACCGGCGAGCGGGCGCTGCCGGGATTGGTGGGAATCGTCGAAAACAAAGCGCAACTCAAGGAACGCCTCGCCGCCATCAGCCGCCCGGCGAAGTCCTGGATATGGGTGGCGCTGGCGGCCGCCACGCTCATTGCCGGCCTTGGTCTCACCGGCGCGCAGACGGACAAATCAAAGCCGGAACCCGTCGTCGAAGCTAAAACGGTAAAACCAGACCTGACCGGCGAGGTGCGGCTGACCAACGGCGAGCCGGTGACGGCAACTGTCTTTATCAGCACCGCTGGACCCAAAACCGGCACCAGCACACTTTGTCCCTCCTGTTACGCGGATTGCCTCAAGAGTGCGAAGGCGGACGCGAACGGCCATTTCAAAATCGAATCGCTCGACCCGGCGCTGCTCTTCCGAATCCTCGTAGTGGCCAAGGGCTGTGAACCGCAATACGTCGCGAAAGTCGATCCCGCGCAAGGCCCGGTTGAGGTCAAATTAAAGTTGCGGAACAACGCCGAGGCCCTACCCGGGAATACGTTGCGCGGCCGCGTCGTGGATGCCAAGGGTGTGGCAATCGTCGGGGCCGCGGTGGAAGCGCTCGGCATCCATGCGCGCGATGGCAGTGGAAGGGGTGGTTCCATGCCTGGTGTTGATCCCCTGGCGGTTACCGACGAGGACGGGGAATTCCTGCTTACCTCGCGCGAGCCATTCGCGGCCATGGATGTCAAAGTGGAGGCGCGGATGTTTGCGCGAAAAACATTCACCGATTTGAGCAGTGGAGCGGGACGGCACGATCTGACGATGACCGAGGGCGCAAACGTTTCCGGCCGGATACTCTGGAATGGCAAACCCGTTCCGGGCGTGGCCGTGGGAATTGTTTCGACCGACCGGGAAGTTACCCACTTCACCGGGAATTACGAGGTCGGCA
>Ga0206847_10087_pt1 | contig 31962 bp, 28 predicted proteins | sample Alteio_BWOrgCont_17_FD_152880 | JGI IMG/M metagenome (GOLD analysis project Ga0206847, IMG submission 152880) | Enriched cells from forest soil in Barre Woods Harvard Forest LTER site, Petersham, Massachusetts, United States -... | ecosystem: Environmental > Terrestrial > Soil > Temperate forest >... | reverse complement strand
GGGCGTTGGCAGCGACCCGATTACCGCAGACGCGCTTTATCCTCGCTGGGCGGATTTTATTAAACCGAACGATATCGTCATTACTGAGACTGGGACTTCTGGGTTTGGAATGGCGTTTGCACTCCTGCCGAGGGGCGCGAAGTTTTACAACCAGACGTTGTGGGGCGCTATCGGATATGCGACCCCGGCGGCCTTTGGAGCAGCAGTCGCGGCGCCCGACCGTCGCGTTGTGCTGATTACAGGTGAGGGCTCCCATCAACTGACAGCTCAGGAGATCAGTCAGTTCGGCCGGCGCGGGCTGAAGCCCATCGTCTTCGTCCTGAACAATTCGGGCTACCTGATTGAACGGTTGCTCTGCAAGGATCCCAACATCGAGTACAACGATCTGGCTCAGTGGCACTACGCCGACTTGCCGAAGGCGCTTGGATGCGACGACTGGTTTACCGCGCGTGTAACCACATGCGGGGAATTCGATCAGGCCCTCAAGACCGCGTCTAAGGGTGGCCGAGGTGCTTACATCGAGGTTGTGACCGACAAGTATGCCGCGCCTCCTGTGGCCCTGAAGTTTCACGAAAGTGTGAAGACTCTATACCGGACATAAATGAACATGAGGAACAGAGTCAGCATCTGCACGCTGATCATTGGGCTGATCTGCCCATTCACCCAGGTTGCACGGGGACGGCAATCCGACCCCGTGCAGCCCCCGCCCGCGACGAGTTCCTGTTTAAAAAGAAGATAGACAGAATGACGTCGGAACGTTCGACGTCGGAAAGAAAGCTCACGCTCAGAATTGGTAAGAACTTCGGACCTGAAAGAGTGAGTAGCTAAAATGAAGAGTCCAAGAAACTCCGGGGCCGACGGGAGAAAGACAACGATGATTCGCCGCGTCTCGATCGCGATACTCGTTACAGCTTGTTTCATGTTGGCTGGTTTGTTGCTCCTGGCGTGGCGGCCTTCGATAGCTCCGATCGAGCCCCCGAGCCCATCAAGTTTTTCTGCCGAGTTGGTTGCCAAAGGCGAAGCTCTCTCAGCGGCTGGACATTGCGCGTCGTGCCATACCCAGCCGGGAGGACAACTGTTTGCTGGCGGATATCGACTAAACACGCCGTTCGGGGCCATTTTTGGCACCAATATCACTCCTGACCCGAAAACCGGCATAGGAGTTTGGTCGCTGGAAGCTTTCACCCGCGCCATGCGAGAGGGCGTGGCTCGCGATGGGTCCCATCTTTTGCCCGCGTTCCCCTACTACGCCTTTACCAAACTATCGGATGATGACGTCAGGGGCTTGTACGCCTATTTGATGACACGGCCAGCAGTCAACAGCACCGTGCCAGCCAATACGCTTCCGTTCCCGCTCAACATAAGGGCTTTTCAGGAGGGATGGAAGATTCTGTTTTTCAGGAGCACGCGGTACCAAGCCGATCCGTCCAAGAGCGCCGAGTGGAATCGGGGAGCCTATCTGGCCGAGGGGCTCGCGGATTGTACAGGCTGTCATACTCCGCGCAATCCCCTAGGCGCCGAGGAGGTGGAACGCGCCTATACTGGCGCGGTGATCGAGGGCTGGATCGCGCCGGCGCTCACCGAGGCCAACCCCTCACCCGTTCCGTGGACGCAAGAAGAGTTGTTCACCTACCTGCGCACCGGCGTCACCTCACTGCACGGGGCGACCGGCGCCACCATGACTCCAGTCATTCGCGGGGCCCTGGCCCTTCCGGTCGTGCCGGACTCCGATATCCGCGCGATCGCTCTCTACTTCAGCGGGATGGACCGTGCAAGCGCCCGTGCAAACGACGTCGACGCGACCACACGTGAGGCCGTCGCGAGTTCGTATGTCAGCAGTGACCAGGCAGAGAATGACCCCAACGCTGACCGATACGCCTCTGCCTGCATGTCTTGCCACTACAATGCGGGACCAACTCCACTCGCGTCGCGTCCGGAACTAGCGCTCAACAGTTCGCTGATGCTGGCCGAACCGACCAATTTCATTCAGGTAGTGCTGAACGGCGTCACAAACACAGCAACTATCGACAACACACAAGGTGCGCGGGGACTGGTAATGCCTGAATACGGGTCGTCACTCACCGACGGCGAGATCGCCGGGCTCGCAGCTTATCTGCGTCGCACGCGCACGAAATACCCACCCTGGAGCGACCTGGAGAAAAAGGTGGCCGCCATCCGCCGAGAGTCGGCGGCATCGCGTTGACCAAAAGCAGAAAGAGGAGTCAGTCGATCATGACGACATTCGATCTTAACGGCAAGACGGTCTCGGTACAGAGTCCCGATGACGCGGCGTTGCTCTGGGTGATCCGCGACGAACTGGGGCTCACGGGAACCAAATTCGGTTGCGGAATTGGATTTTGTGGCGCGTGTACCGTGCACGTAGAAGGGCGCGCCACGCGTTCCTGCATCACGCCCGTCGCAGCAGTTGCCGGCGCCAAAATTACAACCATCGAGGGGCTCGACCCGGCCGGTAACCATCCATTACAAACTGCGTGGCTCGAACTGCAGGTTCCACAATGCGGCTACTGCCAACCAGGGCAGATCATGCAAGCGGCGACGCTGCTCAAGGATTTCCCGAATCCTACGGACCAGGACATCAATGCGGTAATGGCCGGCAGCGTCTGCCGCTGCATGACGTACATTCGCATACGCAAGGCCATTAAGCTCGCGGCGGCGCGAATGCGAGGAGACACGAGCCATGATTAGTCTGTCATCTCACGGCCTTCGGTCGAGCAGCGATCCGTCGCGCCGCAGCTTCCTGATCACGATGTTGGGAGCGGGCGTGATGTTGGGATACGCCAAGTCAACCCTCGGCGCGGCGGACGTGATGCTGGAGGCGTTAAGCACCAACTCTGCTCGCAGCGCGGGCGACCTCTTCGAACCCACCATCTGGTATGGAATCGATCCCAGCGGCACGGTAACGGTCAACATCATTCGCGCGGAGATGGGCCAGCACGTCGGCACCGCGCTCGCCCGCATCGTGGCAGACGAGTTGGAGGCTGACTGGCGCAAGGTGAAGATCGTCACCGTCGACTCCGATCCCAAGTGGGGCATCATGGTTACAGGGGGCAGTTGGTCCGTGTGGCAGAGTTTTCCCCTGCTTAGCCGAGCGGGCGCGGCCGGCCGCATTGCTCTGATCGAAGAAGGCGCGAAGCTGCTTGGCGTTCCTGAGCAAACGTGCACGGCGCGTGACCACGCGGTGCACGCCGGGGGAAGATCTATCCCGTACGCCGATATTGTGGCACGCGGCAATCTCAGACGAACCTTCACGTCCGAGCAACTCGATAAGATGCCCGTCAAAGCGGCGGACAAGCGCCGTCTAATCGGGCGGAATACGCTGGCGGAAGATATTCCGTCGAAGGTCGATGGCAAAGGCCGCTATGGCCTGGACGCGGTGGTGGAGGGGATGATGTACGCGCGGCCGAAAGTTCCGCCGACGCGCTACGACTCCAAAGTGGTCTCGATTGACGATTCGGCGGCGAAGCGAGTGCCCGGATACTTCAAAAGCCTCGCGCTGGACGACCCGTCGGGAACCGTGCCGGGCTGGGTGATGGTATACGCAGAGACCTTCATAGCCGCAAACAAGGCGGCCGATCTAGTGAACGTGAAGTGGAGTTCGGGGAAGGCAGCCACCATATCCGAGGCCGATATCCAGAAGCGCTCAGCCGAGTTAATCGCGGATCCGAAGGTAGGTTCGCTGCTGGTCGACGACCCGGGCGTCGATGCTGCGCTGGCTTCGGCGAAGCAGAAGATTGAACGAACCTACACCACGAGCACCGTCATGCATTTCGCGCTGGAGCCGGTGAATGCGCTGGCGTTCGAGAAGGATGGCATTTTCGAAATTCACACCGGAAATCAATGGCAGACGCTGATCCTTCCTGTGCTGGCCAAGGCGCTGGGGCGCAGTCAGGACAAGATCGTGTTGCGCAGCTACTTGCTGGGAGGAGGGTTCGGGCGTCGACTGGATGGTGACTACACTGTGGGGGCTGCGCTGGCCGCCAAGGCGCTTGGCAAGCCCGTCAAGATGGTCTGCACGCGCGCTGACGACATGCGCTTCGATTGTCCGCGATCACCTTCCACACAGGTGGTTCGCATGGCCTGGGGTGATAACGGCCGGGTGACAGCGATGGATCATGATGCGGCAGCTGGGTGGCCCACTGCGGTCATGGCTCCATCTTTCATGCCGAAGGGCGCCAACGGCGTGCTGTACGATCCGTTCGCCAGCCAGGGTGCGGACCACTGGTACAGCGTAGGAGCGCAGCGGGTTCGGGCGCTGCGAAACGATCTGGCCGAGCAGACATTCCGGCCCGGCTGGCTGCGATCAGTCGGCGCTGGCTGGACGAATTGGGCTGTGGAAAGTTTTATGGACGAGGCAGCGCACGCCGCCGGCGCCGACCCAGTCAAGTTCCGGCTGGGAATGCTCGACGGTGCCGGAGGAAATGCCGGATCGGCGCCGAATTCCGTCGGCGGTGCGCGCCGCCAAGCGGCCGTGCTCGCCCGTCTGGCGGAGAAGGTAGGATGGGGCAAGCCGACACCCAAAGATGTCGGACTCGGCATTGCAACTACCTTCGGCCAGGAACGCGGCATGCCAACTTGGACCGCTTGCGCTGCCCTCGTGCGGGTGAACCGAACCAACGGTCACGTGACGGTAGAGAAGCTGAGTCTGGTCATCGACGCCGGTACCGTCATTCATCCCGACAGCGCGGAGGCTCAAGTGGAAGGAGCGGCGTTGTGGGGATTGAGCATGGCCCTGCACGAGGGATCAGAGTTCGTGAAAGGCCAACCCAAGGATACAAACCTGGACACGTATACGTTGCTGCGCATGGGAGACGTACCGGACGTCGAGGTGGAGTTCCTGCCCAGCACGGAAGCACCAACTGGGCTTGGTGAACCGGCGACCACGCCGGTTGCGCCTGCGATTGGAAATGCCATCTTCGCTGCCTCGGGTGCGCGCGTCCGTCATCTGCCAATCCGGCCGCAAGCCGTGCTGGCAGCGCTCGCGCCTGGAAGTTGACCCATAGGAGCGACTTTTCGCGCTCAAGCTTCAATTCTAGTACTGCTAATTCATCGGAGCCGCGGGATCACAGTTCTTGTACTCGCAGCCAAATCACAATCCAAACAGCGAAAACGATAAGCAGGAGAGCCAAGCCTGCGATTATCGTGGCAGTTTTAGCTTTTCTATCCTTATCCGCTTCGTCAGGATCAAGGTATCGAATCGCGGACCAGACTTCTTCCTGATTCACCTGCTCGCCTTCCATGGGACGATCATCAAAAAGCATTTCGTTTCGCAACCTCTACTCGATCACTCAAAGTTGCTCCGACCTGTCTCGCCGAATCGCATAATTAGGAAGAAAAACCCAATGCTGCGCGGACCATTACGCTGAACAGGTTTTTCGAGTAGAAAACGACAGTGATGGTCGCAAGGGCCCACTGCAGGATGTGGAATGTGTTTCTGTGATTCTTGACAGAGGCACACCCGCTCACCGCATCACCGTCTTGTTGAGCCTTGTAGGACGAGGGAATAGGGAGACGCTTTTGCTCTAGAGCTCTCGGGTCCGGCATGCTGCCAATGAGTTTAGTCATCGCTTCCTCGCGCGACGCGAATCCGAGCCCGACGATGCTCGGTGCGGCAATGAGATCGCGCAGGCAATTCTCATCCGGATAAGCAATCACCAGTCTTTCAGGATGATCCTTCTTGCTTGACGCTTGAATGATCGCGTAGCGAACCGTTGCGCAATGAGCAAGCCCTACCATAACCTCACCATCGACTTTGACTTCGAGAATGCGCCACCGCACAGGTTCACTGATTATTCGCCGCCGATTCGGTCTTATCGCCAAACACGTATTCGATGCTATTGCCGCGAATCTCCAGAGCGCTTGCCTTGTTGCTATCGGCGGAAGTGGGGATTAGTTCAGTGCTTGCCGCCGGAGCGCGCAGATCTACGATTGACGCCTGCAGGGTGAGAACAACTTCTTCCTCAAAAGGCGGGAAGCCCTCTTCACCGTAGGGGTTGTACGCGATCGAAAACTGAACCGTCGGATCGCCCGATCCATTGGAAGCCGGCGTGATCTTCACCCTATAGTTCCCCGGCGACAGGGTTGTGTTGCCAATTTGACTCGTCGTTCGAAGGTGGATGGTCGTCTTCAAAACCTTATTACGGCGTGCGGTTGCCGCTTGGGCTGAATCGGCTGTGAGCATGACACTTGCCACGACAATCAGCGTGGCCAGCGTCATAAGTGCGAATGCTAGTGGTGATTTGTGATTCATCAGATTGTCCTTGTCCTTCGATACCAATTTCACGAGTAGGAAGGAACCGTAACCCTGATTTCTGCTCCCGCTGGAAGATAGGAAAGCAAGCGGCGTGCCAAAGTGACACGCGTACCTGACGTTCTCACAACTGACTGAACTCTTGAGGCATCGGGGCACAGAACATCCTTTGAAAGGAGCAGATCAATTGCAGTAAACGTGTTGCAAGAAGGCGTCAGGGCATCACTTGTCTTAATTGCGCCTCGTGTGACGAGACGGTGTCACGAATACCAAACAAACTTTTCCAATCAGCGCTCCTATAACTCCTCTGTGCACGAGCGCGTTGGCACGAGTGGCCTGTTGCGTTTTGTTTGGCAAAGCGAGTGCTTTAGTCACAGTGCCATGGAACAGCCAATCGGGTGTTTGCGACTTCACAGTTCGCGGGGAACTCTCGCTCGTGGTGACAATCACTTACGGAGAGGCCAATGGCTCGCGAAACGAACCTAGAAATGCTCTGCCTCCTTGGTCTGTTCCTGCTTCTCCTCGCGAGTGCTGGCGCTCGGGCACAGAGTGTGCAGGACGCTGCCGCCGCGGGTTGCTCCAGCAGTTCTATGAAGCTGCCGCAAATGACCTACGACGAAGACGTTCGATACCTCGCGAATGCCCAGTGTCGCAGCGGTTCTCTCGACTCGATCCGGTTTATTCCGCTCAGCGCCGAAGACGAGAACCGGTACTTATCGTTTGGTGTTTGGATTAGGGAACGTGGTGAATATGTCAGCAACCCAAACTGGTCGGACATACCTCCCGGAAACACCTACCTGATGCAGCGCTACTTTTTGCACGCGGATCTTCATCTGGACGACCGTGTCCGTTTTTTCGGTGAGCTTGCCAGCAGCCTCGTAAACGGGAGGAACGGCGGTCCCCGGCCCGGCGTCGACGAAGAGAGGATGTACGTCCATCAAGGCTTCGTCGACCTCGGTCTGTGGAATTCCGGAGCCGGTAACCTGAGGTTACGAGCCGGACGTCAAGAAGCCGCGCTCGGGTCAGAGAATCTCGTCTCGACTCGTGACGGCCGTAATATCCGGCGCAGCCTCGATGGAGCGCGACTTACCTGGGTGAAGGGAGACTGGACTCTTGATCTACTCGCCCTCAGACCGGTCCTCGACAATATGGGCTACTTCGACGACCCGCCTAACCATGAGGAGAGCTTCTGGGCGGCTTACGCAGTCCATCCACTTAGATTGTTGCCGCGTGGGAACATCGATCTCTACTACATGGGACTCGACAACAAGAGTGTACCTTTCGATGCAAGAGGGAAGGGCCGAGAACAAAGGGAGACAATCGGCACAAGGCTGTGGGGAAAAACTGAGCACTGGGATTACAACGATGAATTTTCTTTCCAGTTCGGTAGCTTTCGATCCTACGCGATTCGTGCATGGGCGCTTTCGACCGAGCATGGCTATCGCATCTCCTCAGTTCCCCTGAAGCCGAGGTTTGGCCTTCGCGCTCTCGCCCTTAGCGGTGATCAAAATCCATCAAGCCGCACCCTGGGCACTTTTAACTCGATATACGAGAAGGGCCCTTATTTCACTTATGCAGAACAATTCGCGAGGCGCAACCTGGTCGCATTGCAGCCTTCGGCGAACCTGAATCTAAGCAAATCCGTCTCGCTGCTCTTCAACCCAGCCTTTTACTGGCGTGAGAGCACGAGAGACGGCTTATACAACATTGCCGGCGATGTCATCGTGCCGGGTTTGAGGAGTAACGCCCGCTACATCGCGACGCAAGGTTCTGCTCAAGTGCACTGGCAAATGACTCGCAAACTGGGCTGGTTCACGGAGTTCGGACACTTCTTTCCCGGCGGCTTTATAAAGCAGGCTACGCCGGGCAAAAACATAAATTATTGGACCTCGTGGCTGGACATCAGGTTCTGAGAGCTGAACAGCGTCAATGAAGAAATTTATTGTCATCACAGGCGCGTCGAAGGGAATTGGTCACGCCGCTGCTAATGCTCTCGTAGATAGTGGTTGGTCTGTCATAGGTGTCGCGCGCAATGCGCCCCAGTCCTTTCCCGGCGAGTTCATCGAAACCGATCTTGCAGACCGAGACGAGACCCAGGCTCTGGGCGACGATTTGAGGACACGCTCAAACGTTCTCGGCATCGTCAACAATGTGGGTCTTGCTCGGCATGAGAATATCTCCGATGTTGACCCAGGGTTTTTTGCAGCGGTAATGGATTTGAATGTACGTCCGGCGCTACAACTCACAAACGCGCTATTACCTGCTATGCGCGCAGCACGTTTCGGCCGGATCATTAACATCACTAGTTTGGTGACTCGCGGGTTGGCATTTCGTGCGAGTTATGCTGCGGCCAAATCGGCATTAGAAAGTCTCACGAGAACTATGGCAATAGAATTGGCGTCTGACGGGATCACCGCGAATGCCGTGGCTCCCGGCCCAACCGAAACAGATTTGTTTCGGTCCAACAATCCACCCGGCAGTGAAGGCGAAGCCCGCTATTTTGCGAGAATACCGATGAAGCGTTTTGCGCAGCCCAGCGAAATTGCTGCAGCGGTGGCCTTCCTTGCGGGGGATACGGCAGGATTCATTACTGGCCAGACGCTGTTTGTGGATGGTGGCGCAAGCCTCGGGAGTCTCTAGCGTTTCACTCTAGCAGCCCGAGAGCGATTCATTTTCACAGCATCCTGCGACGTCACTGAATGTGACCCGTTATCCAGTAGTCTCTTCACCTTGAGATTGCTCGTGAAGAACGCAGAGCCGGCGAATCGGCACTATTCACGTTTGCGCCACTCTACCTCGTGCCTAACATTCTTGGGCCTTCAACCAAGTGTACAAGAATGATGAAGGTCGTTATTTGCCGCAATTCGTCAGTTCATGCTGTCCTCACGGACTTGCTCAACAAGTTTGTGGTTATCCCGATAATCGACGTGTACTCCAACGAGAACCGGCCCCGGGGTATAAAACGCCTTTTTGAGTACGAAGTATCAGCCTGAGTCTGAAGTGGTCAGATTGCGGCTCACCAAAACCAGGCCGTCGAAAATGATCTGAGTCGAAATCGCGTCACGGAGTCGCTATCTCAACCAGCGCTAGAAAGATCGCAATGAGGGACTGACGTAACTTTCTCAATGGCGACTGTCAGCACGTTGAATCCATGTGCGAAAGGCCGAACTGGATGGCTCCAAACGGTTGCGCTGTATTTGGAACGTCAGTTGCTCCTCGATGTGCAAGCGGATCGCTGAGACGAAACGCCACAAGCGAAGATGGACGACCTGTCATCGCCGGTTCAATAGAGGGCATTATGAATTTCATCATCAGAAGTTTGATTAAGCTCGGCATTCTCAAGAAAGACCTTGACTACCATTTGCTTCGTGCGTTGATGGTCATCATTGCCCTGTTTTTTGGATATCAGAAATGGTTCGATTATGAGGCGCAGGCTTTGATTCCCTATATCAGTCACGGCCCCCTCATCTTCTGGTTGTACCCCGTCTTCGGCACACGTGGAGCAACCTACTTTCTTGGCACCTCGGAATGGCTATTCGGAGCACTGTTGCTCGCCGGATTCTGGAACAAGAAGGCGGGGATTCTCGGGGCTCTCGGCTTTTGTTTCTCTATGCTCGGAACCTCCACAATCATTCCTTTCATACCCGGCGGTTGGGCCGCCTCGGCTGGCGGGTTCCCTGCAATGACCGAGAGGGTTGCATTCCTGATGAAGGATCTGGTTCTCCTTGGTGTCTCTGTGTATTTGCTGCGGCAGGATGTCATAAGAGTGTCGCTCGCCAATTCGACAACATCTGATTCAGCCGCGGCACTCAGGTACGACCTCTCTCCCACTGGAGTAATGGAAGGCCATTAACTGCTCGATGGAGGAAACGCTTATGAAACACACGACGATGGTGTTCCTGTTGTTAATGGGTGGCGGCGGCTGGGTAATGGCGCAAGCAACTCCAGATCGGTCGCCGAACGATAAACAAGAGCAGGTCACTGTGCAGGGATGCGTCGGCCGGTCGAGCGGTGATTACGTGCTTATGCAGTCAGATCCGGGTAACAGTTATGTACTGCACTCCGGCAACAACGTCAAACTGGGACGTTACCTCGGACAGCAGGTGAAGGTCACAGGAACTAAGTCTCCTACCCTGAGCGATTCTTCCGATGCCGCCAGGTCCGCCCCCTCAACAACAATCACGGTGAACTCGATTAACACCATTTCGAAGGAATGCAGGCCGTGAGGACATTGCACCCTTTCGATAAGTGGCAAATCTTCGGGAAGTGCAAAGGAACAGAGAGATGACCACGCTTGAAAAAGTTACGATGCCTAATATTCGAACAGAAAGTGACAGTCTTGGCGAGGTTGACGTAGCCGCCGATGTCCTCTGGGGCGCGCAAACACAACGCTCCCTCGAGCACTTCAGTATCGGTCATGATCTCATCCCGCGCGAGATGATCACCGCTTACGCCATTTTGAAGAAGGCGGCTGCGAATGCAAACTACGCCGCGGGCAGGCTAAATGAAAGCCACCACCGACTCATTGTTCAGGCATGCGACGAGATGCTGGCGGGTGAGCACCACGACATGTTTCCGCTGCACGTGTGGATGACGGGTAGCGGTACGCAGTTCAACATGAACGTGAATGAGGTGATCTCCAACCGTTGTTGTCAGCTGGCCGGCACCCCACTTGGAAGCAAGACGCCTGTTCATCCCAACGACCACGTCAACATGTCTCAATCATCAAACGACTCCTTTCCAACAGCCATGAACATTGCAGCGGGGGTGAACCTAAAACAGCGGCTGATCCCGGCGGTCAAAGCGTTGCGTGATTCGATAGCCGCGAAATCCGAGCAATGGAAAGACATCGTGAAGATTGGTCGCACGCATATGCAGGACGCGACGCCCCTGACGCTCGGTCAGGAGTGGTCTGGGTATGTAGGCATGCTGGATGACAACCTCGAACGCTTGGAAGACGCCGTGAAGGGCGTGTACCGCCTCGCTCTCGGCGGTACGGCGGTTGGCACCGGAATCAATACCGCGCCCGGATTTGGAGAAGATGCTGCTGCCGAGATTGCAAAGCTTAGCAGGCTGCCCTTCATCAGTGCGCCAAACAAGTTCACGGTGCAAGGGGCGCACGATGCTCTCGTCCAGCTCTCCGGTACGCTCAGGACTCTCGCCGTTTCGCTGTACAAGATCGCAAATGATATCCGGCTGATGTCTTGCGGACCTCGTGCCGGGTTTGCCGAATTGGAGATCCCCGCTAACGAACCGGGGTCCTCGATCATGCCGGGCAAAGTCAATCCAACCCAGGCTGAAGCGTTAACCATGATTGCCTCGCAGGTAATGGCTAATGATGTTGCCGTGGGTTTTGGAGGTGCCGGTGGCTATTTGGAGATGAACGTCTACAAACCGCTGATCATCTTCAACATCACCCACTCCATCGCGATCACGACGGACGGATGTACCAATTTCCGCAAATTCCTGGTCGAGGGTACGAAGCCGAATCTGAAAAAGATCAAGGAATATGTGGAGCGCTCATTGATGCTCGTCACTGCGCTCTCGCCTGTCATTGGTTATGACAAATCATCGAAGATTGCCCACTACGCGCTCGACAATGACCTGACGCTCAAGGAGGCTGCACTTAAGCTTGGCTTCGTGAACGAACAGGAATTCGACAACATCGTCGATCCGCGAAAGATGGTTCACCCCTACGTCGCCAAGGTGGGTTAAACAGAATTATCCACTTAGGAGAACACACTCGGAGAAGAACTTATGACAGTAGCAAAACGCGGAATCGAGCTGCTCCAAGATCCATCACTAAACAAATCGACCGCCTTCACGGAAGCAGAAAAACAGGAGTTCGGCCTTGTTGGTCTCGTTCCGGACTTAACTGAAACGGAAGATCTGCAGTTGCGACGAGTGAGGCTACAGCTGGCTGAGAAGCCGACAGATCTTGAGAGATACATTTACCTCATCAACCTGCTCGATCACAACGAAACGCTCTTTTACCGAACTGTGATGTCCGATCCCGCTGGTTTTCTGCCGATCGTCTACGACCCAACCATCGGAGAGGCTTGCCTCAAATTCGGGCACATCTACCGGCAGCCGCGAGGTATGTATCTCTCGATGACGCGCCGTGGCAAGGTAAAGGAGGTCCTGAAAAACTGGCCAAAGAAAGACGTACGCTTCATCTGTGTCACCGATGGTGGCCGCATTCTCGGCCTGGGCGATCTGGGAGCCAACGGCATGGGAATTCCCATCGGCAAGCTGCAGTTGTATACGGCCTGCGCGGGGGTTCCGCCGCAGTATCTACTGCCCATGTATCTCGATGCCGGCACCAACAATGAACAATATTTGCACGATCCGCTGTACCTGGGCATGCGCAAGACACGACCTTCCACCGAGGAACTCTATTCGTTCGTTGACGAACTCATGGAAGCCGTGCAGGAAGTATTCCCAAAGTGCTGCATCCATTTCGAGGATTGGACCGGAGTGGATGCCGTTCATTTGCTTCAACGCTACCGCGACAAATACTGCGTATACAACGACGACGTGCAGGGGACAGCGGGCATCGTGCTCGCAGGCATGATCAATGCGGCAAAGATCAAGGGCACCAAGCTCAGGGACGAAAACTATCTTTTCCTCGGCGCGGGATCGGCCGGCATTGGTCTTGCCGATCTGTTGTGTTCGGCAATGGTCGAAGAAGGCCTCACTCTCAAACAGGCCCAGGCACGCGTGTATATGTTCGACATCAACGGTTTGCTTGAAACCACGCGCACCGACCTGGTCGATTTCCAGAAGCCTTACTCGCATAAGCACGCGACTACACGGGACTTCGTTGCCGCCATCGAGAGTATCAAGCCAACGACAATTATCGGCGTTAGCACGGTTGGTGGGACGTTCACGCAGCAAGTCATCGAGGCGATGTCCCGGATTAATGAGCGTCCGGTTATTCTCGCACTCTCGAATCCGACCGAGCACGCGGAGTGTACCGCCGAGCAAGCCTACTCTTGGTCAAAAGGCAAGGCGATCTATGCAGCGGGCGTGCAGTTCCCACCGGTTCATTTCGGTGGCCGAACGTTTCTACCGGGACAGGCCAACAACTTTTACATCTTCCCGGCAGTAGGGATGGCAATCTTTGCGACACAGGCGTCTCGTGTAACCGATGAGATGTTCATCGAGGCCGCCCGTGCGGTGGCAGACCAAGTCCCCTCTGCTCTGCTGAGTCAGGGCATGCTCTACCCTCTGCAGTCCAATATTCTGGAAACCGAGATTCAGACGGCTGCGTGCGTAGCAAAACTCGTTTTCGATTCCGGACTGGCTCGAGTTTCACGTCCGGCGGACCTGGTCACGTTTATTCGCCAGCATGTCTACAAACCAGAGTATACGTCTGCGGTAACTCAGGCGGTGGCGGCGGATTGAGCGTTCTCTAACAACGGTGTTATGTGACTGCAACGCGGATCATGGCGGACAACCTGCAGCTTTGAGCGAGGTCCGTCATGGGTCCCGTCGATGCAGCCATAGCAACCTATGGACTCATGCGGGCGGGCCCCGTGTTCCATCTGAGTTGCACGCAGGCTACATGCAAGGAAAGCGACGGTAGGAGTATGAAGACGGACCCAACGAATCAAGCAAAGGACACCGGCCTCTCCCGCACTTCACACGCGGCACTCTCGGGAATGACACTCGCCCTCGCGGCGCTAATCAGCTACGAGCTGACGACCCGGATTCTCACCAGTGCAATCAGTTCCCGGGACGATCAACTGCTCGGCGGAATGTGGTCTGTTGTGGCAACGTTGTTTGTCTGGCGTGAATGCTACAACGAAAGCGTAAGCGCCGCTTTGTCACGAATCGCAGCCACTTCGCTGAGCTTCATTCTTTGCCTGGGTTACCTATCGTTTTTCCCATTCAGTTCTTGGGGTATGGCCGTTCTCATCGCGATTGGTGCCGTAATTCTGATCATGATCAACCGACCAGGGGACATCATTACCACGTCAATTACGACGGCTGTCGTCATGGTTGTAGCTGGAATCAGCCCAGAGCACGCGTGGAGACAACCCATCCTGCGGCTATTTGACACTCTCATCGGCATCGCTGTGGGCATAACTGCGTTTTGGTTTGGCAGGGGTCTTCACAACCTGAGCCATTTCACTGAAAGCACGCGTCGCACAAAACAATCTCAATTGAAAATCACGAAGGAGACTCTCCAATGACTCGCTCTAGTAACACCGCAACAACTAACTCATCGAATCCCGATGTCATTCTCATCGGTGCGGGCATCATGAGTGCCACACTTGCGGTCATCCTGAAAGAGCTTGATCCCAAGCTAAAAATCGAAATCCATGAAGTCCTGGGAAGCGAGGCTCAAGAGAGCTCGAATGCGTGGAACAATGCCGGCACCGGCCACGCTGCTCTTTGTGAACTGAATTACACGCCCCAGAGAGCCGACGGCAGCATTGACATTTCCAAGGCTCTGGAGGTCAACACCGAGTTTGATCTCTCTCGTCAGTTGTGGGCTTATCTGGTGACGAAGGGAGCGATAAAGGACCCTCAGTCCTTCATTCATCCCGTACCTCACATGAGTTTCGTGCGTGGGGTCGATAACCGGAATTTCCTGAGGAAACGTTTTGCGGCGCTTACGAGCCATCCTCTTTATTACGGGATGGAATATTCGGAGGACAAAAAGCGGATCGGAGAATGGATTCCCCTGGTCATGGAAAAGCGTGATCCTAATGACGTGGTCGCAGCTACGCGCATGGTGACTGGTACGGACGTAGACTACGGCGCACTTACAAAGGATCTGCTTGAATCACTGCAAGGGAAGGACGGAGTTTCCATTCATTACTTCAGCCGGGTGCAAGATCTGCAGCGCGACGGGGATTGGCACGTAGATGGCTGGAGAGTGCAAATCAGGGATGAAAAGACTGGCGAGCACCGATTCGTTCGGGCCAAGTTTGTTTTTATCGGCGCCGGCGGCGGGTCCTTGCGCCTGTTACAAAAATCGGGGATTCCGGAAGGGCAGGGCTATGCCGGATTTCCAGTAAGCGGAATTTGGCTGCGCTGCGATAACCCGGGAGTCTCTTCTCGTCACAATGCGAAGGTCTACGGCAAAGCTTCGGTCGGCTCACCGCCGATGTCCGTGCCGCATCTCGACACACGGCACATCGAAGGCAAAGTTTCTTTGCTTTTCGGGCCCTATGCAGGCTTCTCGACGAAGTTTCTCAAGCATGGATCCTATCTCGATCTCTTCGGCTCCATCGACCCTGAAAACCTACTGCCGCTGTTGGCTGTCGGCAGGGATAACGTGGCTCTCACAGAATATCTGATAGGGCAGGTCCTCGAGTCCTCGGACGAGCGGTTCGCCGCACTCCGCGAGTTCTTTCCGAGTGTAAACGAGGAGGACTGGAAGGTTGAAGTGGCGGGACAACGAGTGCAGATCATCAAGAAGGACCCAGTGCACGGCGGCATTCTGGAATTTGGAACCGAGCTCGTTACCGCGTCGGATGGATCCGTTGCTGCGATGCTCGGTGCTTCCCCGGGCGCCTCGACGGCAGTCTGGATCATGCTTCAGGTGATCGAGGGCTGCTTCCGGGACAAGATGAAGAGTGCAGGATGGGCGGACAAGTTGAAGGAGATAATTCCTTCCTACGGGCAATCTCTGATCGACAATCCGGATTTGTGCCAGCGTGTGCGCGCAGAAACGGCGGCGGTATTGAACATCAACAACATCACAATCAAGGAGACAGAAAATGATTCGCGCTTATCGCTTGTACACGGGGCCTGATGGAAACTCACACGTAGTACGTGGAAGTGTGAACGGCGCCACGTTGGTGGATGCGAAGTCGGTCGAGTTCAAAGAGACAGCGGCACATTCCACTTTTGACTGGCACAATGACCCAACTCCTCAGTATGTCATTACGTTGTCGGGTGTGCTCGAATTCGCGACGGTCGGCGGCGAGAAGTTTACCCTTCGTCCGGGTGACGTGCTTGTGGCAGAGGACCACACCGGTTCAGGCCACAAATGGCGCCTGATCAATGACGAACCCTGGAAACGCGCTTACGTCATCTTCAAAGAAGGGGCGAATACGCAGTTCGTGCCGGATGGAGCTAGCGGGGTCTGACACGCTTTCCAACACATCCGACAAAACATAAAGGGCTGGGCTAATGAGTGCGCAAGCTGTTCGAGTACTTCCCGCGGCAGGCGAAGAATTAACTCCGGGCTGACCCAAGAAATAGTGAGCGCCGCGTGCGCAGAAAGAAAGCATAAGCAGGAATTCGAATACGAGCGCTGCGGCAGGGAGTGAATACGGAGATTGACGAGTCCACAATGCCATGTCGAGACACTCGAAATTGCTTACGACTGCTCGCGCGCACGACTTTGTCCCTTGCGCTACAGTTGGGCAGTTGTGCTCTCGCTCAGAATGCGCCAGTTTCATGGAATCATCCATGGCATTCGTCCGAAGAACAGCAGTTTGTGCGTGATGTAACGACCGAACATATCCACGAACTGCCTGACAGTCCCGTGAAGACGTACTCCCTCGCCGAGCTCATCGATATGGCGGAATCAAACAACCCTGAAACGCGCGTTGCCTGGGAACGTGCCCGTGCTCAGGCGGCAAGTTTTGGCGTGGCGCGCAGTGAGTTGTATCCGACGCTGGCGGCTGCAGCGTTGTCGCAAACCAGCCGTGACGAAGCCTTCCTCGGAAATCGGTTCAACGCGCAAGCCGTACAGGATTTTGCCGTCGCCCTCGACTTGAGTTATACCGTTTTTGATTTTGGTGGCCGCCGCGGTCGAATCAATGCAGCGAGGGCCCAACTCTTCGCCGCAAATTTCGGCTTTAACGACACCCACCGCAATGTTATTTACCAGGTCGAGCAGTCGTACTACCGGCTTTTGAGTTCGATGGGGCAGGAGGACGCCGCGCGGGCCAGTCTCTCCAATGCAGAAACTGTCCAAGAAGCAGCGGAGGATCGGCTCGCGCACGGCCTGGCAACTCTGCCCGACGTATTGGAGGCCCGAAGCGCTACGGCCCAAGCTGAGTATGATCTGCAATCTGTGCTTGGAGCTGAGCAGATCGCTCAAGGGGACCTGGCAACGGCGGTGGGCGATCGCGCTTCTTTGACGGTCAAGGTTCAACCGCTTGATCAGCTGGCAATACCAGATTCGATTAGTGACACGGTCCAGGGTGCCATCGACCGTGCCCTCAGTCAACGTCCCGACCTGATGCAACAGGTTGCCGAAATACAATCCACAAATGCCCGAGTGCAGGAGGCCCGCTCGGCTTACTACCCCTCATTGAGTCTCGATGCCCGTCCAGCCGCGCAATCGGTCTATGGTCTCCAGTCGCCATACGACTGGAGCCACACGGCAGGCCTGACCGGTGGACTCAGCTTTAGTCTTAAGTGGACGATCTTTGATGGAGCCGCGCGGAAGAACATACTCCTCGAAGCACGCGCTAACGTTCAAGAGGCTAAAGCTCAAGCCGAGGTCAAACGCAATCAGATTGCGGACGAGGTCTGGACGGCATATTCCAACCTGAATACTGCCTTACGTCAGCGCCAGGCAGCCGTCGCACTTCTCCGGGCCGCCAGCCAGTCTTATGACTCGGCTCTCCAATCGTACAACTACGGGGTACGCAGCTTGCTGGATGTTACGGCGGCGCAGCGCACTCTCGCGCAAGCCCGATCGGCGGATGTCTATGCCCGGACCCAAGTACTTGCCTCGTTCGCAGACTTGACGTTCCGCACCGGAGATTCCGTCCAATCCACAAAGAGGTCGCAGCCATGAGTGTGAATCGCATTTTCAGCTTGCGCAATGGGTTTCTGCTCGCCACCCTGTCGCTGACCGGCTGCGGAAGAGCCCCTTCGTTCGACATTCTCGGTTCGTTTTTCCCGGCATGGCTGCTCTGTTTCGTCGCAGCCATCCTGCTTACCGTTCTCTCACGAGAACTCTTGCGCCGATGTGTGGAGATCGTCTGGCCGATTGTGACGTATCCGAGCCTGACGGCGCTGTTCGCATTTGCGTTGTGGCTCATGCTGTTTCGCTGAATACGGAGATTCAATCGATGAATACCACGAAGAATACCGGGTCTCCCAGGTTGAGCCGTTGGCTCAGTCTTGGAATCGTGACCGGTGCTGTGCTACTGGGGCTGATCGTGCTTTATCGCCAAAATTACCATCCACGGACCGACGATGCCGAAGTCTTTGCGAATTTCATTGGGATAGCGCCGCAGGTTGACGGTCCGCTCATTCGCCTGAATGTACGCGACAACCAATTCGTGAAAAAGGGGGATCTGCTGTACGAAATCGATGAACGCCCTTATGAATACGCACTCGAGAGAGTTATCTCGGAACAAGCTGCTCTGGAAGGCCAGATCTCCGATGAGCGTCGCCGGATCGCGGCATTGGTCAGTGCCGTTTCTGTTTCCGAAGCGAATATTCATAGCGCAGAAGCCGACGTTGACAGCTCAGAACGCGCAGTCAACCGTCAGCGTGCGGAGTGGACTTATGCGAGCGACAATTTGCATCGGCTTGAGCCGCTGCTCACAAAACAGTTTGTTACCGTGGACCAAGTAGATCGCGCCAGGACTTCAGAAGTTGCAGAGTCAGAAGCCTTGCGGCAGGCCGAATCGCAATTGCAGCTCGCGAAGGCGGAGTTGAAGTCAGCTCTGGCACAGCACGAGCAGGCTCAGCACGCCGTAACGACGCTCGAGCCACTCGCTAACCAGCGTGGGGCCAAAGAGGCAGCAGTGAGGAACGCTCGTTACAACCTCGACAACTGCCGCGTGTACGCCCCGTTCGACGCTCGTGTGACCAACCTTACGATATCAGAGGGTGCCTACGCCCATGTCGGTCAGCAAATGTTCACTTTGATCGACGCCCGTACTTGGTGGGCCATCGGGAATTTCCGTGAAGGTCAACTCAAACGCATTTCCCCGGGGATGCGAGCGGATGTTTATGTCTTATCGAAGCCTAACGTTCGTTTCACGGGAGTGGTGGATAGCCTTGGTTTCGGAGTCACGCCTGATCCTGATGTTATTGGCACTCTGCAGCCCGGGCTTCCTGATGTACAGCGTACGCTGAACTGGGTACATCTGGCGTCACGATACCCGGTTCGCGTCCGTGTGGAAAATCCCACCCCGGATCTGTTTCGAATTGGTGAATCAGCGGTGGTCACGATTCGCGGAGATTAAAGATGGCCACGCTCGCCCAACTTCTTCCTAAATCATCCAGCCCACTTGTCTGGCTAAAGGAATTTCTTAAAGAGGAACTAGTCCCTTACCCGGGAAGGTCCGCGTTGGTTGCAAGAATGACTATCGCGGCGACTATCGTCATGCTTCTTACCATGACGTTTCGAATCCCTTATGGCGCATACGCGGCAATTTTCGCTCTTACGATCTCGCGCGAGAGTGCCGAAGCGACCGCGAAGGATGCCAAGACAATCATCGTTGCGTTCTCCCTTTCAGTGCTGTACGTCCTGATCGGGGCAATGTTCTTCTTGCAGGATCCTAATCTGCGTTTGATCTGGGTGGCGGTGACACTCTTCGTTGTGTTCTACGCACTTAGCGCTATGACGAATTTCACTGCCGCTGCGCGTTTCGGATATCTCGTCATTATCACGATTCCGCTGTGGGATCTTCAGATTCCGGCGGAAAGCAAAATCGAAGGCACCCTTTGGGCTTTCGGAGCGATTTCCCTAGGGAGCTTGATCACCGTTGCCGTCGAACGGATTTACGCAGAAGTGAAGGCGTGCGACCTCATTCTTCACCCTCTCGGAGATCGCTTGGCCGTTACCCAGGAGCTTCTCAATTGCTATGGGGGGGGCTTGTCCGTCGACGAAAACACTAAGGACCGGATCACGCATTTTGCCATGGTGGGAACCTCCGCCATTCGACGCACATTGGAACGATCCGCCTATCCTCGGGCATATCGTGAACAGATGGGTGCTGTGGTTGCGCTTGTCGGGCGCTTGGTAGACATCGCCGCCAACGCAGCAAATCTCAGTTCGGACCTCCCCGATAACGCCAGGGCTCGAATTCGAAGCTTGGCCGCATACATTCGCACGATTCGTTCCGACCTACTGAATGGAAACGTTCCAGCCCTGTTTGAACTCCACAACGAAGCCCAGCTTATGGCTGGTGCTCCGCTTTTCGCCGAAATGGAAAAGACAGTCTCGCTGATTCCGGAAGCTTTTGTCGGCACACTGTCGCTCGGCGACTACGCGCCACTTCAATCCAGCGGTGATCCAGGTGTACGACTGTTTCGTGCTGACGCTTTGTCGAACTCTGAACACCTCAAGTTTGGACTTAGAGGTTGTTTCGCTGCGAGCGTTTGCTATCTCTTATACAACGGGAAGGCGTGGCCGGGCATAAGCACTGCAATCACAACGTGCTTTCTGACTGCGCTCAGCACGATTGGTTCCTCCCACCAAAAACAGCTTCTGCGCATTTCCGGCGCAATTGTGGGTGGGGTGTTTTTGGGGATTGGTGCGGAGGTGTTCATCCTGCCCGGTCTCGACTCAATTGCTGGGTTCACGCTCCTTTTTCTAGCAGTCACCGTCATCTCCGCATGGATTATGACCTCCAGTCCCCGACTGTCATATTTCGGAGTTCAGGTTGTCGTCGCGTTTTATCTGATCAACTTGAGTGAATTTGCGGTGCAGACTTCACTTGTTCTGGCCAGAGATCGTGTTATCGGTATTCTTCTGGGATTGCTGGTGATGTGGCTCGTGTTTGATCAATTGTGGAGTGTCTCTGCAGCAATGCAGATGAAGGGAACATTTATTTCTAATTTGCGACTGCTGGCTCAGTTCGCTCGAGAGCCGATATTTGATGATCTGAGAAAGGCCAGCGAGCGCAGCTACTCATTCCGCGAAACAATCAACAGCAATCTCGACCGGGTCAGGGATCTTTCCGGGGGCGTTCTGTTGGAATTCGGTCCTTCCCGCGAACAGGACCTCGCATTGCGGGAGCGAATCATTCGCTGGCAAACGCAAGTGCGAATGCTCTTTCTAACAGAAATCGCCCTCTGGAAATATCGTGCCCAACTCCCCGGTTTTGAGCTGCCGAAGGCTCTGGTGACCCAACAGCGGCAGTTCGACGAAGGCTTAGCGTCAACGCTGGAGGGGCTGGCAGATCGGCTTGAAGGACGATCATCCAAGTCCCCGAGCTTCGAAGATTCAGTGGCACACCACGAGGGCAATGCTGAGGTTTGTGCGAAAGCGCCGGAACAAACGTTCTCCGATCGAGATTCTGCACTGCTCTCCCTGCGCCGCAGAATTCAGAACCTGACAAACTCACTGACACAAGAGATCTGAACTAAGACAACGCTGTGCAAATCATCGAACAAACCGCCACTCTGCCGATGACCCCAAGAAAGCGGAAGTGCGCTAATCTCCGCAGTTATCTGTTGGAGACACACAAAGGAGCACGACATGGATCTAAGACTCGCGGGAAAGATTGCGTTTGTAACGGGATCGACGGCAGGCATCGGCTTTGCGATCGCCAAGTCACTTGCGATAGAAGGTGCGTATGTCTACGTGAACGGTCGCACGCAGAAACGCGTGGACGCAGCGATGGCAGCAATCCGGTCGCATGCCGCAAACACCAGGGTCGACAGCATTGCGGCGGACTTTTCTGGTCCAGCCGGGGCAGAGACAGTGACTGAAAAATTGCCCGTGGTCGACGTGCTGGTGAACAACGTAGGAATTTTCGAGCCGAAGCCATTTACCGAGATTCCTGACGAGGACTGGTATCGTTTGTTTGAGATCAACGTAATGAGCGGAGTGCGGCTCGCGCGACACTATCTCACCGGGATGCTAGAAGAGAACTGGGGCCGCATTGTCTTTATTTCCAGCGAATCGGCCGTGCAGATTCCCGCAGAAATGGTGCATTACGGAATGACAAAGACTGCACAGATTGCGGTGGCGCGCGGGATCGCGGAGTCGGTTGCTGGAACCGGCGTGACAGCCAATAGCATTCTTGCTGGCCCAACGGAGTCGGAAGGTGTGGCGGGGTTCGTCGAGGCCATGGCGGAGCACCAGAAAAAGTCGAAGGTAGAGATCGAGAAGGAATTCTTCGAGCACGTGCGGCCTTCGTCCCTCTTGAAGCGCTTTGCCACCGTCGATGAAGTTGCAGCCATGGCGACCTACGTGGCCAGCGAGCTTTCTTCAGCGACGAACGGAACAGCCTTGCGAGTGGATGGCGGCGTTGTGAGGGCGATTCTATGAGTACCAACCAAATCGGATCGGCGAATCTGGGTCCGATCCGGGTCCGATAAGCTGGCCGAAGAATCCCTTTGAGTCTCCTTAAAGGAGGAGAACGGGCTGTCAGTACCGTTGATTTCCAATAAGTTACATCGGCCAGCGACTCTGTCACGGAGCCCACCATTGTGCGCCAAGCATTCAGATAGGAACCATCCAACCGGGCCTGTCGCCTGGTCTGCTCAGAGGCCGCTCTTCTACAGTACACTTACGCAATGAACTGCCATAGCTTTACATGCCTAAAACGCACAGCCAGTGCGCTGCATGTTGTTGAATTTACGTTCCAACGCGAATTCGAATCCCACTTTATGGCCAGCCATTGGTCGTTCTGGCAGAGGACGTGGAGAACGTGCATGGGAAACGCCATCGAAACCAAGGCAGCTGCCGCATCTGCCTCGCTGCGGTCGTGCTGATCCCACTGTGTCCTTTTTGCGTCCTTCGCAATTAGATGTCGTTCGATTTCGCCAACTTTTCCAACGCTTTTCGAAAGCCGTCCATGCGGGTCTTTTGATCGTTAAGTTATTGTGACGCTGCAGTTGTCAATGCTGTAGCCACATTGGGAAAGATAACTCTTAATCAGTTGGTTCTATTATGGTAGCGTGCTTGAGTCCATGGTAAGGTCGATTATTTACCCTAGGATTTCCTAGTAAAACGTCTGCCGAAATCGCCCCAGATCACCCGAAATTGTCTAGACTCCATTTTCGTGGAGTTCAGCGAAAACGTGCAAAACCCGCATCAGCATTGAAGTTTGTCGAATTTAGTGGTATTCTCCCGCAGCTCTTGGAAATGGTGGGAATAGATTCCCCCTCCCGGCACCACACACACCCTTCGCTGGTAACAGTGTTTTGAATCGGCTGCAACCGGCGCGCCCGGTTAGTCCTGGTCGGCAGCTTTGCAGTGTTTCGAGATCATGACCACGTCGGTCTGGATGTTGGCCACCTGCAGCGGAACCCCGTCCACGCCGTGTACCGTATCGCTCGGGTTACTGCCAGCCTTCTCCGGACGCACGCCGGTCTTTACTCTGCCGGGCAGCGGCTTCCCTTTCACTTCAACTTCCTGGTGCAGGAAGTTGTCGAGTTTGTTGCCAACCCCCTTCAAGACATACACCATGCCGGTCTTGTTCTCGACGACGATGTAGTTTCCGCGCTCACCGTCAAGGCAGCCCCGAACCGTGGCGACATTGGACGCGGGCGCCGCGCCGCCAGTGGGTGGCGCAACCGAGGATTGCTGCGCGAATGCTCCGACGACAAATAACGGAACCGCGAATAACGCAACAAGGATGCGAATCATAGTGGTCCTCCTTCAGGACTTTATCGGGGACTCTCAGGCATTGAAAACCCGTAGAGGCCGTTGGCATTTCCGTAACTGCATCACAAGATAGTCGATCTGGAAATAGTACATAACAATGTAGACCAAAGCAACGATGATCAACTGCAAGTTCCGGTGGCGCTGGTGGTGGTCGACTGAACCTTCATTTGGGTTGCCAATACAACAGGGTGATTATGAATAGCGTCCCAACCAGCGCCGCAATCCAAAAACTGAGAACCAGCCATTGGCGGGTACTGACCGCCAGCTTTCTCTTGCGCCTCCCGCGTAGGGATGGAGATGTGTCGCGCCTTCTCCGGTAGACGGTAAATGCTCTTCGAATCAACCAATCACTCACTGTCGGATCCCTGTGGTTTCGTACTTCAAGACCGCCAAGCTCAGGCGATAGTCATATCCCGCCTGCGCGTTGCTGATTTCAGCCTGAGTCTGCTGAAGCTGGGCCTGGCTCAATTCAACGATGGAACCTAGTCCCAGGTTGTAGCGAGACTGAGCGAGATTCATCGCCAGGTTGGCGTGCCTGAGCAATTGCTGAGTGACCGCCAGCCGCTCGAACGCAGTGTTGGCATTCAGCCAGCTGGTGCGGACATCCCGCGAAATCAGGTTGCGCAGGTCGCGTAGCCGTTCTTCGGTGGCCTGAGCCCGCAGATTCGCTTCACGGGCCCTTGCCGTATACAGGAAACCGTTGAACAGCGGGATCTGGATGTTCGCACCGACCGCGCCATAAGTATTGTTCAGCGCGCTGGGACTGGGAGCAACCGCGGGATTGCCGGCAGGTGTGTCCCCAACTGCCCCAATTGCGTTAACGGTGGGAAAAAGCAAGTCTCGTTCCGCGGTTTGGAATTTTCTCGCGGACTGGTACTGGAATTGGAGCGAGAGGATTTCCGGACGCGCGGAAAAAGCTTGAGAAATCAGATCATTCACATTGCCGGGCGGAGCCGTCAATGGAGTCATTTCTTCGACAAGCTGAAAACTCTGCAACGCAGAAAAGCCGAGCACCATGGCCAGAGTTGCAAAAGCGACGTCCCGGTTGTTCTCAGCGTCCAACCGCAGAAGTTTGGCTTGCGCCAGGTTGACGCTGGCAAAACTGAAATCCAGTTCGGATTTCAGTTTGCTTCTGAACAACGCCTCCACCTGGTCGGCGACGGTCTGACGTTCATTCACGGTTTGCCGGGCGACGGTAAGCAGGGCGTGGGCTTGCAGTGCATTGTAGAAAGACTTGTCCACGGCCAGGAGCACCTGCTCCCGGGTGGCCATGGCGTTCTGGTTCTCCGCCTTGGCTGCGTAGTTCGCGCTGGCGACCAGATTCGTGGTTCGCCCAAAATCGGTGATCAGTTGTGTGACTATGACACCTGCGGCGGCGCGCTCGTAGATGACCGGGTTATTCAGCGCTCCCGCGGTGATGCGACTGCCAGACTCGGCATCTACGCCGGTAAGGCTACCCGTAGCGGTAGGCCACAGATTGGACCTAGCCTCGCGCACGACTTGTTGGGAAGCAAGGGCGACCAGGCGGCCGACGGAGATTTGCGGGTTGTTTTTTATGGCCAAGTCCTCCGCTTGCTTCAACGTCAGGGACGTGCCGGGGTTGGTCTGCGGCGCCGGCGCGGGAGAATCGGCGGTTTGCGGCGCCGGGGCCGGGGGCAGACCCTGCGCCCCTTGAACGTTGACTGATTCCTGGGCGAAACCCAGGAAGGGCAAGACCAGGAATAGCAATGTGTGAGTGAACTTTCGCTTCATGGATAACCTCTTTCGAAGCAATTCATCAAAACTCCCTCGCCTTCGATATCCGTACCGAAGACGAGGGTCTGAAGTCTGAGATTTGCCGCTAGTGATTCTGTCGGCATTCGGATCGACGGCGGATGATCCCCATCCTCATATCCGGGTCATTCAACAAATCGAAATACATGACGTGCCTGGTCAGCCGCAGCCGAATGGTTTGGTTCCGGGCAAAAGCGGACGGCAGGTAGTTAAACGGCGTTTCATACCGGCCGACATAGGTGTTGCAATCGGCGCGCACTGAGACCTCATAAGCGTAGTACTGCGAAGTCAGGGGCGCATCGGACGGGTTGCTGCCCCCGATCGTGTAAACCGGGGAATAGACCCTATGTTTCTGTACGTCTACCACAATTCCCTGCACGTATGAATCAGAGTTACTTCGTGTCTGGGAGGCATTCAGGACTGATGTCATCATCAGTATTGCAAGAGCGGTATAAAGACTCGTTTTCATAATCTCCTCCATGAGATCGCCTGCTGAAATTGCAAGGCCGTGTCACATCCGGCGATTCAAACCATGTTTCGCCGGGACCAAAGGTTCAGCAGAAAGGAGGCGGCCGGTTGTGCAAGCCGTGTTCCAGATAAAGTCGAACTACAGGAGGAACGGCGGGCACCACCGCAGGGGAAACCTGGGTTGGCTCGAACAAGATCAACGTCTCTGCGGGAGCGGCCCAGTGGAGTCCGTCATTTAGCAGACGCTGGCGCTTGGCATCGAAAGAGTGCGCCTTTACGATCTTTGTTGCGTTCGTTTGGTATCGCTCCACCGAACAGTAACGAGTGGCTACAGCAACCGCCAGCGAAAGGACGGCGACCAGAATTACCACACGGTGTGCCAAACGATTCCGGCGCATAAAGGTGACGTTGGAATACTTCGCCAATTTCATCCACGGGCCGGGGCGCAAAATCATTTGTCGATTCATTTCGCCGGCTCCGAGGCCTGTTCGACAGGTCCTCGATCTTTGTTCTTGCCGTAGACCAAGAGGTACGCGGCGGGTACGATAAAAACCGTCAGGATTACGGACGCGGTCAGGCCACCGATAATGGCGCGGGCTAAGGGGGCGTACTGTTCGCTCCCGGTCCCCAGTTTGAGAGCCATCGGCACCATCCCCATGATCGTGGCCAGCGACGTCATCAGAATTGGACGGAGACGTACGCGGCAGGAGGCGATCACCGCTTCTTCTACTGCTTTTCCTTGATCTTCGAGCCGATGAGCGAATTCGACAATCAGAATGCTGTTCGACGCCGAAATTCCGACCAGCATCAGCACTCCCATCAGCGACATCACGTTGAGCGTCGTCCCAGTCAGGGGCAGAATGATCAGGACACCGATGAATCCCATGGGAATCGCCAGCATGATGAGAAATGGATCTTTGAACGATTTGAACTGGGCGACAAGAATAAGATAAAGAAGGACCACCGACAAAGACAGGCCGATGGCAAAGCTGCGGAATGATGCGTTCATTCCTTGCACCATTCCGCGAAGATCAACGCGGACGTTCTCGGGCAATTTCATACCCCGGATCGTGCGCTGGACCGAGTCCGCGATCTTTCCCAAAGCCTCCCCAGAAGGGGTTACATAAACATCCGTAACTCTCTGGATCTGGTAATGATCGACCTCGGTGGGGGTCTGAACGTTCGTAAGCTTCACCACGGCATCCAGGGTGGTGGGCTTCTTCAAGTTCGGGGCACGCAGGGGAATATTGGTGAGATCGGCGAAATTGTGAATGGCAGCCCGCCCATTTTCGAAATATTGAACGGTCAGGAAATAATCGTTGCCGGTTTTGTGGTCCACCCAATAGTTGGGCGCGATCATGGTGTTGGAGTTGAGCGCCGTGATCACATTGTCCACAACTTCCTTTTCGGTGAGGCCAAGTTCGCCCGCGTGTACACGATCGATGTCCAGCCGCAGTCCAGGGTAGTTCAGGTCCTGCGGGATGTAGACTTCCCCGACTCCGGGCAATTGCCGGATGCGGTTGGCCAGATCCTGAGCGATGCTGTACGACTGCGTCAGGCTGCGACTGCTGACTTGCACGTCAATTGGAGCCGGCATGCCCGAGTTGAGAACGGCGTCGACCATTGAACCGCTCGAAAAGAAAGTTCGGATCTCCGGGTATTGCGCCGTCATCTTTTCCCGCACCCGGTCCATGTACTCAAAACTGCTCAGCTGGTGTGGCTCTTGCAGTGCGATCTGGACAGTTGCCGTGTACGGCCCCGCATTGGTCGTGTACAGCGAGGAGAAATCGGGAACCACTCCGATGTTGGAAACGATCATCTTCAGGTCTTTGGCACCCACCACATTGCGGATAAGGTCCTCGACTCTGGCCACGTACTGCTCGGTTACTTCGAGACGGGTTCCGGTGGGAACTTTCAGGTTGACGGTGAATTGTCCGGCATCTGTGCTGGGGAAAAACGCTAATCCGAGGAACGGATAGATGGCCAGGCTGATTAGGAAAACGCCGCTCAGAATCGCCACGGTAAGGCCTGGCCGCACCAGCGCCCGCTTTACCCAGTACTCGTAGTAATCGAGCAGATGGTTAAATCCCCGGTTGAAGCCCGCAGCGAACCTTTCCCACCAAGACTGGTCGAGGGCGGATGTCGGTTCAACTTCGTACTCGGGGCTCCCGTTGGCCGCGCCATGAGGTACCGCCTGGAGGAGTCGTGAGCAGAACAGTGGGATTACAGTCATGGCGACCACATAGGAGGCAAAGAGCGAGATCACAACCGCCAGTGCCAATGCTGAGAACAAGAACTTACTGACTCCGTAAAGAAAAGTGACGGGGAAAAAGACTACGACCGTGGTCAGAGTTGCGGCCAGCACCGCGAGGCTTACCTCCGAACCCCCGGCTTCAGCTGCCGCCATCGGAGCTGCGCCATGTTCCAGATGGCGGTAGATGTTCTCGAGCGAGATCACCGAATTGTCGATGATGCGGGAAAACGCCAATGCCAGTCCGCCCAGAATCATGGTATTGACTGAGCTTCCCATCATGGAGAGAACCACAAACGTTGCCAGCGCGGAAAGTGGGATCGAGAGGAAGACCGCCGAGGTGGCGCGGAAACTTCCAAGGAAAATCAGAATCATCAAGCTGGTGAGGGCCAGCCCGATAACGCCCTCATGGAGCAGAGTCTTGATGGCCTCTTTGACAAAAGCGGATTGATCGAACACCACCGTGGAGACCAACTGCTTGGGGATGTCGTAGAGGTGTTGGATCGCGTCACGAATACCCTGCACCACCTGGATGGTATTGGTGTCACCTCCCTGCTTCATGATGGGGAGATAGACCGACCGCTGGCCATCCACCCGAACCAGGTTGTACTGGATCTGGTTGGCGTCTTCAGCCTTGCCAACATCATTGACCGTCACCCACGAACTGCCCACCGTTTTCAGGGGGACCTTTCCCAGTTGATCCATGTTGTCAACCAGACTGTTCGAGTACACGTAATAGTCGAGGGGGCCGATCTTCACGTCTCCGGCAGGAAGAATCAAGTTGGAACTGTTGACCGCATCCACCACATCCATGGGGCTCAACTGGCGTGATGCCAGCTTGTAGGGATCGACATACACCATGATCTGCCGGTACTTGCCGCCGAATGGAGGCGGAATTTCGGCGCCCTTTACCACTGCGATCTGATTGCGGATGGAGAATTGACCAACGTCATGCAGTTCGGTCTGGCTTAGTCCTTGACCTTTGAGGGTTACGAGACAAACCGGCAAACTGGAAGCGTCGAACTTCAGCACCACGGGAGGCAGGGTGCCGGGTGGCAAGCGTTTCAGGTCGGCAAGCGCAAGATTTGAAATCTGGGTGACGTCCGCATCCGCACTGGTTTCCGGCTGGAAATACAACTTGATGATGCTGACCCCGAGCATGGAGCGCGACTCCATATGGTCAATGCCGCTGGCCATGGTGAAAAATCGCTCAAGAGGGTCGGTGATGTCGGTCTCGATGTCCTCTGGAGGCATTCCGGAATAGAAAGTGGCGACGACAACTTCCGGCAGGTTAATGGTCGGGAACAGGTCAACCGGCATGCGTGCCACGCTGGTGATGCCGATCACCGTCAGCGCAAGGCAGACGACAATGATGAAATATGGATTACGAATGGAAAAACGTGGCATTGTTCCTCGCTCTGGAATCGCGCCGCGACTCTGGCATTATTCCTGCTTGCCTTCCTGATACTGCATAATCTGTACGCTTTGAGGATGAATCTTCTGGCCGGGTTTCAGCCCGCTGCGATCGCTGACCACAACCTGTTCACCCTCGTTGAGTCCAGAAACCACCTCGGCATCCGTTGCAGTTTGAATTCCCAGGGTTATCTGCCGGTCGTCAATCTCGCCATCCCGAGTGACCACAAATACCGTTACCTTGTCGCCCTCATGGTTGATAGCCTGCAACGGGACGGCTGGGATGTCGTCGCGATGTTCCAAAGCCACATCTGCTTCCGCATAGAGGCCGGGCATCAGGAGCCGATCGGGATTCGGCACATCGACCTCGGTATGCATGGTGCGCGTGTCTTCCCTGACGTCCACAGAAAACCGCGTAACTTTTCCCGGGAACATCCGGTTTAGGGAGGGGACACGAACATTCACCGGATCGCCGACGTGAATGTAGCGAACATAGGACTCGGGGATTGGAATGACCAGCCGGAACAAGTCATCCTGTGATAGACGGACGATCGGCATGGCCTGCGTGCTCGAACTCGTGCCTGCCTGAACAAGCGTGCCCAGGTTCGCATAGCGTTCGGTGACCACTCCCGAAAATGGAGCGGTGATTCTGGAATAGTCGAATAGCGTTTGGTCGTGAACGAGTTTTGCGCGGGCCACCGAGAGCTGGCTTTGCGCGGCCTCTTGAGATGCCTTGCCGGCGTCCACCTGCGACGCAGCGGCAAGGTCCTTGCCTTGCGCGTCGTCTACTTCCTGCTGGGCTACGATCCCGGGCTGCGTCACGAAGACCGAGTTCAAGCGCGTGTATTCAAGATGCAGCGCTTTGTACTGCGCGTCGTAGCGCTTGAGTTCATTGTCCGCGCGGCTCACCTGGTTCGTGGCGTTCTTGATCTCGGCTTGGTCTTCTTGCAACTGCGCCTGCAGTTCCGGAATCTCCAGGGTGGCTATCACCTGGCCGGTCTTCACGCGTGTCCCATAGTCGACGCCCAATTTCTGCACGTATCCCGATTCTTTTGCGTAAACGTCGATCTCTTGAAAGGGCACTAATTCGGAGGACAATGTGATTTGCCGGCTCAGGGTCTTCTTGACTACATTGGTCACCCCGACCGTCACTGTTTGCTGAGAACTCGCGGCAACGCTTTCGCGGCCGCCGCTGCAGGATGAGAAGCTGAGTGCCAGCACAGCAGCCAGGCCAACCGTTGCGCAGGCATGAATCAATGTGGGCGCGGGCACCACCGCCCGTGCAACATCCGAGTTGAATTTCATTCCGATCGAAGCCTCCCTAGATTCAATCCCTTGAGTGCCACAACTCTTCATCGGAAAAACTCCTCCGTGTGACGAAATCCATCATTCTTTGCTTGTACGGGAGTCTCAAACGCCACGCGAATCTCCTCACGGACTCTCAATTTGACCCCATAAGGCCGCGGCCATTGGTTCCGCCGGAATCCGAGCAGGCAAAAGCTTGCTCATCACGACACGCTCCGCATCAACCAATACCGATTACCTGAAAAAATTAGAGGAAGATTGCAGACGAAGGTGGGGGTTTGTTGTAGAGGCTATCACTGAAAACGGGTCTCGGAAGGAGATCTCCGTCGGGAGGCACACGACATTCGATCGCAGCAGGTTCGATGATGCCGAACCTGGCGACTGGCGCCGTCCACTGCACAGCATCCCTGTCGAGGTGCTGCCGCTTGGGTTCGGAAGGCCGGCGGTCAACCGAATTTACAGTGTGGGATTGAGAGGTAGACGGAGCCCAAAACCGAGTCGCCACACTGATCGTCAATGAGCAAATGGCAGCGACCACCAGCACAGCCTGCCATCTGCGCTTACCGACTCTAAGATGTCTCAGCCATGCCATGTTGCAATGAGCGAGAAGCTCAGTTTTGTGGGATCATACAACATCAAGAGCAACGGAACAATATCACCCCGGCAACCGAGTTACTAACTCGATTGACTGCTAGGTTGGTAACTGGAAGTCCACGCCGCGGTCTTCGTTCGCTTTTCTGGTCGCGGGAACGTCCAAATCTGTAATTTTGATCTTCCGGGCCTGCTGTTCGTCGAACACCCACAGAACTTGCCCGACGATGGCGTAGTTCTGCACTTCTTCCGTGTGTTTATCCTGGAAAACCAGAACGGTCCTGGCATGAATCACACCCTGCGGCTGGTCCGATTGAGTCGTTGACGGCTCGTGCCGCG
>Ga0206847_10090_pt1 | contig 32232 bp, 22 predicted proteins | sample Alteio_BWOrgCont_17_FD_152880 | JGI IMG/M metagenome (GOLD analysis project Ga0206847, IMG submission 152880) | Enriched cells from forest soil in Barre Woods Harvard Forest LTER site, Petersham, Massachusetts, United States -... | ecosystem: Environmental > Terrestrial > Soil > Temperate forest >... | reverse complement strand
CGACTTTGGCCGGAGATCCGGCGCATCCTGGACAGACTTCGGGATGGGTCGATACTAAGCTTTACTTTGGACTTGGTCCGGTTGACGAGCCGGAGAAGGGCGTCAGCGATGCGCGATGGCGGGAATTTCTGGATAAGGAAGTTACGCCGCGGTTTCCTTCCGGGTTGAGCGTGGTGGATGTTTACGGGCAATGGCAGGGGAAGAAGAATCCGACGCCGTCGCGGCTGCGGTCGAAGCTTCTGATTATCGATTATCCGGACACGCAGGAGAATCGGGATAAGGTTGAGGCGATTCGCGCGGCGTGGAAGCAGCAGACTGGGCAATTGTCAGTGTTGCGGGTGACTCAACCGGCTGATGTTTCGTTCTGATTATGCGCTGTAACCCCTTTGTTTAGAGGGGTAAAATGGCGTTTTTTACCCATAACATACTTTGTTTTCAATGGAATGCGGCAAAAAGGGGGGAGGGGGTGGGGTATCTGACGCCCTTTCCTTTCAGGCTTCCGAGCCCTTTCCGGGAGCCATAGAGACAGTGTGCGCTAATGATGTGAAATGATCTGCAAAGTTTTGGGGTGAAAGTGAAATAAATATTTTTTGGTGCGGCGAGGGTGCGGGTGCGGATTTGGCGTGCATATGGCTGCGGGTGACATGGGCGTTTCAGGGGAGTAATCCTAAAGAGCGCGTACAAGTAGCTATGAATGAGTGATTTGCCCTGAAGTCAATGGTTGAGATTGCCGAGCGCTAGCCCACTTCCTGATTCTAATCGTTCTTTCTGATAGCCGCCCGAGGAATTGGATTCCGAGTCTCTCACTCGGTCGGGAGCAGACACTCCGCAATAGGTCAGATCAAAGCAAGCCATCGAAAAAATCCGCACTGCTCGACTGGCGTGACTGGCGTCTAAGGCAAGTTGAAAGCTCGGATGTTCGACGGATTGCTGAAGTGAGTTCGTGTGTAGCCCTGGTTAGCGAGATACCGGTCGCCCATGAAAAACTTCGTCGCCACATCCTGTTCAGAACCGTCATGTTCGTTTTCGCCGTCAATCAGCACAAAGTAGCTTGGCATGAAGTCCGAACGGCGGATGAAGACTTTGGCGTGTTTTGCGGCCGGCCCTTTCTGCTCATACCATGCGTAAGCCACCAACTCGCGTTTGTCCGTTCCGTCCTGTGGTCGGGCTGGGATCGGTGTCTGGGCATCGTCCGTATTTTCGATTTCGAATTCCCGACCGAAGATCTTTAGAACGGCAGAAACAATCTCATCATAATTGTCGCTCTCACTGGCCTTCGCGATCCGGCTGGCGAGAATCAAATTGTACTGCTTAAGGTCAAATTCCGTAATGCCGTGCCAAATCGGCAGTATTAGTATATCGCCCAGCTTCTCTCTCGCGAGAAGCCCACTGATCTCCGCCTCGGTCCACTTCCGTTGAGCGAGATACGACTGCGATAGAACAGCAATGGCCTTACGGCAGTTGATCAATCCGCGGTTGATGCCGCGCTGAAGATCCTCGCCCCATTCAAGTGAGTCCTCATCGAACCAGACCGTAACGCCTTTGGCGCGCAACGCCCTCACCAGGCCGCGCACCCAAGGCTTATCCGGCGAGGCATGCGACATGAAGATGTCCCATGTCTGCTGAGCTGTTGTCCGCGCGATTGGCTTCGGCGGCGCGTGTTTCGGCGCCGGAACTGACGCCGAGGCTGGCGTGACTGTCGGCTTCCTCTGCGGAATTCCGATGTTTTCAGAAAGCTGAATCCGGTTCTCGATCGAACGCTTGCGCTGCTGTATACAGGTCCGTAGCGTTATCTCGAGCTGCTGCGACATGTGTTCCATCGAGCCTCGCAGGCTTTCGAGTCGCCACTGTATCTCGCCAAGCTCACGCTTGACGTACGCAGCGACGTCGATTTGAGGCGTCGCCGGCCGGAGCCGAATCAGAACTTCGTGACCGACAATTTCGCCCTGGGCAACGGTTGACTTCATTGCTGATGGGCGAATATCAAACACGGATGGATCGCCATCGAACGGGATATACGCCACGACCTCGATTGAATGCGGTGTGATCTGCTTCTGCTCGGATGTCCATTCGTCGGGTTTGAGCCTTGGAATGTCGAGCATGAACCTTTTCTTGAAATCGACAACGAACTTCTCATCGAGCGCCTTCTCATCAGGCAGCGATTCGTAGGCCTTTTTCAGTCTCGCGCTTTGCTCCTCGACGAAATCGTAGATGTCGTCACGCCCTGCGAAAAGCAGCCTTGGCGCCATGAGAACGTACCCCCGATAGTGTTTTCCATTATTTCACTCTGGGCGCGTGGTCTGGAAAGGGCACCGGGCCGAGGCCGCCCGCCAATACAGCTCCCCACAACGCGGCTGGTATTGTAGATCCGGACGAAATAAGCTATACATGCTTTTTGCCTTTCACGCTAATTGAGCTGAAGCAAGTCATCGACTCAAGCGACTTCAACAAGCTCATTGGTGAAGTCGAAGGCCAACTGTTTGATGTGAAAGGACAGCCGTACCGATTTGAGGATGGCTCTGACGCGAAGCGAGAATTCTCGAAGGACGTAGCAGCATTCGCGAATACCGGTGGGGGCGTTATCCTCATCGGCATGCATACGACAACGGGCCCTCTCCATACTGGAGAAGAAATTGATGAGATCCGGCCTATACCGGGAGCTAACTTCGAGCCTGACCAGTACCGCAAAATTCTTGCAGAGTGGCTTTATCCGCAACCAACCGGCGTAGAGATCCTGTGGACTCCATTCGGCCCAGATGCTGCGAAAGGAGTTGGCACAATCTTCATACCGCTTCAGGATGACCGAGCGAAACCGTTTCTAATAAAGCGTGTGATTGGCGAAAACAAGAAGAGTACCGAGTTAATGATCGGCTACGTGGAGCGTCGAATTGAGGGGACCGAAGTCCGGACCACTGCGGAGATTCATCATGCGCTCAAACTCGGATTTAGTTTTGAATGGGAACTCCTGGGACGAATTGCGAATCTGGAGTCGCTGATTGAACAGCATTTTTCTGCAAAAGCAGCTACGGAATCACTAGAACAGCGAGAGGAGACACTGAAAAAGCGAATTGCTCGTCTGATCGACGAGGCGAACGACATGAAAGAGCAACGAAACTTTGTTCTTTCTGTGATACCGACTGAACATGCTGAATTGCGGACGATTTTTTCTGATAGACCGGACAGCATTAAGCGCCAACTGGAGACCCCCCGCGGGCTTCGACTGAATGGATGGGACCTGCGTACAGGAGATCAAGCAAAATTTATCCGCGGTGAGTTGATCCGAGTGGAAGGGTATAGGTCCATTATTGATCTCTATCGTGACGGCACCTTCATTTTCAACGGGCTAATCGACCGTAATTTCCTCGCCTGGTCCGATGAGGCCAACGCCCGATTGCATCCGCTGGCACTCGCTGAGGTAGTAATCAACTTTGCTCGGTTCTATCGACTCGTCTTGGATGACTTTCGGATCGCTCCGAGCCACTTAGAATTTCGGATGGATCTTAGGAACATTTGGCTCGGAAACGAGAAAACACGCTTGCCCGCTTGCCCCGTGTCAGACCAATGGTGTGGGGAGAGGGCCAGGCCGCAGCTGGAAGCGCCTGCGAACAGATGGAGTCATAAGTTTCTGGTTCCATCGGGAGCGTACAATCCTGACCAAGTAGCGTTTCGACTGATACATGAGTTGTACATATGGTTTGGGCATTCTGAAGAATCGATACCCTACAGGAAAGAAACGGAGGCTGGCACTATCAGTGATGCCGACGCTATGGCCAACATTCACTGAGGCGCCAACGGATTCGCGGAGTGCCCCCGGATTACTCCCGAAGAGTCGGCAAGTGGGGTGCGATTGGGACGGGGCGAACAGGCAGAAGCGCGGCAGCCGAATTGCGGTTTGCCCCTGCTGGGATTTATCTCTGGCTACAGAATCTCAAACCCTTATGTCCGACAGACTCCTGGCGTGGCGTCGCCGAGGTTTGTAGCATGGGTTCCTAAGTGTTGTGTCCCAGAAGTTCGTAGCATAAGTCCCGAAGTGCAGCCGCAGATCCTTCGACTCACCACCCCCAAACTGAAAAGCGTTTGGGGCCCCTTTCGCTCAGGATGACAGGTCAAGTTATGTCATGGACTTTAGTTACAGGACACCAGGTGCAAAAGCAGATTCTTCGACTGACCAACTCCAACTTGAAAGGCGCTTGGGGCCGCGTTCGCTCCTGATGATCGGGCCGGTCGAGGGTTGAGGTTTCCCGCCTCTTCGGCAAGCTCAGGGCAGGCTCTTGCGATAGGAAAGGATCGCAAGAACGGGGCACGGATCTTTATGGCGCGTCCGACGTACTCCAAACTGAAAGGCGTTTGGGGGCCCGTTCGCTCGTGATGAACGTGAAACTTGGAGGGCGCTGGGGTTTATATGTTTTTAGCAAGTTAGCCTCCGCTTCGCGGAGATAGCAAGTTAGCAAGTCAGCTGGTTTCTTTGACTGCTCCGACTACTGCGTCTGTTAATTGCAGATGTAACTCGCGACGCGAGTCATGATGCTTGGAATGACAAACTTTGTTTTGTTAGAGCTTGTTTCATAAATGGCCGCCGTGTTTGTGCCTGAATCCCGCAGGGGTTAAAACCCATCGTTTTTTGGGTCTTTTCGGCACGACTAAAGAGGCTGCGGAAAAACTCCAAATATGGAGCGAAACACGCAAAAAACATACCTCAGCGGCTAAAGCCACGCTGATTCCATTGGCTTTATACCGGGGATAAATCCCCGGTCTACCACCCGAGTGAGTTTTTCCGCAGCCTGTAAAGTCATGCCCTGACACAAAGCAGGTTTATGAAACACGCTCTATGGACCTTAGAACCTGTATATAAACTCTGAAGAGGTGTAAACCGGAGGCAAAGGAAAATCCCTCAGGGGTTAAAACCCCTCGTCTTTTCGGCATTTTTCGGCACGACTGAAGTCGTGCCCTTTCAAAATTCTCCGGAAGAACTGAAATCGTGCCCCTTCAAAATCTCTCGGGACGACTGAAGCCGCGCTTTTCAAAAAAGTCTGGCCATAGGAGTTCTTATACAGGTTCTCAGGCGTACGACACTAATATGCCTGCAACTGATCCAGCGGTAGGCGGACTCTGAAGCAGGTGTTGCCGGGCTCGGAGCGGACGCTTATGTGGCCGCGGTGCTTGCGGACTATGCGCATCGCGTTATCCAAGCCAAGGCCTAATCCCTGGCCGGGGGGCTTGGTGGTGAAGAAAGGCTCGAAGATTCGGTCTTGCAGCTCGGCGCGGATGCCGGGGCCGCTGTCCTGGATTTCTACGAGAATCATGTCTGCTTCAAGACGGGCGGAGATGCGGAGCTGGGCCTGGATGCCGCGGTCGTCCATCTCGGCGATGGCTTCGAGAGCGTTTTCGATGAGGGCGGTCCAGACCTGGTTGAGCTCGCTACCGTAGGCGCTGATGCGGGGCAGATCGGGTGCGTAGTCGCGAATGACCCGGACATTGCCGATGCGGGATTGAAGCATTTGCAGAGTTGCTTCAAGGCCGGCGGGCACATCGACTTCGAGGATGGGCGCGCGGTCCATGTAGGAGTAGGCCTTGATGGCGCTGATGAGGTCGAAGATGCGGGCGGTGGAGCTGACCAGCGTCTCAACGGAGCGGGTGGAGCGGAGGTAGCGGGCGAGATATTGGAGCAGTACGCACGCCTCGCTGGTGCCGAGAAAGGTTGAAAGCTCGTCGAGGTCGGCGACGGTGACGGCATCTTCAGTGAGCTGGGCTGCGATCTCCCAGGGGTCAGGGCAGCCGAGCGTGTTGAGCCAGATGCGAATGGCTTCTTCACGCGCGATGAGCGTTGCGGCATTCTGGTCGCGCGGTTGGGCGGCGCGGTCGAAGATTTTCTGCTCCCAGGTCTCGATGGCTTCAATCTGCTGTTCGCTCAGGCAGAGGTTGACGAGCTTGAAACGGTTTTCGCGATTGGCGCGGAGTTCGGCGACCAGGCCGGCGGCTGCGCGTTGAGCTGCGGAGGCGGGGTTGTTAAGCTCGTGGGCCAGGTTGCCGGCCAGCTTGCCGAGGGCGTTGAGCTTTTCCGCCTGCTGCTCGATGCGGGTGACTTCGCGAACACGGTCAAGAAGCGTGGTGACGACGCGCTGGCCCATGGTAGGGATAGCCTTGAGCATGTCGTCGAAGAGCGATTTGTGAACGGCGAGAACCCAGCAATCGGCGATGGCGAAACCCTGGCCACCGTAGCTTTTCATCCGAGAAAACGGGAGTAACCCGGTCATTTGCCCTGCACGTCCAATGAACAGTGCCATGGGGCCGCTGTGCTGGCGGCGAACATGAATTTCACCTTTGAGGATGAGCATCATCTGCTCGGCCGGCGCGCCTTCTTCGTAGAGGACTTCTCCAGCGCTGGCGATGAGCTCTGTGCCGTTGCGGGCGAGCCAGAGGCGGTCTTCAAAGGGCAGGCCATGCAGGGGACCGACGCGATCAATGGCGTCCGCGATGGTATCGACGGGCGTGGGACAGGCAGGCGGGGTGACGGCGGGGGAAAGCATCCGGTGACCTCCGGGTTGCTCTATCAGGATAGACGATTGCATCGAGTTGGGCTCCATTTGGCGGTATGCATCGATAGCGGCGGACGGAGTTGCTTCCGGCGCGGAGGGGAGGGCGCGGCTATGATGGGAGACGCGCGAGGCGAGGAAATATTGTGGGTGGATGGATAGGTTGGCGGTTGCGGGCTGTGCCGGTGATGGTGTGGATGGTGCTGATTGCGCTGGCGCTGCGGCTGGCGGTGATTCCGTTCGACACGATTGAGAATTTGATGGACGCGGAGCACATTCATGCCTGGGAGCAGGGGAATGTGGCGCGAGCGCTGGTGGCGGGGCGAGGGTTTGGCAGCCCGTTTCAATCCGACCAGACTTCGGCGATTATGCCGCCGGTTTATCCGCTGATTGTGGCGGGGATATTTGAGATATTTGGGGTTCACACGGCGGCTTCGATTTTCGCGGTTCATGCGTTTGACTGCCTGACAAATGCGCTGGCGTGCATTCCGATTTTTCTGGTGGCGCGGCGAAGTTTTGGGCCACGGGTGGGGCTGTGGGCGGGATGGGTGTGGGCGGTCTTCCCGTATGGAATTTATTTTGCGGCGGCGTGGGCATGGTCTACGCATTTGCTGATGCTGTGCTTGTGCTGGATGGTTTATCTGGCGCAGGAGATGGAGGTTTCGCCGCGGCTGAAGCTGTGGGCTGGCTTTGGATTGCTGGCTGGATTTGCGGGGCTTGTTGAGCCGTCGATTCTGGTGGTGGCGCCGTTTTTGCTGGCGTTTGCGGCCTGGAGGTTGAGGCACGCGGGCAAGCGGTGGATGCTGCCGGGGGTGGTTGCTTCATTGATGCTGGCTGGGACGATTGCGCCCTGGTTGACTCGGGATGCTCGCGTGTTTCATCGGTTTATTCCGATGCGGGACAGCATGGGGCTGGAGCTGTGGATGGGCAACAACGGGTATTCGTTGCGATGGACCAGCGATCAGCTGCACCCGCTGCATGATGCGCAGGAGCTGGCGGATTACAACAACATGGGCGAGCTGGCCTACATGGATCACAAGGCGGCGCAGGCGAAGGCTTATATTGCGGGGCATCCGATGTGGTTTGCGGAGATGAGCTTGCGGCGCGCGGTTTATTTGTGGACTGGGTACTGGAGTTTCGAGCCGGAATATTTGCAAATGGAGCCGATGGATCCATTCAACGTGCCGTTTGCTACGGGCATTACGCTGTTGGCGCTGGCGGGATTGTGGGTGGCATGGCGGAGGAGGCCGTTTGAGGCGATTCGGTTCGGGGGAGTTCTGTTTCTGTTTCCGATCGTTTATTACTTCAGCCATCCGGAGCCTTATCACATGCGGACGCTGGATCCGATCATGGTGATTCTTGGCTGCTATGCGATTGCGAGTTGGCAAGAGCGGAAGCAGGAACGAGGTCGGCTCGCGGCGGCTTGAAGAAGCGAGAGTCAGGTGAGAAGCCTCGATGGTATGATGAGGCGGCTTGGATTGGACTGGGAGGAAATTGCCGGTGTCGAAAGCCTTTTTATCTTCTCTGATTTTGATTGCTTGCCCGCTGACGGTTATTGGCCAGAATGCGGGTTCCCGCTTCGATGCTGCGGCGAAGGTGTTTCGCCTGGATGGCGGAGACACTTCGTATGTGTTTGGCGTGAACGCGCGGGGCGAGTTGCAGCAGCTTTATTGGGGCGGACGGCTGGGGGCTCGCGATACGTTTCCCGCGGCAAGGCCGGCGCGCGAGTGGGCATCGTTCGATTCTTCTTATAACAACACGCCGCAGGAGTATGCGGGCTGGGGCGCTGGGCTGTTCAACGAGCCGGCGCTGAAAGTTTCGTTTGCAGATGGGAATCGTGACCTGGTGCTGCATTACGAGAGCCATGCGGAGACTGCGCATGGATTCGATGTGGTGCTCAAGGATATTTCGCGGCCGATTTACGTGACGCTCCACTATGCGATGGATGCGGAGAGTGGAATTCTTGGGCGCAGTGCGACGATCGAGAATCGCGGGACGGATGCTGCAACGATAGAGCAAGCGGCTGCGGCGGCATGGGCGCTGCCGGCGGGGCGCTACACGCTGAACTATCTGACCGGACGCTGGGCTGGGGAATGGTCGCTGAACCAGGAGGCGGTGCATCCGGGAGCGCGGGTGATTGAGAGCCGGCGAGGGTCGACGGGGCACCAGGCTAATCCGTGGTTTGCGCTTCAGGCTGGAGAGAGCTCGGAAGATTCGGGCGAGGTATGGTTTGGGGTGCTGGGGTGGAGCGGTTCATGGCGCATCACGGTGGAGCAGGACCAGTTGGATGCGGTGCGAGTGACGGGAGGCTTTAATCCATTTGATTTTGGGTATGTGCTGAAGGGCGGGGAAAAGCTGGAGACGCCGGTGTTTTATGGAGGGTATGCGGCGCATGGATTGGGTGGGGCTTCGCGGCTTCTACATCGCTATGAGCTGGAGCATATTCTGCCTAAAACGCAAGCTGCCCCAAAGCCGAGGCCGGTGATTTACAACTCCTGGGAGGCAACGGAGTTCAGAGTGAACGAGGCGGGACAAATGGCGCTGGCGGAGAAGGCTGCTGCGCTGGGAATCGACCGGTTTGTGATGGATGACGGTTGGTTTGGGCAGCGCAAGAATGACCTTGCAGGGCTCGGCGACTGGTATGTGAATCAGGAAAAATTTCCGCATGGATTGAAGCCGCTGATCGACAAGGTTCATGCGCTGGGCATGGACTTTGGGCTGTGGGTTGAACCGGAAATGGTGAATCCGGATTCGGATTTGTATCGCAAGCATCCTGACTGGGTGCTGCATTTTGAAGGGCGGCCGGAATCGCAGCAGAGAAATCAACTCGTGCTGAACCTGGCGCGGCCGGATGTGCGGGAATATGTGCTCGGATTCCTGGACAAACTGCTGACCGACAACGATATTGCGTTTTTGAAATGGGATTACAACCGTAACTGGAGCGAGCCCGGGTGGGACCAACAGCCGGCGGCGGAACAGAAGAAGGTGTATGTGGAGTTTACGCAGAATCTCTATTCGATTTTGAGCGAGCTGCGGAAGCGGCATCCGAAGGTGGAGATTGAAAGTTGCTCGGGCGGCGGCGGGCGCGTGGACCTGGCGATTCTGCGCTATGTGGACGAAGTTTGGCCGTCGGACAACACCGACCCGTTCGATCGGCTGACGATTCAGGATGGGTTTACGTACGCATATACGCCGCAGATCATGATGGCCTGGGTGACGGACTCGCCGCACTGGTTCAATAAGCGGTCAACGTCGCTGAGCTATCGGATGCTGAGCTCGATGCAGGGATCGCTGGGGATTGGCGCCAACATCGCTAAATGGACGCCGGAGGAGGCCGCGACGGCCAAGCGGCTGATTGCGGCTTATCACGAGGTACAGCAGACAATTGTGCAGGGCGATCTTTACCGGCTGATTTCGCCGCTGGAAGGAAGCGAGTTTTCTGCGACTCAAACTGTTCGGGCGGATAAGGGGCAGTCAGTGGTATTCGCATTTATTCATTCGACGCAGGAAGGGCGCGGCTTTCCGACGCTCAAGCTGAAGGGGCTGGACCCGGCGGCGGAGTATGCGCTGAGCCCGATTGAAGGCAAGGCCCGGGCTGGGTCACCGGCTGTGGCGAGCGGGGCCTGGTGGATGAATCATGGGCTGGAGTTGGATGCTGACTTTCGGGGGGACTTTCAAGGGGCGGCGTTCCGGCTGGATCGGAAATAGGTCTAGCTTTGGACGAATTCTCTCGGAGGTTGGCAGTACAATCAGGGACACGGAGGCTCGTATGGAATCGGCACAGAATACGCTTGTTGTGGATTTGGGTCCGCTGCGTCGGTCGGTCGAGGATCGGATCAAGGCCGGATCATACGCATCTGCCGATGAAGTGATCCAGGCGGGTTTGCTGGCGCTGGAGCGAGAAGAGGCGAGCACAAATGAGTGGCTGACCAAGTTAGCCGAGGAGTCGTCGGCCGATCCCAGGCCCAGCGTTCCGGCGTCTCAGGTTTTTCGGGAGCTGCGGGCGAAGTATGCGCCGGCGCCCCGTAAGACGGCATCTTGAAGCGGTACGAGGTCCGTTTTCTCGCACAAGCGGTCACCGACCTCGATTCGCTGTTTTGCTATATCGCAGACAAGTCGAGCTATGAGATCGCGGATCGTTATCTCACGAGAATTGAGCGGGTCTGCCTCTCACTAGGTTCAATCCCGCATCGGGGAACTCCCGTAGCAGGGGCTGTCAAGGGACTGCGCACGATGGGATTCGAACGCCGGGCGACCCTTCTGTTTCGAGTTGGAAAAAATAGCGTAGAAATTTTACGGGTTCTGTACGGTGGCAGAGATTTGAAGCTGGAAATCGAGAGGCTTGGCGAAGAGTGATCCTGCCATGCCTTGCGGGACGGGAGCAGTTTTCCGCAACGTAAACGGTGAGGGTGGACAAAGGACGGTCGTGTAGTCCGCCGAAAGCCGGTGCTATCATCCTGCAGGCAGTGGAATGCTCCAAGCCGGGCTTGGATTGGGCTTAGCGGCTCGATCGGGTCCTCTCTGGGGTTACCCCAGGGGAACGTGAATAACTGGCAATTCGTCGCGTGACCGGCCCTGCGCGGGTGCGCAGTTATGGTCACGCAGGGTCAGACTCGTTGGAGCATTCCGCTGTTTTTGGCTATGCTCAGTCCATCTTTTTATTCCGCGTTGGCGCGGTCGATTCTCGCGGGAGAAGCGGCGGTTGAACCCATTAATACGCGGCTGCGCGGGACGCTTGGCGCAAAATGGCGTTGGATTCGTGGGTTGGCGCTGAGGTATGTGAGCCGATTTGGTTCGGAGACTCGGCCGCGGCGCAGAGATGTGGTCGAGTTTCTTCTCGCTGACGAAGGGTTGCATGACGCGGCGGTCAAATACAAAGGCAAGTTGCGGATTGCTCAATGGCTAATTGCGCCTGCTGGGATGCAACCGGTTGAGGCGGCGCGGACGTGGGCCGTCCCGAAAATTGAGACGGTTGCGGAGTTAGCAGCATGGCTGGGGCTGAGCGCTAGCGAACTGGAATGGTTTGCGGACCTGAAGCGGCTTGGTGCCCGTGTTGGCAGCGGCGACGGACCGATTAGTCACTATCATTATCGCATTCTGGCAAAGGTGAGCGGTAACATCCGACTTATAGAGGCGCCTAAGAAGAAGCTTAAAGAGTTACAACGAGTTATACTCGCCGAGTTACTGGAGAAGATACCAGTTCATGAGGCGGCGCATGGATTTCTCAAGGGACATTCCATCAAGACATTTGCCGCCCCGCATGTGGGGCGACGGGTGGTGCTGCGGATGGATCTGCGAGATTTCTTTCCTTCGATTTCGGGGCCGAGGGTGCAGGCGTTCTTTCGGACGGCTGGTTATCCCGATTCCGTGGCCGATTTGCTGGGCGGTATTTGCACGAATTCTGCACCTAGTAGAATGTGGACGAAGCTTGGAAAGGGATTAGATCCGCTGGCGATGGCTGAGGCGCGGGTTCTGTATGCGTTTCGCCACTTGCCCCAGGGCGCGCCCACTTCACCAGCGCTGGCAAATCTCTGCGCGTATCGCGTGGACTGCCGTTTGAGCGGATTAGCTGAGGCCGCGGGCGCGAGCTATACGCGGTACGCGGACGATTTGGCGTTTTCTTGCGGGGCGGAATTCGAGCGATGTGTGGAGCGATTTGCTGTGCGGGTTGCGGCGATTCTGCTTGAGGAAGGATTCCAGGTTCATCACCGCAAGACACGCGTGATGCGGCAAGGGGCGCGTCAGTATCTCGCTGGGCTAGTGACCAATGAGCACCTCAATGTTGTGCGCGCCGACTTCGATAAGCTCAAGGCGATTCTGACCAACTGCGTGAGGCACGGAGCAGAGAGCCAGAATCGCGAGGGGCATCCGGCGTTTCGGATGCACCTGGATGGGCGAGTGGGGTTTGTGGAGATGGTGAATGCGGCGAAGGGTGCGCGGCTGAGGAGGATATTTGAGCGGATACAGTGGTAGCGTGGTTAGGAGCCATTGACGGGAAAAGAGCAACCGCAGGTCCTTCGACTTCGCTCAGGATGACAGGGTATTTATGTGATGAACAGTTGACTATGCCTCCAGCTAGAAGCTAAGAGCTAGTAGCTGGAGGCTGTTTTATCTATCGCGTTTTGCGAACTTCTTCGACAGTAACTGGATCGAGGAAGGGCATTGATGCGCGAAGCGTTTTACCGATTACTTCGATAGGGTGCTGGGCTTCCTTCTTGCGGTACGCATCGAATTTCTTGCGGCCAGTGCTCTGGTCCTTCAAGAATGTCTTGGCGAATTTGCCGTTCTGAATTTCAGCAAGGATGGCCTTCATCGCCGCGCGGCTTTCATCGTTGATAACGCGCGGGCCGCTGACGTAGTCGCCCCACTCGGCTGTATCGGAGATGCTGTAGCGCATGTACGCGAGGCCGCCGCGATAGATGAGATCGACGATGAGCTTGAGCTCATGCAGCACTTCGAAGTAGGCGCTCTCAGGCTGATAGCCGGCTTCGACCAGCGTTTCAAATCCCGCCTTGATCAGCGCGCTGACGCCGCCGCAAAGCACAGCCTGTTCGCCGAAGAGGTCAGTTTCAGTTTCTTCTTTGAATGTGGTTTCGAGAACGCCGGCGCGTGTGCAGCCAATGCCCTTGAGATAGCTGAGATTGAGCGCGTGGGCGTTGCCCGTTGCGTCCTGATGAATGGCGATGAGGCCGGGAACGCCGCCGCCTTCAGTGAACACTTCACGCACGCGATGGCCGGGAGCCTTGGGCGCGGCCAAGCCTACATCAATGTTCTTGGCGGGGATGATGGTCTTGAAATGGATGTTGAAACCGTGGGCGAAGAGGAGCAGCGCGCCGGGCTTCAAGTAGGGGCCGATCTCCTCGGCATAGAGCTTGGCCTGGGTCTGATCGGGGGTGAGAATCATGACAACGTCAGCCCACTTGGCGGCCTTGGCGGGGGTGGTAACTTCGAGGCCGGCCTTTTTGGCCTTGGCGCGGGATTTCGAGGTGGGCGCGAGGCCGACCTTCACATGCACGCCGGAATCTTTGAGGCTCAAAGCGTGAGCGTGGCCCTGAGAGCCGTAGCCAATGATGGCTACCTTTTTGGCCTGGATGAGGGATAGGTCGGCGTCATGATCGTAGTAAGTCTTTGCCATGTTGTTTTTCTTTTTCCTTTGCTTGCGTGGTTGAGGTTAATTCAAATCGATTGGAGCAGAGCGGTAGTTATTCCGGCTCGCTGGGAACTATTTCTTCCAGAGTTTCCGCCGTCTCGATGTCGGGCTCCGCTGCTTCATCGGGAGCGGCACCCATGGCTTTAAGCACGCTGCTGGTGTGATGGCCGCGGCGCATAGTCATTTTACCGCTGCGGCATATCTCGAGGATTCGGCCATCGTCTTCGCGCAGCACTTCGATGAGGCCTTCAATCTTGCTTTCGACGCCGGTCATTTCGATCATAAGCGATTCTGAAGTGAGATCGACGATGCGGGCGCGGAAGACTTCAACCAGGTCGAAGATTTGCGAACGGTTGCTGGGCGAAGCAGCCACCTTGATGAGCGCCAATTCGCGAGTCACGGATGGGTCCTTGGCGATGTCATCTACATGGACAACATTTTCGAGTTTATAGAGGCTGGCGCGGATGCGATGGCCTGCTTCCGCGGAGGCATCACAGACGAGCGTGAGGCGCGAAAGGCCCGCGCGCTCGCTGCGGCCGACGGTGAGCGAATTGATGTTGATGTTGAGTCGGCGGAACAAAGATGCGACGCGAGTTAATACTCCCGGGATATCTTCTACGTAAGCTACAAACGTGTGTAACATGATGGCCTCAAGTTTTGATAAGTGCTTGCTATTTGTCGTCTGGCGTTTCCAGCAGCGGATCCTTGCCGGGGCGTCGAATCATTTCGTGGAGCGATGCGCCGGCGGGGATCATGGGGTATACGGACTCTTCCTTTTCGACAAGGAAGTTCAGCAGGAATGTGCCGGGTGCTGACCGAGCTTCGGCGACCGCATCGGCTACTTCAGAGCGGGTGCGAACGGCGCGGCCGGCGATGCCGTGTGCGTCTGCAAGCTTGACGAAGTCGGGACTGATGAGCGGCGTGGCTTCGTAGTTGCTGTCGTAAAAGAATTGTTGCCATTGGCGCACCATGCCGAGAAAGCCATTGTTGATGATGGCGATGTTGATCTTGATGTTTTCCTGGACGATGGTGGAGAGCTCGGCTGCGGTCATTTGGAATCCGCCATCGCCGGCTACGACCCAGACTTCCTTTTCGGGGCAGGCGAATTTTGCGCCGATGGCCGCGGGAAGTGCGAAGCCCATGGTGCCCAGGCCGCCGGAAGTTACAAGCGAGCGGGGATGCTCATGATGGAAATATTGCGCCTCCCACATTTGATGCTGACCTACGTCAGTTACGACAATAGCGTTACCGCCAGTTATACGCCAGATGTCATGAATAACATGCGCGGCGTATAAGTGGCCTAAGTCGGGAAGGTTCTTGATGTCGCGAACGGCTACTGCGCCCTTGCTGATTTCGATCGCCTTAAGCCACTCTGACCCGTCGCGGCTGGCGATGCGCGGGAGTAACTGTTCGAGCACTTCGCGAAGGTCGCCGACGAGGGCGACATCGACCGTGATGTTCTTGTTGATCTCGGCGGGGTCGACCTCAATGTGAATCTTTTTGGACTTGAGCGAATAGGTGGAAGTGGAACCGGTGACACGGTCGTCGAAGCGCATGCCACAGGCGATGAGCAGATCGGCTTCCTGAATGGCGTGGTTCACCCATGACTCGCCGTGCATGCCCATCATGCCCATGTTCAGCGGGTGCGAGGCAGGGAAATTGCCGAGGCCGAGCAAGGTGAGAGCGACAGGGATTTGCGCGCGCTCAGCGAGGGTGCGGACCTGTTCCATGGCGCCGGATTCGGAAACGCCGTGGCCGGCGAGAATGATAGGGCGCTTGGCATTGCGGATGAGTTCGGCGGCTTGGGCGAGGCCGGAGTCTTCAACGCGGAGCATGGGGTGGGGTCGATAAGGATGCGGCTTGGCGGCGGCGAAGTCGAAGATGGCCGTGCCTTGCTGCGCGTCCTTCGTGATGTCGACGAGCACAGGGCCGGGGCGGCCGGATTGTGCGATCTGCATTGCACTGCGAATTGCCGGGGCAATATCCTCTGTTCGGTTAACGAGGAAGTTATGCTTGGTTACCGGCAGAGTTATGCCAGTTATATCGACTTCCTGAAACGCATCGGTGCCGAGGACCTTTGAGGAAACATTGCCGGTGATGCAGACGATGGGGATCGAGTCCAGCATGGCGGTGGCGATGCCGGTGATGAGATTAGTTGCGCCAGGGCCGCTGGTGGCCATGGCGACGCCCACCTTGCCGGAGGCGCGCGCGTAGCCGTCGGCCATGTGCGAGGCGCCCTGCTCGTGACGGACGAGGACGTGATGAATGGGAAACTTGCGCAGCGCATCGTAGACCGGCAGGATTGCGCCACCGGGATAGCCGAAGACCGTTTCGACGCCCTCGCCCACCAGCGTGGCCCACACGATTTCTGCGCCGGTGAGACGGGTAGGTGTGGTCAAATGGGCGTTTGCGTTTGCATTGGTTTCCATGATGAGCTCCTTGTTAGTGGTCAGTGGTCAGTTGTCAGTAATCAGTTAACTGTCTTCTGGCGGCGAGTGATGGGCTTCGTTGAGAGGTGCGCACGTTGCCGCACCGAGAACTGCTCACGGACCACTGAAAACTGACCACTGCTTTCACGTTGTTGCGCCTTCGGATGCTGAAGTTACACGGTCTACATACTTCTTGAATACGCCCTTGGGCCATCGAAGGGCTGGGGGCGTGAAACCATTCAGACGCGCGGCGATTTCTTCTTCGCTCACTTCCAAGGTCAGCTTGCGATTGGGAATGTCAAAGTGGATGATGTCTCCCTCTCGGACTGCGGCGATAGGTCCACCGACGAAAGCCTCAGGGGCGACGTGACCGGCGGTGAAGCCGCGTGTGGCGCCGGAGAAGCGGCCGTCGGTCATCAGAGCAACGTGCGCCGAAAGTTCCGCGTTCGAAGAGATTGCGGCTGTGACTTGCAGCATCTCTCTCATGCCTGGGCCGCCTTTGGGACCTTCATAGCGAATAACTAACACGTCTCCGGGCTTGATCTGGCCGGACTGCACGGCGGCGAAAGAATCCTCTTCGCACTCGAAGACGCGGGCAGGGCCGCGATGCTCCACACGATTGGCCGCTGCTATTTTCATCACGCACCCCTCGGGGGCCAGGTTGCCTTTGAGAATCACAAGGCCGCCAGTGGGCTTGATGGGATCTTCGAATGTGTGGATTACGACCTGGCCAGGAGTTTCATGCGCGAGGGCAGCTTCTTCAGCGAGAGTCTTGCCGCTTATGGTGAGCGTGCTGCCGTCGGCGTGACCAGCTTCAATGAGGCGCTTGGCAAGAAGGCGCGAGCCACCTGCGGCTTGATAATCCGATGCTACGTATTTCCCGGCGGGAGTTAGGTCGCAGATAAACGGAGTGCGCTTACTTATAACATCGAAGTCATCGACAGTTAGGGGAATGCCTAACTCGCGAGCAATGGCGATGAGGTGGAGAACAGCATTAGTCGAGCCGCCGCTGGCAGCTACGCTGGCGATGGTATTTTCTAGAGACTGGCGAGTGATGATTTGCGAAGGGCGGCGATTGGCGCGGACTGCATCCATGAGAATGCGGCCTGCCTCGCGAGTTGCGGTGTGCTTGTCTTTGGAAGTTGCGGGGACGCCGGAAAGGTAGATGGGCGAGATGCCCAGGATTTCAGCGGACATGGCCATGGTGTTAGCCGTAAATTGGCCACCGCAGGCTCCGGCACCGGGACAGGCATTGGCTTCGAGGGCTTCAAGTCCTGCGTCGTCGATGCGTCCGGCGGCGTGAGAGCCGATGCCTTCAAAAACATTCTGGATAGTAATGTCGATACCGTTGAGTTTGCCCGGAGCAATGGACCCGCCATAGAGCATGAGGCCAGGGATGTCCAGACGGCAGAGGGCCATGATGATGCCGGGCATGTTCTTGTCGCAGCCGCCGATGCCTACAAGGCCGTCGAACAAGTTACCGCGAGCTACTAACTCGATGGAGTCGGCTATAACTTCGCGACTTACCAGCGAAGCCTTCATTCCCTGCGTGCCCATGGTGATGCCGTCGGAGATAGTAATTGTGTTGAACTCCATTGGAGTTCCGCCAGCTTCGCGGATTCCTTCCTTGAGAGCTTCGGCTATGTCACGCAGGTGTACGTTGCATGTGCCGATTTCGGTCCATGTGTTGGCAATGCCGATGATGGGCTTGTGCAGGTCTTCTTTTGCGAAGCCGGCGCCACGCAAGTAGGAACGCGCGGCCGCACGGCTGGGGCCTTCAGTTAACGGGATGCTTTGACGCTTGCCTTCGATGGTCATTTGCTCTCTTCGTTCGCCAGTTGTCAGTGATCAGTAGTCAGTTGGGTTATTTGGCTTTTAGCCAGGTTGCTTCTTCGTGGCTTGCTTCATAAGTGTCGAGCGCGGCTTCATGGCGCAGAGTTAGTCCTATGTCGTCGAGGCCTTCGAGCAAACAGAACTTGCGGAAGGGATCGACTTCGAATGTGGCGGAAAATCCTTGATTGTCTGTAACTGTCTGCGCTTCGAGCGAGACAGTTAGCTGATAGTTCGGAATTGTTTTGGCGTTCGAGAGGAGTTGGGCTACTTGCTCCTCACTTAGGCGGACGAGAACAATACCGTTTTTGCCGGCGTTGGAGAAAAAGATGTCGGCGAAGGTCGGAGCAATTACCGCGCGAAAGCCGTAATCGCTAAGGGCCCAGGCGGCGTGCTCACGGCTTGAACCACAGGCGAAGTTCTTGCCGGCGATGAGAATCTGCGCACCCTTATAGCGAGGGTCGTTGAGCTCGAACTCGGGGTTGGGATCGCCGTTGGGCGTGCGACGCCAATCGAAGAAAAGAAACTCGCCGTAGCCGGTGCGCTCGATGCGTTTCAAAAACTGTTTAGGGATGATCTGATCCGTGTCAACATTGGTGCGATCGAGAGGCGCGGCAATTGAAGTCAGCGTGCGAAAGGGTTCCATTATGCGGTCACCTCCTGGCTTACTGGAGTGCGGGCGTGCCAGTTGCGAATGTCGACGAAGTGGCCGGCGATGGCTGCTGCCGCGGCCATTTCGGGACTCACGAGATGAGTGCGGCCACCGCGGCCCTGTCGGCCTTCGAAGTTGCGATTCGATGTCGAAGCACAGCGTTCGCCGGGCTCGAGAATGTCAGGATTCATACCGAGGCACATGGAACAGCCGGGCTCGCGCCAATCGAAGCCTGCTTCAATGAAGACCTTGTCGAGGCCTTCGGATTCGGCTTGCGCTTTGACGGCTTGCGAGCCGGGAACGACCATTGCACTTACATGCGTTGACACTTTGTATCCGGCGGCGATACGAGCCGCAGCGCGCAGATCTTCAATGCGGGAGTTGGTGCAGGAACCAATGAATACGCGGTCGATTGCAACTTCTTCGAGTGGCGTGCCGGCGACGAGGCCCATGTATTCGAGGGCGCGCTCAAGGCCTTTGCGCTCTTGTTCGTTGGTTGTGTCGGCGGGGTCAGGGACCGATGAAGTGATGGGCGCGACCATGCCGGGACTGGTGCCCCAACTCACATACGGAACGAGCGAGGCGGCATCGATGATCAGCTCGCGGTCGTAGGTTGCGCCTTCGTCCGTAGGGAGTTTGCTCCACTCCGCGACTGCTTGATCCCATGCTGCGTCTTGCGGCGAGAAGCGGCGGCCATTGAGATAAGCGAAAGTCCTTTCGTCAGGAGCGATCATGCCGGCGCGCGCACCGGCTTCAATGCTCATGTTGCAGATGGTCATGCGGCCTTCCATGGAGAGGGCGCGAATGGCTGAGCCGGCGTATTCAATGACGCAGCCGGTTGCTCCATCGGTGCCGATCTGGCCGATGATGGCGAGGATGATGTCCTTCGCCGTGACGCCGGTGGGCAGTTCGCCTTCGACTGCGATGCGGAATGTTTTTGGTTTGGATTGCGGCAGCGTTTGAGTTGCGAGTACGTGCTCGACTTCACTGGTGCCGATGCCGAAAGCGAGCGCGCCGAATGCGCCGTGTGTACTGGTGTGCGAGTCGCCGCAGACTATGGTCATGCCGGGCTTGGTTAGCCCCAGTTCAGGGCCGATGACGTGGACGATGCCCTGGTCGCGCGAGTCTACGTCGTAAAGTTCAACGCCGAAGTCGGCACAGTTCTTGCGCAGCGTGGCGATCTGCGTGGCGGCGATCTGGTCGATGATATTGAGGCGTCCGGCGATGGTCGTGGGTACATTGTGGTCGACGGTGGCGATGGAGCGGTCGGGGCGGCGGACCTTGCGGCCGGCGAGGCGGAGACCTTCAAAGGCCTGCGGAGACGTCACTTCATGCAGCAATTGCAGGTCGATGTAGAGCAGGGTAGGCTCGCCTGCCGGTTCGACGACAACGTGCTGCTGCCAGACTTTTTCGAATAATGTTTTTGGTGCGGTCATGAAGCTCCTAGTTCAGAGATGGGGTTTTTAGGCGTTCACTAACATTGTCTTGACGGTTTCGCGGACTTTTGCGCCCATCTCCGTGGTCGATAAGACGGTGAAGCCTTGCGGATTTGTGCGTGCTAAATCTGGCGTGCGAAAGCCTTGTTCGAGGACCTTACGGACACTGGTTTCAATCACCGCGGCTTCGGCCTCGAGGCCACCGGAGTGGCGCAGAATCAATGCGCCAGTGAGGATTGCACCCAGCGGATTGGCCAGGCCCTTGCCGGCGATGTCTGGCGCGGAACCGTGGACCGGCTCGTACAGATTGACCTTGCCGCCGATGGTTGCTGAGGGCAACATGCCGAGCGAGCCGGTGATGACTGCGGATTCGTCGGAGAGAATGTCGCCGAAGAGATTTTCAGTGAGCACAACATCGTAGCTGCGCGGCTGGTTCATGAGGTGCATGGACATGGCGTCAACGTATTGATGTTCGAGCATCACGGCTGGAAATTCTTTGGCGATTTCGGTGACCGTGGAGCGCCAGAGTTGCGAGACTTCAAGCACGTTTGCCTTGTCGACGCTGGTGAGCTTGTTGCGACGTTTTGTGGCTAGTTGAAAGGCGATGCGGGCTACGCGGGCGACTTCATCGCGAGTGTAGCGCATGGTGTTCCAGGCTTCGTTGGTGGTGCGATTCCATTCGCGGGGCTGGCCGAAGTAAAGGCCGCCTAGTAACTCGCGAACGAAGAGAATGTCAGCTCCATCAATGATTTCCGGACGGAGCGGACTGTTGACGGCGAGCTCCTTGAAGGCGAAGGCGGGACGGAGATTGGCGAAGCCTCCGAGGGCGGCGCGAAGCTGCAGCAGGCCTGCTTCAGGGCGCTTGTCGGGGGGCATTGCATTGAACTCGTTGCCACCGACTGCGCCGAGAAGAACTGCGTCGGAGTCGAGGGCTGCGGCCAGGGTGTCAGCGGGCAATGGAGTGCCGTCCGTGACGATGGCGATGCCGCCGATGCGCTTGTGATCGAGTGCAAGCGTGTGGCCGCCGAGTTGCGCGACTTCCTGCAATACCGCAACTGCTTCGTTAGTGACCTCAGGGCCGATGCCGTCGCCGGCGGTTACTAGAATCTTCAGGTGCATGTTAGTTATTTTCCTCGGGTAAAAAGCTTCTCAAGCAAAAGTGCAACAGCGAGCAAAACCATCCAGATAAAAACAAAGTCCAACGCAAACGCAATTTGAAAGTACAGCGGTGAATGATGTGTTTGAGGCGTGTCCGCGGAGAAAAGGCTCGTAACAAAATGACCTGGTCCGAAAAGAATCGAAGAAAGCAATCCGGGGTCGGTTCCTTCTTTTAGAAGCGCTGTGAGCAAGAGCAAAGGGGATGCGATTCCGGTGAGTACGACGATCAAAAAACGACGCGTCTTGATGGTCTTCATTCTTGCTTTTTCCCTCGGTGATCTTGTGAGTTTTCAGAGTTGCAAAGTTCCGTTAGTCGAGCTCAGTTACAGGCTCGTGGCGGCGCTCGCGAATCTGATCGGGTAGCAAGCCAATCAGGTCCTGGTCATAAATGTTTTTCTTGCGATCTGCTAATGCCACGAAGCTGTAGTAGATGTGCTGCAACTCTTCGCGTGTTAGCCCGAAGCCGAGGTGCTCCAACCTGTGCCGTAGAGCGGCGCGACCGGAGTGTTTGCCGAGTACAAGATTGGTCTTGGCGACGCCGACGAGGGCGGGCGTCATGATTTCGTAGCAGAGCGGGTTAGCTAACATTCCATGCTGGTGAATGCCAGACTCGTGGGCGAATGCGTTGTCGCCGACGATGGCCTTGTTGGGAGTGGGTTTGAAGGTGATGATCTGGCCGAGAACCTGGCTGGTGGGATAGAGATTTTCAAGCTTGATGTTGGTGGCGATTCCGTAGCGGTCGCCGCGGACGTAGAGGGCGGCGGCGATCTCTTCAAGGGCAGCGTTCCCGGCTCGCTCACCAATGCCGTTGATGGTGCATTCAACCTGGCGGGCTCCGTTCTGAACGGCGGCGAGGGAGTTGGCGACGGCCAGGCCAAGGTCGTCGTGGCAATGCGAGGAGAGGATGATTCCATCGGCGTCGATGGCGGGAATGCGCTCGCGGACTTCAAGGAACATCTGGCCGTATTCCTCGGGCGTCGAGTAGCCAACGGTGTCTGGCATGTTGATGGTCGTTGCGCCGGCCTCGACGGCTACGCGCGCCATTTCGACGAGGAAATCGCGGTCGGAGCGAGTCGCGTCTTCGGGTGAGAATTCGACATCGTCGACCAGGGAGCGAGCCAGCCGCACGGATTCGGCGGTGAGGTCGAGGGCTTCCTGGCGGCTGATCTTGAGTTTGTATTGGAGATGCAGGTCGCTCGATGCGAGGAAGACGTGGATACGGGCGCGGTCGGCAAACTGCACGGACCGCGCAGCCATTTCAATGTCTTCTTTTTTCGCGCGAGCCAGCGACGTAATGCGAGGCTTGCGGATGGCCTGGGCGATGGTGGCGATGGCAGCGAAGTCGCCTTCGGAGGCCATGGCGAATCCCGCCTCGATGATGTCTACGCCGAGTTCTTCAAGGGCGTGAGCCATGGTCAGCTTTTCTTGCGTGGTCATGCTGCAGCCCGGAGATTGCTCGCCGTCGCGCAGTGTCGTGTCGAAGAAGAACAGGTGATTTGATGTCATTCGAGTACCTGCCAGAGAAGCTTTTTACTTGCCAACACTGATAGTGTCTCGTATCGGGTTGGTATAAGGCAAAGTTATTCTTTTTGGGGAAGCGATTAGAATTGCTTATACTGGAGTTGTCAGTGGTCAGTTCTCAGTTGTCAGTATTCGACCCGGCTCTGACGCTATCATTTCTTGGAATGGGACTCAGTCGATTTCCGACCGTTTGCGACCTGACAGCTGACAACTGACCACTGAGAACTGACAACTGATATGGAACTCAATCAACTCGAAACATTTCTCGCCGTTGCGGAGGAGCGGAGTTTTTCGCGCGCGGCTGTGCGGTTGCATCGGACGCAGCCGGCGGTGAGCCAGGTGATCCGCAAGCTGGAAGCCGCAGTCGGTGAAACGCTGTTTGACCGGGCGGCGCGGGATGGATCGCTCACTGCGGCGGGGGTGCTGCTACGCGATTATGCGCTGCGGCTGATGGCGCTGCGACGCGAGGCGACCAGTGCGCTGGATGAGTTGAAAAGCCTGGAGCGTGGGCGGCTGCAGCTGGCGGCAAACGAGTACACATGCATGTATCTGTTGCCTGCGATCGACCGGTTCCGCAAGGAATTTCCGAATGTGAACGTGACTGTACACCGGATGCTGGCATCGCGGATACCGGAGGACCTGGCGCTGCGCACATTCGAGCTGGGAATGATTTCGTTCAAGCCTGATCCTGCGCAGTTTCGGACCATTGCGGTTTATGCGGACAGCCTGGCGTTCATTGTGAATCCGAATCATGCGCTGGCGGGGAAGACGCGCGTTTCGATTTCCGACCTGGGTGAAGAGCTGTTTGTTGCTCACAATGTAACTTCGCCGCTGAGGCAAAAAGTGATTGAGACGTTTCAGCGATACCGGACTCCGCTGAATATGAAGATCGAGCTGCCGACGATTGAGGCGATCAAGCGGTTCGTGGCCATGGGAAACGGAGTTGCGTTGGTGCCGCACCTTACCGTGGCGCGGGAACTGGAGATCGGCGACCTGGTGCGGATACCCGTGGACGAGCTAGAGATGAAGCGAGTGCTGCGGCTGGTGCATCGAAGGCAGGCAACGTTGTCTTATGCGGCCAGAGCGTTTCTGCGCACGGTGCGGACGCTGGCGCAGGAACGGGGAGCGCCGTTCTATTACCATGTGGAGCGGGGGCAGGGAACGGGGGCCACGGACGCAGGGACTAGGGACTGAGGGACATAGGGGCTAGGGTCATACGGATCTTGGCGCTGCGGGCTCTGTCAGTACCTGCTGGCAGGCTAGTCACTAGTCCCTACGTCCCTAGTCCCCACGTCGCTCTTTTTCCCTCCACACCCGAATCGGTTCCGGTGCGTCTAACGGCAAGATCGTCCGAGAGAAGTGGCTGATAAGATGGGTTTCTAGGCTGGACCCGTCCCGGCCAGTTACAATGCTGAGAGCGGGGCCCGGATCAACCGGCGCGCCGGATTCGACAAGCTCGTTACCAGCCGGACGGCGAGTGCAGTCGCGAGGTTCACGACCGAATGAAGAAGATCGCCATCATTGCATTCCTGCTGGTTGCAGGTGCGGCAGCAGGCCGTGCCCAGGAAAGCCGCCAGGATATCAGCATCAGCGGGACAGCTCTTATTGAGCCGTTCATTGCGTCACAAACCGATGTCCAAGTCCATTCAACGTACGCCTGGGGCGCGCTGGCAAGCTACCGCTTCATGCTCACGCCCTCAAGCGCTTTGGAGGGCAATTACGGCATCACTTACCAGAACACGATCAAGTTTGTGCTGCCCCAGTTCCCCAATGGAGTCAAGGTGAATACCCGCACCGAGGAGGCTTCGGCCGCTTATGTGCGCCAATTCAATTACAAGAAATTCAATCCGTTTGCAGAGGCAGGGCCGGCAGCATTTATTTTCCTGCCGATTCGCAATACGGGAACTGAATCGCTGGACGTGAAGCAGCAGACGTCGATTGGGGCCATTTATGGGGCCGGCATTGCGTATGAGATCAGCCCTAGCTTCGATATTCGCGCTGAGTACCGGGGCATGGTAACCAAGGTGCCGAACTTTGGCGACTCAACGTTTTCGACCAACAAGTGGTACAACATCTACGTTCCGACCATCGGCGCGGCTTACCACTTCTAAAACTGATTTTCGGGATTCGAAACAGCGACAAGGGATGGGCTGAGGCTCATCCTTTTTTGCTGCGCGTGCATGCGGGCCTGCTTGTACGCGGGCCTGATCGGGGCGGACGTCAGGATGCGCTTTGCGAGGGCTTGACGGCTTCGCGGTAGCGGCCAAGCTCTTTGACCATGGAGCAGTGCGGCCGGAGCGCATTGAGCGCGCGCGTGCCTTCTTCCGATGAGTGAATCTGGCAATCCACATAGAAGATGTATTCCCAGGGTTTTCCGTGGACGGGCCGGGACTCGATCTTGGTGAGATTGGTGCCGATGGTCGAGAGCTCCGAGAGAGCGGAAACCAGCGATCCTGGGCGGTTTTCAACAGAAAACGCGATGCTGATCTTGTTCGATTCGGGGTCGACGGTCACCTCATCGGCACGCCGTACAAGAAAGAAGCGGGTGAAATTCTCCTGGTTGTCTTCGATGCCGGCATCGAGGATTTGCGCGCCGTAATATTGTGCGGCAGCCTCGCTGGCAATGGCTCCGGCGTGCCTGTCGCGTAGCTCGACGAGTTGTTTCACGCTTCCCGCAGTGTCGTAGAAAGCGTAGGACTCCATCCGCGGATGTTGAGCGAGGTAGCGCCTGCATTGGGCGAGAGCCACAGGGTGCGAGAAGACGCGATCAATCTCGCCGACTGAGGTTCCGGAAATCGCAATCAGGTTATGGCGGATGCGCAGAAGCGTTTCCCGCTCCACAAGCACATTGTGGGTGAGCAGCAAGTCAAAGTGTTCGGCGACGGAGCCGGCAAGCGAGTTCTCAATGGGAATAGCGGCGGCGGCAACTGATCCGTTTGACACGGCGGCAAAGGCGTCCGCGGAGAGCGAAAAAGGCACAATGACAGCATCGGCGACCAGGTTCATCGCGGCTTCGTGGCTGAATGAGCCGGGCTCTCCCTGAATGGCAATTTTCATTGCGGCGCCTTGTTCTCCTGCGGGTGAATCGGGTGGGGTAGCTGGGTAAGCATTCTGAAGAGAGTGCTTTCTGGCACCATACCACAACTCGATTGGAGTTTCAGGAACGGAAGCGTCGGGAGGCGAATCAGGATGCGTGTCGGGGGGCATAAAAATCAATACCGGAGCCAGAGGTCGGCTGCAACGAAGGCAAGAAAGACGGTGGCGATAACGCCGTTCATGGTGAAGAAAGCAGCGTTGAGACGGCGCAGATCGCGGGGCGAAACGAGGGAGTGCTCATAAGCCAGCAGCAGTCCAACAGCGGCTACGCCGAGCCAACCGATCATGCCGAATTTAAACAGGAGGCCGAACCACACGAGGAGGCCGAGCATGGCCAAATGCATTGCGCGCGCCACAAAAAAAGCGGTAGGAATGCCGACGGCCTGGGGCAGGCTGTGCAGGCCGGCGGAGCGGTCGTGGTCGTAGTCCTGGCAAGCATAGAGAACGTCGAAGCCGCCTGCCCATAGGGTGACGGCGCCCGTGAGCACGAGGATGCGCGGGTCTAGAGAGCCACGTACGGCGATCCACGCGGCGGAGGGGGCGAGGCCCAGAGCGATGCCGAGGCCGAGGTGCGACCAGCGCGTGAAGCGCTTCATGTAGCTGTAGCCGAGGAGCACCACGAGGACGACTGGAGACAAATAAAGGGTGAGGGGATTTAGCTCGTCGGCGGCGAGGACGAAGATCAGCGCGGCGACGCAAGTAAATCCAAAAACAAATTGACGCGATAACAGGCCGGCGGGGATAGCGCGTGTGCGTGTGCGCGGATTTGCGGCGTCAAGCTCAGCGTCAGCCCAGCGATTGAAGGCCATGGCGCACGAGCGTGCGGCGATCATGGCGATGAGAATCCACAGAACGATTCGCCAGGCAGGCAGGCCATGTGCGGCAAGGATGACGGCGGTGAGCGCGAAGGGGAGCGCGAAGATAGAGTGCTCCCACTTGATCATCTCGAGAGTGATGCGCGTCTTGATCCAGATGCCGGGCATAGGCTCCAGGGATTAGTTTACTTGAGCGACTCCGCTATTTTTTCGGCGCCTTCATATCGTGTCCGCCCTGATGAAGGATGAGGCTCGTCACCTTGCCATGATCGTCCTTGACGAATTCGATCTCAGCTTCGACAACGATGGGGAAGAACATGGTTTCCGACTCAGCGTAGATGGGGGATTTGTCCTGGCCGGTTGCTTGCGCCATGAGTTGATTGTTCTCGTTGGTGATGACCAGGTCGAAATTCGGCGCGAGTTGATAGGAACCGGCATATTGAGCCAGGATTTTGGCATCGACCGGGACCACTGCGCGAACGGTGGGGTGGTAATCGGGCCACGCGTATTCAGCGGCGACGGAGTGCATGATCTCGTCGCCGATAGCGCCTCCACGGTCAGAGTTGGTCATGACCACTGCTCCCTCGCCGCTTTTTGCGTAGGCAACGAAAATATTGACGAAGCCCTCGTTGACGCCGCCGTGCGAGAAGTATGGGTTGGCAGGCGCGCCGCCTATTTCGAGCCCCAGGCCCCAGAAGCCCATGCCGGGTGTGAGCATCTGGCTGGTCATTTGCGCTGAGATGACGTGGTTGGCTTTGCCGCTCAGCGAATTCTCGACCTCAATGGCGTAACGGGCAATGTCGGAAGGCGTGGTCCACAGACCGGCCGCGGCCATCTCCGGGTAAGTGTGCGCGCCACCCGCAACCGGCTTACCGTCGCCATGGTATGGAGTCGCGGCGAAGGCCTGAAACTCCTTGGGCAAGGGCTGGCCATAGGTGCTGTGCGTCATGCCGATGGGCGCAAGAACGGTGTCGTGAAGGAGCTTTGGAAACGGCTCCCCGGTTACGTCGATCATGGCCTGCTGCATGATGGTGAAGCCTCCGCCGGAGTAGTTCCACCTTGCTCCAGGAGCTGCTTCACTGCGGATAGCGGGCGTGTTGGCGGGCTTCTCGCCGTTCAGCACCTGCACCAGCGTTGGCACGGGCGCGTCGGTTGCGTAGCCGGGGAAGCCGTGGACCGTGGTGCCGCCCGTGTGGGTCAGCAATTCGCGGAGGGTAATGGGCTTGCCGGCCTGAACTGGTTCGCTGGGAACCTTCCAGCTTTTCAGCTCGGTGTTGATGTCCGCATCGAGCGAGAGCTTGAGCGCCTCGACCAGGTGCAGCGCGGCCATGGCAGCGACAGGCTTGCTGATGGAGCCGGCCTGAAACATGGTATCCGGTGTGACGGGCGGGCCGCCAATGCGCGTAACGCCATAGCCGCGCGCCCACTCAATTTTGCCCTGATGAATGACCGCAACACTCACGCCGGGAACGTTGAGCTCCCTCATGCGGTCGGCGAGTTTGTGGGTTGCGTACGCGTCCCCTTTGATGACGATTGGGCCAACGAGGCCATTCTCGACGCGCTGAATGCGCTGGGCTAATTCCGGAGAGACAGCCGGCGTGTTCTGCGCGGCGGCGAACGGAGCCATACAGGATGCCAAGGCAAAAATTGCAAATCGATTGGGGAGAAACATTCTGGTCGATCCCTCCGCGCATTCACATTATCATGGGTTGGCCTCGCGGTTGAGATGAGTTGCGGCGGCGGCTCGGAACCAATGGATTTTGCGAACAATGAGAATTACACTTTGCAGCGGCTGGGCGGCGGGTTAATCTTTAGGACAACGCCTTTCTAGATTTCAGACCGCAAGCCTGGATGTATTCCCGCAGGGGCTGAAGCCCACCGTTTTTCCGGCTGTTTTCGGCACGACTGAAGTCGTGCCCTGACACAAAGCGAACTTTGAAACACAGTACAAAAATCAGGAGAGTCGATGTCTTTCTTCAAGCTAATGCGGTTGGTCTGTTTCTTTTTGTTGCTGTCTCTCGCTCGATCAATTGTCAGTGCGCAGGTTCCTACACCGGCATCCGTGCTTGGCCATACGCCGGGTGAGGATTTTTATCTGGCCGACTATAGCGACACGGTTCGCTATTTTCATGCGCTGGCGGCGGCTTCTGATCGCGTCAAGATGTTTACCGTGGGCAAGAGCACACGTGGGCAGGACATTGAAGTGGCTGTGATTTCTTCGGCGCAGAATTTGGCCAGCCTGGACGAATATAAGAAGACCGCCGGGCGGCTTGCACGAGCGGAGGACCTGACCGATCAGCAGGCCAGGGACTTGGCGCGCAGCACAAAAGTAATCGTACATATCGATGGTGGGTTGCATTCGGATGAGGTCGCCGGCACGCAGCACACCATGAACCTGGCTTACAAGCTGCTCAGCTCGAAGGGCGACCCGGAGGTCGACGCGATTCTCGACCAGGTGATTCTGGTACTTTGGCCTACGCTCAATCCCGATGGGCAGGACATGGTGGTGCACTGGTACCGGCAGAACCTGGGCAGCAAATATGAAGTGAGCCCGCTGCCGTGGCTCTATCAGGATTATGTTGGTCACGATAACAATCGCGACGGCTTCATGATGAATATGAAAGAGGAGCAGGTGGTGACAAAAGCCGAGCTTGAATATAGCCCGGTGATTTTTTATTGCCAGCATCAGACGGCTCCGTTTCCGGCGCGCATCTGGATTCCTCCTTTCTCCGATCCTATCTCGACTAACATCAGCCCCTATGTTAGAAGCTGGCTGAATGTGGTGGGAACTAATATGTCCGCCTATCTGGATGCGCATAACATGCCAGGAGCTATCTCAGAGTCACGTTTCGATAACTGGTATGCGGGATTTACAGACTGGGCGGGAGTGTTTCGCAACGAGATTTCATTCTTTACCGAGACCGCGCTTTATAGATATGCAACGCCGCGGTTTTATACAGCCGACGAGTTTCCCAAGAACGACCAGGATCTGCGTGCCCTGACCATGTATACAACGCCGTGGGAAGGCGGCTGGTGGCACTTGCACGATGCGGTGGATTACATGGTTGCCGGGTCAATGTCGGTGCTGGATTTGGCTGCGAAGAACCGCGAGACGCTGCTGTACAACCGCTATCAGGCCGCGCGCGACAACATTCAGCATTTCCGCAAAGAGCCTCCTTTTGCCTACGTGATTAGCGACAAACAGGCGGATACTCCGGAAGCAGGACTGCTGGCGCAGAAAATGATCGATAACGGCCTGGATGTTTATGCGACCAAGAACGGCTTTACGGCAAATGGAGTTACTTATCCGGCTGGGTCGTGGGTAATTCCGATGGATCAGCCTTACTCCGCGATGGCCAAGGAGTTATTTGAGCGGCAGCATTATCCGGACGCGCTGGAAAATGGGACTTCGAAAGCTGTCGACTTACCATACGATGTTACTGGCTGGACGCTTTCATTGCAGATGGGTGTTGATGTGGATGCGGTGACAGATCCGCTTGGATCGGATCAGCGCGCGTTGCTTACCAAGGTGGATGCGGTGCAACTGCCCGCGCCAACCGTCGATAGCGCGGGGTCGCTCTTCGCTGTCAGCCACAAGGTCAACGCGGCTTTCCAGTTAGTGAATGCCGCGCTGCAACAGGGAGGCACTGTTTCGCTGGCGCAAGAGCCGGTGAAGACTGCGCAGGGAACCGAGAGCGGCGCGTTTCTGATTGGTGGACTGAGTCACTCGGCGCTTGATGGGCTGGCGAAAAAGTATGCTGTCTCCGCCGTGTCGGTGAGCGCGCCGGCGCATACGCTGGCAATCAAGAAGGCGCGTGTTGGCTTGTACAGGCCCTGGGCGCCGTCCATCGATGAGGGCTGGACGCGCTGGGTGCTGGAGAATTATGGATTCGAGCCGAAGAGCCTTTACAACGCTGATATCCGATCGGCAAATCTGAAGAGCCGCTACGACATTATTGTTCTGCCGGACATGTCGACGAGGCAAATGATGGCGGGGTTCACGATCGGCATTGTGCCGGGCCAATATGTGGGCGGTGTTGGCGAGGATGGCATCGATCATTTGCGCGATTTTGTGCGCGAAGGAGGAACGCTGGTTGCGTTCAACAGGACCGCATCCGCATTGATCCCGCTTATGTCTCTGCCGGTGCAGAATGTGATTGAGGGAGCAAAGAGCGATAAGTTTTTCTGTTCAGGCGCGCTGCTTCGGGTGGAGACGGAACATGCGGAATTGCCTGCTAACTATGGGGTGTCGGAGTCGCCCGTAGTTATGTTCCAGGCTGGCCCGGCGTTCCAAACGCTGCCGGGATTTCACGGAGCTGTTCTGGCGCGTTATCCCAAGCAGACCAATCCTCTGGAGAGCGGGCTGTTGCTGCATCCGGAGGCCATTGAGGGAAAAGCCGCGGCGGTTGAAGTTGCTTATGGACGAGGGCGGATTGTGCTGTTCGGATTCAAGCCGCAATTCCGCGGACAATCCCACGCGACTTACAAATATTTGTTCAACGAGTTATATGCGTTTGACCATCCGGCACTGCCAACGGAGCCGACCCCAGCAGCGAAACCCGCGACCGAAACTGCGGCTGCTGCGACGGCAAAGCCGGCTGCGGGAGGAAAGCAGGCGGACCCGGACGATGATGATATCGAGGAATGATCGGGTCAAGGTTAAGGGACATGCTATTTGAGATTTGATGGGAAGCGGCAGCAGGGAGCAGGACATTGACCGAACCGCATCTGGTATTGGGATTGGGCGAGTTGTTATGGGATGTCCTGCCGGAGGGGCCGCGCCTGGGCGGCGCGCCCGCAAATTTTGCTGTGATGGCGGGCAGGCTTGGCAGCCACTCCGCGCTGCTGAGCCGCATCGGTCGAGACGAGCTCGGACGGCAAGCTTTGGATCGTCTGGAGCCGCTGCCAGTGGACACCAGTTTTGTTGAAACAGATAGCGCGCACGAGACTGGGCGTGTGACAGTGAGCTTTGAGGCGGGGCAGCCATCTTACACAATTCATCAGCCGGCGGCATGGGATTTTCTTGAACTGACAGATGAATGGGTGCGGCTGGCGGAGCGGGCTGACGCCATCTGTTTTGGTTCGCTGGCGCAGCGCAGTCAAGAGTCGCGGCAGACGATTCAGACGCTCGCGGCGCAGACTTCGTCGAAGTGCATACGCGTGTTCGATGTGAATCTCCGCGAGCCGTTCTATTCCGGAGAAGTGATTCAGGAGTCGCTTGAACTGGCAACAGTGATGAAGATGAACGACGCCGAGGTTCCGTTGGTTCTGAGTCTGCTCGGTCTGCAAGGCAGTGACGGAGCGGCGACCGCAGATCCGGCGCCGGAGTCGCTTCGTTGGGGCGCGGAGCGGTTGCTCAGCGAGTTTCCGACTCTCAAGATGGTGGCGATAACTCGCGGCGGCCAAGGCAGCCTTCTTGTCACGCGCGATGAGTGGGATGAGCATCCAGGCTTGCCTGTGAAGGTAGCGGATACCATCGGCGCCGGGGATGCGTTTACGGCGGCGATGACACACTATCTGTTGCGTGGAGCGGGCCTGGCGAAGCTGAATGAGGCAGGGAACCGATGGGGCGGATGGGTGGCGTCGCAATCGGGCGCGATGCCTCCGCTGGC
>Ga0206847_10089_pt1 | contig 32783 bp, 31 predicted proteins | sample Alteio_BWOrgCont_17_FD_152880 | JGI IMG/M metagenome (GOLD analysis project Ga0206847, IMG submission 152880) | Enriched cells from forest soil in Barre Woods Harvard Forest LTER site, Petersham, Massachusetts, United States -... | ecosystem: Environmental > Terrestrial > Soil > Temperate forest >... | reverse complement strand
CTGCTGCGGTGTGCCCTCAAGCCATGGGCCGCCGCGATATTGACGACCGTGCACCCCCCAGGTGCTGGCCAATGCCCGGTCGATATAGACCACCACACCCGCGTCGCGAGCTCCGGGACCCAGTTCATCGGTGGGGATGAGATGCTCGACGGCGGCCTCCAGAAAGCGAATCTCGGGCTCCAGCAAATAGAGATAGGAAGCCCCGATCGGGTTGTCGCTCAAGGTCATCTCCTCGGTTCCTCACTTCGGGCATTGTCAGGTTAACCGGAAACGGAACGAATTCAGACGGCGTATCGGGTGATGCTGTTGCCTGATGAACGCAGGTCTCCTGTCGCCAGATACGGAACGCGTCGGCCCGCGCCCGTCGGCCGACGTTGACCGTCTTCAAACAGCAATTCGCTCGACCTCATCGAGCGTGATCTAATCGGCCGTACCGCTTCGACTCATTCGCTCAAATCTGCGCATATCGCGAATGCGAATAAGTCGCTACCGCAATGCGAGTGATTATCGATAGCATCACCGTTCTCGCAAGAACGGGGACCGGCCGATGAACATGGCCAAACGACCAGAAAGATCGCGTAACGGCCTTGGACGGCAGGGAGCGGCGTCGCACTTAGCAATCAAAGTCGTGGCGGCACTTGTCTTTTCGGGGCTGTGCCTATGCAACGAGCCGGCACTTGCCGCGGCTCCCCAAATCCAGATTCCTACCGAGGAGCAACTCCAGCCGAGCACCGATGGTCCCGATTTTATCGGCGGACTGGCGCGGACCAATTTTCTGCTCGGCAGCATGGGCGGATTGCGTCCCCTCCTCAGCCGCTACGGAATGTCGTTTGCCCTACAGGAAACCAGCGAAGTTCTGGGCAATGTCTCCGGAGGTCTTCGCCGGGGGTTCGAATATGACGGGTTGACGCAGATAGCGCCTGCTCGAGCAGTTAGAGAAGGACGAGATTGCGCTGCCTTCGCTGTCATCGAAATTCTTCTTCGATATGTTGTGGCGCAATACCGAAGAGGGCTACTTCGCCGATCCGCTATACGGCGGCAACCGCGACAAAGTGGGTTGGAAGCTGCTCGGTTTCCCCGGCGTGCCCAGCGGCCAATACCGAGAACTGGTCACCAGCAGCGAGCCGTACCACGCCGAACCCGTCAGCGTGCTCGACATCCAGACCGGTAAGGTGCCAGTCGATGCGGAAGGCTTTCCGAAGCACGTCATCATCGAGCGCAACAACGACGAGGAAAGCTGAGATGTCGGCCACGAAATTGAAATCTGTCGATGTCGTCGTCGTGGGCAGTGGCGTGGTCGGCTCGATCATGTCGATGGAACTGGCCAGCGCCGGGATGAGCGTCGTGTGCCTGGAGCGCGGCAAGCAATTCGATATCGACACCGATTTTCAGAAACCCAACGTGTACGACGAACTGAAATTCGATCGCCACAGCGACATCTTCCAGAACCTCGCGCGCGACACCCTTACGTTTCGCAACAACAACGCGCAGACGGCGCTGCCGATGCGCGAGATGGGTGCGTTCAAGCCAGGCGAGATGGTCGGCGGCACGTCGGCACACTGGGGCGGCAATGCGCGCCGCTTCTTGCCACACGATTTCGAAATGTTCTCGCGCATCAAGGAACGCTACGGCGCATCGTTCATTCCTGAGGACTGCAATCTGCAGGACTGGGGCGTCACCTGGGACGACATCGAGCCCTACTATGACCAATTCGAGGAGATCTTCGGCGTCGGCGGCAAGGCTGGCAATTTGGACGGCGAGATCCAGGCAGGCGGCAATCCGCACGAAGGGCCACGCTCGCGCGAGTATCCAAATCCGCCGACGCGGCGCACGCATGAAGGCGCCCTGTTCGCCGACGCGGTGACCTCGCTGGGCTACGTGCCGTTCCAGGGCCCAACCGCGGCGATGACTCAGGACTACCGCAATCTGTACCGCGTACAGATGCTCGAATGCTCGCGCGGCGGCTTCTGCTCGAGCCATGTCTGCGCGCAAGGCGCCAAGGCCAATCCCCTCACCTCGGTGCTACCGGCGCTCGCCCGGCAGCCTAGCTTCGAATTGCGCCCGCTGTGCAACGTGCTGCGCGTCAACACGGATTCCACCGGCAAGAAGGCCACCGGCGTTACCTATATTGACGCACGCGGCAACGAAGTCGAGCAGCCGGCCAGCATCGTGGTTCTCGGCGCCTATTGCTTTGGCAACGTGCGGCTGCTGCTGCTGTCGGGCATCGGCACGCCCTACGATCCGCTCACCGGCAAAGGGGTGGTCGGCCGCAACTACGCCTACCAGCAAGGCGGCTCGGTGCAGGTGTTCTTCGACGATCGCGAATTCAATCCGTTCATCGGCGGCGGCCAGATCAACACCTCTATCGACGAATTCAACGGCGACCTGATCGACCGCGGCCCGCTCGGCTTCATCGGCGGCGCCTATATCAACACCTCGACGAGCGGCGCGACCCCGATCAAGGGCAAGCGGGTGCCCCCAGGCACGCCGCGTTGGGGCGGCGAATGGAAGAAAGCCGTAGCCCATAACTACCGCCGAAACATGTCGATCACTATTCACGCATCCTGTCTGAGCTATCAGCACAACTACCTCGATCTGGATCCGACCTACAAAGACGCTTACGGTCTGCCGCTGCTGCGCATGACTTTCGACTGGAACGACAACGATTTGCGTATGATGAAGTACCTGAACGAGCGCTGCATCGAGATCGGCCGGGCGCTCAACGGTTCGCGCCTGGGCGGTACGAACAAGGGCACGCATTTCGGTATCACGGGATACCAGAGCACGCACAACGTCGGGGGCGCCGTGATGGGCAGCGACCCTTCGACCAGCGTCGTCAATAAATACCTGCAGTCGTGGGACGTTTCGAATCTGTTCGTGGTGGGCGGCAGCGCGTTCCCGCAGAACCCCGCGAACGGCCCCACCGAGACGATCGGCATGCTAGCCTGTTGGGCGGCCGATGCGATCAAGGAAAACTACGTGCGCAACCCGGGCTCCTTGGTCTGAACAGCGACGCGAAACCTTGCGCTAGCCTGGAAACCTCCTCGTCGCTGTCGTTTTTCGCACGATAAAGATAGGGTGATTGCGGTCGTCACCAGCCTCCAAACTGGCGGATCGGCACGGTAATCGAGTCGGTCCAATGTCTAAGGAGGCGTGCGGGCTCGATGTCTCACTTCAAGAAATGGCCGCTTGCATTGTCGATGAAGGCGGGAACGACGTCCCGAGAGGACGAGGTTCGGCTGCGCATAACGTCCTGCACCTCGGTCGTTGCCATGCGCCCCGGCGGAGGTCCAACAATTGAACCAATTGCGGCCGTTCAGCCCTGGGGTAGGAACGGGTCTTGATGCCCCTTTGCAGACCCTACACGACACCCGCGAGAATGTTGCGTTGCTCGGTAAACACCGCCTTCATCCAATCGATCGCCGCGCGTACGCAGGGTGCGCGGCGCAGGTCGCGGTGGACTATGATCCAGTATTCGGCGGCCAGTTCGGGGATCGGTGGGGTCAGCCGTTCGAGCAGAGGATGCCCGTCGCCGACATAGCAGGGCAATTCACCGCGGCCGGTGCCGGCGCGGATCGCTTCGACACGCATCAGCATCGACGAAGCGCGGCACGCCACTGGCATTCCGGTTTCTTCGACTTGCCGCTGAACCCAGCGCGCCGTTGGCCAATGGGCTTGCTCTTCAGTGTAGCTGACCCAAGCGGCGGCCTCGGCGCCGCGACACCGGTAAACCGCGATGGCGAAGGTGCCGAGTTTGGCGACGTAATAGTCGCCACTTTCCGGCGGCTCGTGGCGCAGCGCCATATCGGCTTGGCGTCGCACGAGATTTGCCCTTTGTCGTAACTCGTCGACCAGTTCTAAGGTGATGCCCGGCGGTAGCGCCGTCCGTGTCGACCCCGAGAGGCAGCGAGCCAGAAACCCGCCGGCGCACTCGCCTGTGGCGACCCGCACTGTACCGCTGAGTGCCGGCGCCGCCGCCGCGCGGCGCCGCTCCAACGTCAGCATGGCCCGCTCGGCGTCTTCAGCCGCTTCGAGTAGTTGCTCACCGGCAGCATTGAGCCGCACTCCCTCGGGCAGCCGGTCAAACAAGAGCTGTCCGCCGAAGCCGGCTTCGAACGCTGCCAATCGGCGCGCGATGGTCGGCTGGCTCAGCCCGAGCGCCCGTCCTGCGGCACGCATAGAGCCCTCCCGGGCAATGGCGAGAAATACGCGCACGCCATCCCAATCCATAGCATCGTGAACCGATGGACCTCGGGTCACCGGCTCCTGGCGTAATTCGCCTCCCATAGTCCCCGTCCCTTTGAGAGCCGCCAATAACCGTTCCCTTGTCGCGGCCGAGCGTCCAATTCGTAACATCTAACCGGGTGCCACGGAAACGTTCCAGTGGTCATCAGAGATGAGGATCACCGCGCCTAATTTGAGGCGCTAGTCTTTGATTTGCACCAAGAGGGCAGTCGAGCGCCTCCGGGCCACGTCTGAATTCAACCCTCCCTAAGAAGGAAGCGGAATGATCAAGGTGTGGGGACGGATGACATCGACCAACGTCCAGAAGGTCATGTGGTGTGTCGACGAACTCGGCGTGGCGCACGAGCACATCGACATTCCGCACGGACGCGCCAAACAGGAGCCGGCCTATCTCGCCATGAACCCCAACGGCTTGGTGCCGACGATCGAGGACGATGGCTTCGTCCTATGGGAGTCTAATGCGTGCGTTCGCTACATCGCGGCCAAGTTCGGCGCCGGCACGTTATGGCCGACCGATCTGCGGATGCGCGCCGATGCCGAACGCTGGATGGATTGGCAGCTCACCACGCTTTCAGCCCCGGGCTGGACGATATTCCTGGGCCTCGTGCTCACCAAGCCGGAGCAGCGGGACATGGCGGCGATAGGGGCGGCCACCAAGCGGTTCAACGAGCTGTGGTCGATCGTCGACAAGGTGCTGGCGACGCGCAACTTTATCGCCGGCGACCAGCTGACGGTAGGCGACATCCCGATGGGCATTGCCGCCTACCGCTGGTTCACCATCCAGGTCGAGCGCGAGCGCCATCCGCATTTTGAGGCCTGGTACGGCCGCCTGACCGAGCGCCCCGCCTTCAAGAAGAACGTCATGACGCCGCTGTTGTGAGGGTCATGCGACAGACCGTATGACAACCGGTAGACCGCTATGGAGATGGAAATGGCAAGCAGCATCCCCAACCTCATCGATCTCGATGCCGAGCTCGCGAAGCTGACAATGTGTCGGCGAACGCCACAGACGACGCGGGAAGACACCAAGGGAAGCGTCGCGAAACTGGCTTCCTACCGCGACGGCCTCCTCTTGGCGCTTAAATCCGCGGGAACCGACCATTGGGAACGGCATCTCCCCGGTGACGAGATGGTTCATGTGCTCGACGGCACGACGATCCTGGAAATCATCTGCGACGACGGGCCACCCAAGTCTTTCACGCTCGGCGCCGGAATGATCGCCGTCATTCCGCAGGGCGCATGGCATCGAAGTCATTCCGACGGCAACACGCATCTCGGCCTGACGCCCTTTCCCGGCGAGCATATCGAGCGCGACGTCGGTGACCCTCGGGAGGCGAGGCAAAAGCCAGAGAACGGTACAGCAGGCAGAAACCCCGACATCGTCGATCTCAATGCGGAACTCGCGAAGCTGAAGATGTTCCGCGGACGAACCCCGCGATCCACGATGGACGATCGACAGGGGAGCGCCGCTCGACTGGCGGTCTACCGCGACGGCGCCCTCACCGCGACGAAGTTCGCGGGGAAAGGGCATTGGGAAAAGCATATTGCCGACGAGCTGATTCATGTCCTCGGCGGCGAGGCGACCCTGGACATCTCCGGCGAGAACGGTCCGCAGTCGTTCGCGCTTCGCGCGGGTACGATGACGGTCATCCCGCAGGGAGCGTGGCACCGGTTTCGCTCGTCGGCAGGCGTCGTGTTGATGACCGCGACGCCCTTCCCCAGCGAGACGATCGAGGACGATCTCGACGACCCTCGAACGGTCGAGAGCAAAGCGATATGAGCAATGAGTTCGCCGGGAGTTTTGTAGGTCTTCTTATGGCGCCCAACTGACATTCAGTCTGCGACCGGCGTCCGGCTGCTGTCGCCCCAGAGCAGTCGCTCACCCGTTCGGTCAGATTTGCAACTATCGCGTCAGCCAAATAGCCTACCGCACCCCGTTCGGCCTCTACTGCCAAACAGAGTCGCCCGGAGAGAACTTAGGTAGATTCCGATCCTATTCCACTGATCTGCGCGGGCATAGCGTCAATGGACTCGGGCTATGTCCGAGGGAAAGATAGGTACAATGTCGCTCGGACTCATCCTCGTCATCATTCTCGTCATCTTCTTGGTTGGTGGCTTCAGTGGCCGGTTTGGCGGCTATGGTTACGGCTACGGTCACAGCGGCATGGGCATCGGCGGTGTCATTCTGCTCATCCTGGTCGTGCTGCTCGTTCTGGGACGAATTTAGGCCGGCAGTCGCGCATACGCGCCGGCGAGAGTTCAAGTTCAACCCTTCCCCGACGCCCGCTACCGGTTGGTTCCGAGATTACCTGCCATGCTGTGAGTAGTTTCCGAACCTACCCGCTCGGACTCACCGAACCGTATCCTTTACGCACAGAGGATCCGTTCTACTCAACGAAAGCCATAGCGGTAAAAAATGAGGTCGCATCCAGGAATAAAGCCGGCGGTGTGGGGTGCAGTCATCGGTGCGGCGGGTATGGCCATCGTCGGGTTCTCGGCGCTCGGCTGGACGCTCGGGAGCAGCGCCGAGCGCATGGCGAAAGATCAGGCTGAGACCGCTGTCGTCGACGCTTTGACGCCGGTGTGCGTTGCCCGCTTCGAGGCACCGAGTTCGCCGCGCCGGCACCAAGATTCGTGATATCGTCGCGCCGCTACGTGACTCTTAGGTGAGCCGCGGCGAGAAAGAACCGACATGGCAAGAGGCGACCGACCAGGAAGGCGCAACGCCGTGCGTCCGCGGCTACGCCGGGGCGTAGTAGCCGGACACCCCCCCTTGCGGGCGTTACCCGTAAAAACTGACTTTCTGGTCGTCGCGCTTGGCGCGTCCGCGGGCGGCCTCGACGCATTCCGTAGCCTCTTCGACGCGCTGCCCGCCGATGTCGGGATGGCGTTTATCCTGATTCAACATCTCGATCCGACTCATGCGAGCTTGATGGTCGAGCTGCTGGCCGGCCATACAAAAAAGAAGGTGCAGCAGGCCGTAAGCGGGATGCCGCTTGAACCCGGGCATGTCTACATAATCCCCCCAGCCACCTATCTTTCAGTCCAAGACGGCATTCTCCAGCTGTCGGAGCCAACGGAGCGCCACGGCGCCCGATTACCGTTCGACTTTTTCCTGCGATCATTGGCGGCGGGTTATGGGAAGCGCGCGGTCTGTGTGATCCTGTCGGGGACTGGTGCCGATGGGCGTCTCGGACTGCAGGCAGTCAAGAACCATGGCGGGTTCGTCATCGCCCAGAATCCGGATGAGGCGGCCTATGACGGCATGCCGCGCAGCGCGATGACGACGGGCCTCGTCGATTTCGTGTTGCCCGTGGCGCAAATTCCTGGAGCGCTGATCGCCTATGCCGCGCGGAAGCCGAGCGCGGATCCGGAGCAGGATAGCGCTCCGGAGGACGAAGTCCCGAACTTGCTGGCTGGAATCATCGATCTGCTTCGAACGCAGACCACGCACGACTTCACATTCTACAAACAGGGCACGCTGCGACGCCGGATCGAGCGGCGCATGGCATCGGCGGCCATCGTCGATAGCAACCGGTACCTCGATATTCTGCAGCGGGACCCTGCGGAACTTGAGCTTCTTGCCAAGGATGTGCTGATCAACGTCACGAGCTTCTTTCGCGACCCCAAGGCTTTTGAGCTGCTGGCGGAGCAGGTCATTCCCGATCTCGTGCGGCGGCATGAGGCGGACAGTCCCTTGCGGATCTGGGTGGCCGGCTGCAGCACTGGCGAAGAGACCTATTCGATTGCCATGCTCTTCCTTGAGGAAATCACGGCGGTGAAATCTGCGGTCACGCTGCAGGTTTTCGCCTCCGATGTCGATGGTGACGCGGTGGCATTTGCCCGTGAGGGCATTTATCCGGAAACGATCGCGGCTGATGTCTCTCCGGCGCGGCTAGCTCGCTTCTTTACGAAGCAGAACCGCGGTTATCGCGTTGTATCCGAGCTGCGCGGGCTCGTGGTGTTCACGACCCAGGACGTCTTAGCCGATCCCCCGTTCTCGCGCCTCGACCTAGTCTCCTGTCGCAATCTCCTCATTTATCTGCGCCCAGAAGCGCAGGAGAAGGTCCTCCTGCTGTTCGATTTTGCTCTTCGCCAGGGCGGCGTCCTGTTTCTCGGTGGGGCCGAGACCGTAGCCAACCTTGCCGACCGGTTCGAGCCAATCTCCAAGACGCATCGTATCTACCGGCATACCGCTCATAGCTGGACGGCGGGGGCAAATTTACCGCTCGGTGCGGGTACGCGCCTTCCCTTGCTGGGCGGTCGACGGGCGCTGAGTGGCGCCAGTCCGCGCGATTTGACGCAAAGGGCGCTGGTCGAGGCCTATGCGCCGACCTCGGTGCTGATCAATCGCAAGGGAGAGTGCCTGTATTACTCGGGAGCCACCGACCGTTATTTGCGGATAGCCCCGGGCGAGCCCAGCCGCGACCTCCTTGCTATGGTGCGCGATGGCCTGCGCAGCAAGCTCGGTCTGGCCATCCGCCAGGCCAGCGAAGAGCACGCGTACGCCGTCGTCACCGACGGAAGGGTGAACCAGGGGGATGGGGATCGCTCGACCGCGGTGAGCATAGAGGTGCGACCCCTGCAGAGCGATGGCGAGGCCCTGTTGCTGGTCAGCTTTCGCGACGAGCCGGAGCGCAAGGAGCGGGCCGGCGGGGCGATAAAGTCCGCCGGTACAGCCTCCCGGGTCTCAGAGCTCGAGCGCGAGCTCGACGGCACCCGCAAGGAACTGAATAGAGCCATCCGCGACCTCGAGATCGCCAACGCTGAGCAGACTGCGATCAACGAAGAAGCGATGTCCGTCAACGAGGAGTTCCAGTCCACCAATGAGGAACTGGTAACATCGAAGGAGGAGTTGCAGGCGCTCAACGAGGAGCTCACCGCCCTCAACAGCCAGCTTCAGGAGACGCTCGAGCGGCAGCGCAGCACCTCCGATGATCTACAGAACATCCTCGACAGCGCCGGTATCGCCACCTTGTTCCTGGACCGCGACCTCAACATCCGCTTCTTCACGCCATCGGCGCAGTCGTTGTTCCGGGTCATCGCCACCGATATTGGCCGGCCGCTTGCCGACCTCACTCGGCTTGCCGCCGACGCCGATCTACTCGGCGACGCACGCTCGGTGCTGACCAGCGTCGCACCGCTCGGCCGGGAGATCGAGGCCGAGAACGGCACCTGGTATATCCGCCGCATTCTGCCGTACCGCACCCAAGACAACCGGATCGAAGGAGTGGTGATCACCTTCGCCGACATCTCCGAGATCAAGGCGGCGGAGCGCGAGATCCAAGTAGCGCGCGCCTATTCCGACAGCATCATCGAGACCATCCGCCAGCCGCTGGTCGTGCTCGACGACGAGCTTTGCGTCGTTTCCGCCAATCGCTCCTTCTGCCACACGTTTGCCGTAGAGGCTGCGGAGGTCGCCGGAAAGCCACTCGGGACCGTCGCCGGTGATCACTCCGGCGCGTCAGGGCTGCGCGCGTTCCTCGAGCGGGTCCAGGTTGAGGCGTCTCACGTCGAGGATTATGAGACCGAGGTCGAGCTTCCGATCCTCGGCGCACGGCTGTTGCTGCTCAATGCCCGCCGACTGCGCGAGGGACCTCACGGGACTCCCAAGATCCTCGTGGCGATCGACGATGTCACCGAGCGCCGGCGCGCGGCGGAAGCGCTGGGCGTCGCCAAGCGCGAGGCCGAGCGGGCCAATCTTGGCAAATCGCGCTTCCTCGCCGCCGCCAGTCACGATCTCCGGCAGCCGTTGCAGACGCTGAGCTTCCTGCAAGGGATCATGGCGAAGAAGGTCACCGATAAAACCGTCCTCGGACTGGTCGACCGGCTAGCCGAAACGGTCAACGTCATGTCCGGGATGCTCGACACGCTCCTCGATATCAACCAGCTCGAGGCCGGAATCGTCCGACGCGAGATCGTCAATTTTCCGATCAGCGAAGTGCTCAACGAGCTGAGCACCCAGTTTGCCTATCACGAGACGGTCGATCGTCTCGACGTGCACGTGGTCGGGTGCAGTCTGAGCATATGCAGCGATCAGCGGCTGCTCGCGCAGATGATCCGCAACCTGGTGTCGAACGCGGTCAAATACACCGCGGCGGGACGCATTCTGGTCGGATGCCGGCGGCGCGGCGACAAGCTGCGCATCGAGGTCTGGGACACCGGTATCGGTATTCCCGCCGAGCAGCTTTCAGCAATTTTCGAGGAGTTCCACCAGCTCGACAATCCGGCGCGCGAACGCAGCAAGGGTCTCGGTCTCGGCCTCGCGATTGTGCAGCGTCTGGGAGAGCTGCTAGGCCACGCGATCGACGTCAGATCCCGCCCAGGCAAAGGTTCGGTCTTTTCGGTCGAGGTTCCACTCGGGACGGACGCGCTGGCGGTCCGGCCGCGGCCCGGTCCGCCAGAGATCGAGACGACTGCAAACCACAGCGAAGTAATTCTCATCGTCGAGGACGAACCCGCCGTTCGGGAGATGCTCAAGCTCCTGCTCGATAGCGAGGGCTATCGCACGGTGACCGCCGTGGATGGCAGAGCGGCGCTGGCATGGGCAGCGCGCGGGTCGGTGCGGCCGGATCTTGTCCTCGCCGACTACAATCTCCCCAATGGCCCGAATGGGCTCCAGGTCGTCGCCAACCTGCAGCAGACATTTGGGTACGATATCCCAGCGATCATCCTCAGTGGGGATATCTCCACCGGGGTGTTGCGCGAGATCGCCGGCCAGGGCCGGATACATCTCGGCAAACCGGTAACGGCAGCGGCGCTGCTTCACCTGATAGAAAAGCTGCTCGCCGATCCGCGCCCGGCGACACTCGCCGACGATCGCCGGCCGGCTATTTTCGTGGTCGACGATGATCGCGCCGTGCGCGAGGCGCTGCGCGATCTGCTTGAGGCGGACGGACGAACGGTCGAAATCTACGATAGCTGCGAGGCGTTCCTCGCCGTTTATCGTGCTGGCCGGCAGGGTTGCCTCGTGGTCGACGCGCGGATGCCCGGCATGGGCGGTCTCGAATTGCTGCAGCGGCTCAAGGGCGAACGACACCGGCTGCCGGCGATCATGATCACCGGTCACGGCGACGTGGCGATGGCGGTCGAGGCGATGAAGGCCGGCGCCGCCGACTTTATCGAGAAGCCGGTCGGTTACAAGGAGCTGCTCGCCAGCGTCGAGCGCGCGCTGGAGCAGGCGGGTGACTCGGCGAAGGCATCCGCCTGGAAGGAAACGGCAACACATTCGATCGCCGGACTGACTGCGCGCCAGCGCCAGGTCATGGACCTGGTGCTCGCCGGTCATCCAAGCAAGAACATCGCCGCCGACCTCGGCGTCAGCCAGCGCACGGTCGAGAACCATCGGGCGGCGGTGATGAAAAAGACCGGGTCGCGCTCGATCCCGGCTTTGATCCGCATGGCTCTCGCCGCCGCTCCCTGAGGGAGCGGCAGCGGTTGGCTAGTCTCGCCGTCAGCAGGGGTGGGTAGTTTCCGAAGCTGCCGCAACCGCTTGGTTCCCGCGTAAATTTTGGCTCAACGGGCCGGTGATTCACGCTTGGCCCGTAGCTAGCGGACGGAGCCATTTATGACCGACATTTACCAACGGATCGAAGCCGAGATTCCGGTTTTGCGACGCTACGCGCGAGCGCTGATTCGCAATCTCACCGACGCGGACGATCTGGTTCAGGAATGTGTCGCCCGCGCGCTTACCAAGCTGCATCTCTGGCGCGAGGGCAGCAATCTTCGCTCATGGTTGTTTACGATCTTGCACAATCAGTACGTCGACCACGTTCGCCGTTCAATCCGCTCGGGCACAACGGTGGAATTCGACGGCGCGACCGATCTGCCGCTGAGGCTGCCCGCCACTCAGGAGAAGCGCCTTGAATTGCGCGATCTCGACCGGGCGTTGGGCCTACTGACGGCCGAGCAGCGAATGGTGATCCTTCTCGTGGGGTTGGAGGGCATGCCCTACAGCGATATCGGCACGATGCTCGGGATCCCGGTTGGTACCGTGCGCTCGCGGCTGTCGCGCGGCCGCGCCGCCTTGCGCGGGCTGATGGGCGTCGAGCCCGACAGGTGCGACGACGTCGTTGCGCCAGGCATCCTTCGGCGAGCCCCTTCGGTCGGTGCGGGTCGCCAGCTGGCAGCGGCAGGGACCCGGTAAGGTCTCTCTGCGGTTCGCCCCTTGGCGGCGAGCGGCGTATCGGCACGCTTCTCACCAATCTTCCAACCGGGGAACGTAAGTCATGATGGAAGATCCACGGATCCTCGAGCTGACGATCCGCCATTATCAAGAACTCCTGAAGCTTGACCGTCATACCGAAGAAACGCGGCAACACCTGATCGAACTTCTCGCCGAAGCGCAGGCGCAGCTCCCCCTCGCCAGCGGCGCAAATTCGGGCCGGATTCGCTAGTCTAGGTTCGGCGCGGCCCTCGAGGACGCCGCCTTCCACGCGCACTACTCACGGCCAAGGCCGAGACAGGCTAACCAGATGATAGTTTAGGGGAATATTGTCACGCTGAGGGCGAGGAATAGCCCTGCACATCCTAAATATTATTTTTAGATATTATGAAATACACGTCTATGAGTATTTTCCGATGGCTGACGTTTCAGTCAGGAATTCCTAATTTAACGTATCGACGTTTAGCCGTTTACAAGTGGCTATGCGGCGACAACACGCCTCATCCAATATCCAAAGGGAATGTCACCATGCCATATCTGACCCACCCGATCAGGACGCGGGCGCCGTTGGTCCGCACCGTTGCGATTGCGGCGCTAATGGGCGCGACGTTTCTCGCCAGCCCGGTGACCGCGACCCGCGCCCTGGCGCAGGCCGTCACACCGACGCCGGCCGCCGCGAACGCCACCGAGGCAAAAGGCGAAACGGTCGAGCAGCGGATCACGGCGCTTCACGCCTCGCTGAAGATTACGCCGGCCGAGGAAACCCAATGGAACGGCGTGGCCCAGGCGATGCGCGAAAATGCCGCCGCCATGGACAAGCTGGTCGCGACCAACCGGACCGCGCCGCCGCAAAGCATGACCGCGGTGCAGGATCTGCAGACCTATCAGCAGTTCGCTCAGGCGCATGTCGACGGACTGAAGAACCTGACGTCCGCTTTCTCCACGCTCTACAACGCGATGCCCGACGACCAGAAGAAGGTCGCCGATCAGGTATTCCAGACTTCCGGTCACGGAACTCCAGCGTCCAAAAGCTAACCAATCGGGCTAACGGTCGCGCTCCGCGACCGTGACACCACGTTTCGTAATGGAGGTCACCATGACCCGGATTATCGGCACAACCACGAAGCGTCAGCTGTCGGTGAAGCTCGTGGGCGGCATCGCCATCTCGGCGCTGCTCGCCCTCGGCGCCTTTGCCACGCCGGCTAGCGCAGACTGGGACAACGATCACCGTGGCTATCACCACAATTGGAACGGCGGATATTACAATGCTCCGCCCGTTGTCTACGGCTCGCCCTATGGTAACAGCTACTACGGCTCGCCATACTATTACCCGCCCGTCGTTTACAGCCCGGGTATCGGCATCAGCCTGCCCGGGGTCAGCATCGGCGTTCGGTAAGTTTTACCGAGGTTCGGAAATGACGACGGCCGGTAGCAATACCGGCCGTTTTTTTCATGCCCGCTCCCGGGGAAGGGTTAAAGCCCAGCGCTAAGTATTTTCCGAAACTTGCCGCGCCTAACTACGCTGCTAGGCTTGAGTTCAGTGAGTACGCCCGGGAAGAAAGTTTTTTCGGTGAGCTTGACCATTTTATACCGGCACCCGCGGCGTCCCGACGAAGCCGGCATGACCGTCGTCGCCGATCAAGCGAAGGCTACCGCGATGAAGGCCCAATTGGAGCGCCGAGGCTATCTGATTCTCAAGATCATGACTGCGACCTTTGCCAAGGCCATACCAGGGGTCTGATCGCGAGAGAGGGAAGCGTTGGGATTGTCCATCTAGCCGGCTTGGCAAGCCGGAAAATTAACAGCCAGTCGGCCCCGCACAATCGATCCGAGTAGACAACGCCAACGCAGTCGAAACAGAGCCCAAAGCAGCGGCAGACAAGTGTACCGGACGTGCCCCGGCCCAGACGGGCCAATCCTCAACGCGGGGGGCGTAAGCCGCTCTCCCTAGTTGAGGGACTGCGGCGCGCACCCAGACAAGGAGCGCGAGTTGGACATTTACAATCTCACGCAAGACCCTTTTCGTCCTTCGCGCTCGTGGCCGGAGATCGTGGCGCCGTATGCCAGCGCCCAGCACCGGCGAGCTGTGCTTCAGCTTCTCAATACAGGACTGCCATTTTTGCTCCTCATGGCGACCTTGATTCACTGTGCAAGAACCTATCCCTGGCTGACACTCCCGCTCGCAGTGCCGACGGTATTTCTACTGGTCCGCCTGTTCATCATCCAACACGATTGCGGCCATGGTTCGTTCTTCGCGTCGCGCTGCGCCAATGACCTTCTCGGACGAACGCTCGGAGTGCTGACGTTGACGCCCTATGCCTTTTGGCGCAGGAGCCATGCGATCCATCACGCTAGCTCCGGCAAGCTCGATCGTCGTGGCGCTGGGGACATCACCATGTTGACCGTGCGCGAATACCAGACGCTTTCCCTGATTTGGCGTCTGCTCTATCGGGCTTATCGACATCCGGCCGTACTGTTTGGCCTAGGGCCGTTCTACATGTTCATCATCCGCAATCGCATTCCGACGGGTAATCCGTTCAAGCGGAACAAGGCCTGGGGAAGCATCCTCGGGACAAATGCGGCGATTGCCGCGATCGCCGTGCTGATGATGCTGACAGTGGGCGGACGCGCCTTTCTGCTCGCCTACTTTCCGGTGATCCTGCTCGCGGCTTCAACCGGGATGTGGCTGTTCTACGTCCAGCACCAGTTCGAACACACCTATTGGGCGAACGGCCTGGACTGGGACTTCTCTAAGGCGGCGCTTCACGGCAGCTCCTTTTACGATCTGCCCGCGGTACTGCATTGGCTGACCGGCTCCATCGGCTTCCACCACATCCATCATGTCTGCAGTAAGATACCGAACTACCGGTTGCAGGAGTGCTTCGATCAAAACCCGGAGTTTCGCAACGTCAGGCGCCTTACTCTCCGTGCCAGTCTGAAATGTGCACGGTTTGCCTTGTGGGACGAAGAGCGGCAGCTTCTGGTGTCATTCCCTGCGGCCTCCCGATAAGACCTCCCCCCTTCCGCAACGGAGTTGAACCGTATCAGGGTTGCCGTATGGATTGATGACGCCATTGTCGTTGCATAACGACTAGTTAACGACGATGCGATGATGCATAAATGGAGGTGTGCAGCTCAGCTGTCAGTCTTCGTACAATATTCATAAAAAATATTTCATTTTATACAATAGATTTATTTAGGCGTCTTATGACGATATAATTGTTTGTAGTCCGAATCTATCAACGCAAAATTGCGCTAAGTAGTTTCCGAGGCTCGTCCGATCGCTCCGCCCTCGGTTACGATCCTGTCAGTCGGTTCCTGCGCACGCTGGAGCCGACGGCAATAGCGGGCGGAGCGGCGCATGAGCGACATTCATCAGGAGATTGCAGTCCATATCCCGAATCTGCAGCGCTATGCCCGGGCACTTGTCCGCGATGTCGTAGACGCCGACGACCTGGTCCAGGAATGTCTTACCCGCGCGCTTGCTAAGCTGCACCTTTGGCGCGAGGGCAGCAGTCTGCGCGCATGGCTGTTTACGATTTTACACAATCAGTATGTCAACAACGTTCGCCGTTCGATCCGCTCGGGGACAACGGTCGAATTCGACGAAGCCACCGATCTACCGCTAAAGTTGCCCGCTACCCAAGAGAAGCGCCTCGAATTGCGCGATCTCGACCGGGCGCTGGGCCGACTGCCGGCGGAGCAGCGAGCGGTGATCCTTCTCATTGGGCTGGAAGGAATGCCCTATTGCGACGTGGCGACGGCGCTCGGAATCCCGGTCGGCACTGTGCGCTCGCGCCTTTCGCGTGGGCGCGACACGCTGCGCCGCCTGATGGACGGCGGCACTACTCAGCCGAGCTTGCCGGTTGCGCCTTCTTGGAGACCTTCGGCGAGCCCAAGGACGCTCGGTGTCGCGGCCGCGTGAGTGTCCGGTGGAGAAGTTTTTCCCGTTGGTCATGACGCTGCCTGCGGATAGCGAGAGCTTGGCCTCGGACGACGTTCCCGAGACGGTTGCCGAGAATCTTCCCACCGCACCGGACGTCGCTAACGTCTTCCTTGGCGGGCTCTTGCTGTTGGCATCGCTGGCAGCTTGCTATCTTGCCGCGGCGGTCTTACTGCCGATTGTCGTCGCCTTCGTGTTGATGCTGGTGTTGCAGCCCGCAATGCGGATATTGCAACGTTTACACGTCCCCCGCTTTGTGGCGGCTATCCTCATCATTTTCGTTTTCTTCGGAGCGCTGGCCGGCATCGGCATGATGTTGTCCGGGCCGGCTGCGAGCTGGGCGCAGAAGCTGCCGTCTGGTATTCCCAAGCTGCAGGAGCGGCTCAGCTTTTTGAGTGAGCCGATCGCCGCCTTCCAACGGCTGATGAGCCGGGCGGACAGCTTGACCCAAATGTCGCCGCAGTCGGGCCCACTTCCAGTGACGTTGGCCGGCGCGGGCCTTTCCGAACGTCTGCTCGACAGCACTCGCGCCGTGGTGAGTGAGATGCTCGAGATCGTCCTCGTCCTGTTTTTCCTGCTGATCGCCGGCGACACATTCTTACGACGGCTTGTCGAGGTTCTGCCCCGCTTCAAAAACAAGCGGCAGGCAGTCGAAATCTCCCAGCAGATCGAAAGCGATATCTCAGCGTACCTGATGACAATCACCGTGATGAACCTCGCCGTTGGGATCGCCACCGGCATCGCAGCGGCGTTGTGCGGGTTGGGCGACCCCATCTTGTGGGGAAGCGTGGCGTTTCTGCTCAATTTCGTGCCGATCCTCGGGCCGCTGATGGGTGTCGTGATTTTTCTGGTCGCCGGTCTGATTACGATCGAGACCCTGTGGCTCGCCGTCATGCCCGCCGCCCTCTATCTCGGTATCCATATCACGGAGGGCGAGACGATTACCCCGATGCTGCTCGCGCGCCGGTTCACCATCAATCCGGTGCTCGTCATCATCGCGCTTGTCTTCTGGTACTGGATGTGGGGCGTGCCGGGAGCGATCCTCGCCACACCCATGCTCGCCGTCACCAAAATCATCTGCGACCGTATCGAAGCCCTAAAGCCATTCGGTCACTTCATCGAAGGGTGATTGTGCTCGCCTGACGGAAAAATGGAGACAGCCTATGACGTTCACTCTCAATGCAGCGATGCTTCAACCAATCGTTGCCCTGCTCGCCGGCATCATCATACTCATCGTTCCACGGGTCCTGAATTACGTTGTCGCAATCTATCTCATCTTCGTGGGCGTGACAGGACTGTGGCCGCATCTTATGTCCACCCTTCCACACTAACGTGGCGGATTTCGGACCGCAGCCGATCGGCCGCTATCGGCGCATACCGGCCATCGCCGCGCGCTGCGCTCTACAAGAAGAAGGTTGAAAACCTCGCAGCCGCGCTCAACGAGCCCAGCGCGGCAGCAGAGGCCGGCGAGATCATCCGCAGCCTCATCGACCGGATCGTGCTGACCCCGGTGGGGGATGCCCAAGGCCGAACTCTTCGGCGACTTAGCAACACTTGTGCGCTTCTCTGAAGCGCGGAAGCGCACAAACAATAGCGCCGGCTCCACGGGAGAGCCGGCGCTATTGTCGGTGGTTGCGGGGGTAGGATTTGAACCTACGACCTTCAGGTTATGAGCCTCCGCAAGAGGCGCGGCGCTCGCATCAAAAGCCAACCACTTTAGCGTATCTTCTCAAATGTTTACTATCTTAATGGATCGGCAGCCTCCAATCGGGTTGCCAATTCTGCGCCATTTTTGTGCCACGGAACAATGGGTAGCGCTTGGGAACAAATTGAACGATCGCCTTCGTTTTTCGGCTGTAGGCCGTATCGGGCTGTCCGGTTAAGACCCTAGAATTTACGAAAGTGCCGCAAGCGCGAAACAGCGCGCCGTGGGTGTTGCGAGGAGACCGGTCAATCACCTGTCATAGGTTCTAACCGGGGAAGCAGAGAGAAGGTCTTCAAATGGAACAGTCGGATTACGGTCAGCTGTGGGAAATTCCACCGCTGAATAGATCCCCATGGAATTCAATATGGTGGTATGCGCTCTTTATGCTTAGAGATAAACATGGACGACTTGGGTCACGACAAATCGTGTTAGCTAATACGGTATTGCACGGCGACGGATATACGTTAGATGGCGGAACGCTCCCTCAATTTGACTTGCCGGAACGTTTTGGCGATGTGTGGCAATCAATGGGCCTAACGGTGAGCTGGTATTTCGACGGACAAATAATCGCATTTCCCCCGATCGAACATCGCTCGAGCCAACTAGTTGGTAGTAATCAAATCGCGATGGGGTCGTTATCTGCACGGATATTAGACCGAGAGATTTTGCGTTTTGAGACCAATGCCGATTGTTTTAATTTTGCGCTATCGGGGCCACATTTGCACTTCAACGCCTCAGCTCCTTTGTCAGATTCCAGAATTGCAACCAGGCTAGATGGCATCCCGTTCGATTATAATAAACTGATTTGCTCTGCACGAATTCGTCGGTTTGATTTTAGTGGTTATTTAGCAACCAATGACTTATCGGAACATGTAAACGGCGTCGGATATTTCCAACGTGTAGTTTTTAAAGCGCCGTTGACATCATGGTACTGGATATATGTTGCTTTCCCAGACGGAAGTATCGCTGGCATTTCTTGTTTGTATTTTGGCCTTAAGTTGTTTCGGCGGCGCAATGTCATATGGGCTCCCTTGCTAGAGAACGCAATTGTCCCATTAACGAGCCGTGGCTATTTTATTAAAGGTGATACGGGGAAAATGACCCGCTTCAACCGAGCGCGCGTCTGGCTGGAGAGAGACAGGCGTGAGCCACGTCTCCAGGCTGCAAAAATTTGGGCAAGTAACTCAGCCGGCGACCAGATGAGTTTCAAAATCGTGTGTCTTGACGATTGGGGTTTGACTTTCAGAAAAAAGATTTGGAAAAGCCCTGTCGCCAGCGCATTTCATTATCACGTCTATGTTGGTCGCGTTCGCTGTCTACTCTTACGTATAGAGGGGGTGGATTTATTAAGCGGACAATCGACGGAAGGATTCGCGAATATGGAACATACATTTGGGCTGCTTGTATAGGACCGTTCAATGCATTTTGGGACCGCATAAGCAAAATTATTATTGCTCTCTGTGCTTTGAAGATAGGCCCGTCTCGGTGGTTAATGGCTCTCGATACTTTGAATCGATCTTAGACTCCGGGTGTTGAGGAGATACGCTGGGCAGCACGCGCAGGACGAAATATCGGAGATCAAAGCTGCGTTTTTGAAAGATAGTCACACTGGACCGGGATTAGCGTCTCGCTCATACTCCGTGTCGTATGCCGATTTTGATTCAACCGAACAACCTGTCGCGGCTTTCGGAACGGCCTGGTAGTCGCCGAGTAGGTCTAAATCATTGACGCAGAGATCGCCACCCGCGCGACCGGTACTGCTCGTAGCAATGCCGTGGGCATTACCAGACCACCCCTCAATTCAGCTAGGAATATTGCATTCCTTGCTTTCGGACGCAGGAATTATGGTCCGATCGCGCTCTTGCTTTCTTGATTTTCTGGAATTTTGCGCCGACGCGGCGCACTTGACTTCATTTCCTCTTTCTGTGGACGACTATAGGGTAATCGGCAACGATTATCATATTGGTGAATGGATTTTTTCCGGTCCCCCATTAACCGGCCAGACCTGGGAAGATAACAGCTACGTAGAACTTTTGGCTGATAGAGGTTTTTCGAACACAATATTAGAAGTAGCGCGCGAATTTCGTCGATGTGTGCCAGCGTACCTTGAGAAGTGTGTTTCGGAACTCCTTGAAGAGGACCCGATTGCCATCGGATTTACGACTTCGTTCTGTCAGACAATTCCAAGTCTCGCCGTGGCCTCAAGGGTTAAAGCAGAAAACCCCGACATAACGATTGTCTTTGGGGGTGCAAATTGCGAAAGACCGATGGGAAATGCGCTGTTTGAGGCATTTGAATGCATTGACGTTGTGGTTCAAGGCGAGGCGGAACTTACAGGTCCCCGTGTTTTCTCGGATATCGCTCGTGGCGAACCAGTTACTGCGCAGCGGGGGGTATTGGCGCGCAAATTTAAAGGCTCGCCCGGTTCATTTAGTGACGATGCGGTGACCGCAGAAGTTTTCGCAACGGCTCCGCTACCCAACTACAGCGAGTATTTCAGCCGTTTGGCAAGGGGAACGCAAATAGATTTCTTAAGGGAATCCATTCACCTGCCTATCGAAACAGCGCGCGGTTGTTGGTGGGGTGAGAAATCTCATTGTACGTTTTGTGGTTTGAATGGCGCTACTATGTTCTTCCGCAGTAAGCCTCCCGAACGAGTAGAACAAGAATTCGTCAGCTTAGCGAAACGACATCACGTACGGAGGTTTGCGGCGGTCGATAATATATTGGACCCCAAGTATCTTACGACCCTTTTCCCGCGACTTCGCGATTCGGATATTGATTGGTATCTTTTTTTTGAAGTGAAGTCGAACCTCACCAAGCCGCAGTTGCAAATGATGTATGACGCAGGGGTTCGGGAACTCCAACCGGGAATCGAGAGCCTGAGCACTCCAATTCTTAAACTTATGAGGAAGGGGGCGAATTCGATTCAAAATATTAGATTCCTAAAATGGTGCATGGAGTTGGGAATCCGAGCCACTTGGAATCTCATTTACGGATTTCCCGGCGAAGACCCGCGAGAATATCAAAGGATGGCTGAGCTAATTCCATTGTTAACCCACCTTCAGCCTCCAAGTTCGACCTCAATCCTTAGTCTGGAGCGCTTTAGCCCCTACTATCAGGAACCGCGCAAACACGGCGTTCGAATTTTAGGTCCTGCTGATTTTTATAAATATGCGTACTCTCACACAGCGAGGTTAGACGATATTGCGTATGCTTTCAGATTTGAATATGCCGATGGGCGAGAGCCAGCTGAATATGTAAGTAACTTATGTGGAGTAGTTTCCCGATGGCACAGCGATTTTTTTGTTGGCGGCGGCGCGCACTCCCTTTCATATCTCCGGGGTCCTGGGTATATCGAGATAATTGATCAGCGTCCAAGCCTTAAGAAACGAGAAATTGTACTTGAGGGATACGAAGCAGCAGTATACGAGATTTGCGATCGCGGGGAGGGCATTAGAACTATATGCGCGCGATTACGAGAGGCGGCGTGGCTCGGCTTTTCCCCTCAAGAGGAGGAGATCCGGCGATCTCTTGAAGAGATGGTATCTAATCAGATCATGTATAAAGAGGGGGACAGATACTTGTCCCTCGCCGTCGCTCAGCAAGTGTCGAACCGCCCCGGTTAAGTCGCCGTTTTCAGAATCGGGGTGTCCGTTGACCTGCGATATCGAGACCGATAACTTTTCAGGCAATGCATAATGTGGCCGGCGCGCACAAGTGGATGTAGCTCATCTATCACATAGAACTGGGTGTAATCGCCTATAACGCTTCGCGGCGCGCCGCTCAGCCTTAGCTCGCCACCGCTCCTGATAAAGATATCCACTGGTGGGCATCCCAGATCGTCCGCCGTTCTGGAACCGATGACTAGTGTAATTTGGCGGTCCGGAACGGTCTTTATAGATATATTTTCCGGTAGATAGGTACCGACGGTTCTAATAGAGGCATAATGGCTACAACGATCAATTAAGGATCGGAGAAAATCTGGCCCTTGCCTCAGGAACCCCTCGAGTTCGCGCTCATCGCGCCTTTGAAGATTCAAATTGGAGAGACAAAACACATCGACGCTCGTGACGAGAGACGCCTGAAAAAGTGGGTTAAGTATTTCCTCGATTAATACGCGCAAGCCTTCATTGTACGCCTCTTCAAGAGAACACGACATTTTTTGAGCATATCGTCGATGGCCATCCGGGATGTAAAACAGCTTCACGGGGCGCCCTACGCTTCGCCCCACATTTGACAAGACAGACTTCTTATCACACGGCGGATTTCGTGGCGTACGGTGCTCGAAGTGCCTCTTGCCGAGCCCCGAGCTGCTTGTGCAAATGCGTCTCAGGTAACCGCGAGTCGGTTTGCTCACCGTGTTGCATAACTAGGTTCAGCATATCCGTAACAATCTCAGCTAGCAAAGACGCATGATGTCGGATGGTCATCGCTTCTGATTGAGCGCAAACGGTAGCTAACTCGATAAATGCCTTCTCGTATGCTCTGGCTAGTATTTCTGCGGTCTCGAAGGTTTCAATCGCAATCCAATCCTCAAGCTCGTAGCTCGGCAGCTGCTCGGAGAATTCGAGGAGCCATCGTACTCTCTGTTCTTGCTGCGCCGGATCCGCCCCCTGGAATACGGGGATTGAAGTCGGGATCTTTAGTCCGGTCAGGGGAAGCGAACAGGCAGTTTGCCAGATTTCCGAGAATAGCGGTCCGAATACCAAGCCGGTCCATAGAGCATCGGATGGGTCGTTGTTATGCTGTGCGAGTTCACCCCGGACAAGATTTACATATGCACCCGCGAGAATCCTCAAAAACGGGTACTTATCTGCCGCGTTCTCCGAAACGCCATCGATGTAAGGAATCTTTTCGACATATCTTCGCATCGAATTTCGTAGCGAACGGCGGTAGAGTATTATTTGCTTTCTTCCTTCGGGGTCCAACCAACCGGTGAAGGAATCGCGAGTGCCGACCGATGCCATTGGCATTGTACGCTTCCTCTAGGCACGCTGCTCCGGAGAAGCGTGCCTCATGCGAAGTCCGCTGGTCAAGGGCGCAAGATTTACATGCTCAAAATAGCCGACAGTGGCCTGTTTCGCCCGTTCGGGATTGACCGCGTAGCATTGAACGACGGCCTCCGGCGGTCTTGATTTCTGCTGTATTGCCATTTTTCTCGGGCTGAGTCGTGTCGCGCCTCCGCACTGGTTCGCTCTGGTTGTAAAAGTCCGAGAGAACGACGAGCACGGCAAGAACGACGATTTTGGTTCCGAGCCTAAGCCACTGACTTTAAGACGAGAGGTCACTAGACTGTCTGCAGCGAGGAAGGTTCACAATGACAGGACAGATCAGGAAAGCTTACGGAACGTTCCTCGATGAGGTGTTCGCTAATGTTCGTACAGTCATAAGTACCGCGCCGGATATCGTTAAGCCAATTTTAAAATATCATCTGCAAATGCTCGAGAAAAGCAAGGGCTATAGGCCCGCGTTTGTGCTGGCCTGCGCGGTTGCCGCGAACCATCATATCGATCGACAGACCCTGGTCAATCGTGCATCTGTTGTTCAATTACTGCATGAAACGACGCTCTTGATCGATGATATATTGGATCGATCCCGATACCGTCGAGGACAGATCACCGCCCACTGTCGTTTTGGCACCGTGCATGCATTTAGCGCTGCGATGTGGCTAAAAGATATGGCGACCTATCTCGAAAGAGGTAACCCAGAAATCGTTGCATCTATTTGCCAATGTACGTTTGAATTGGTGGAGGCTGAGGCTTTCCAATGGACCGCGCGTTTGCGTCCCCGGCCTACTGAAATGGAAGACTGGTTACGCATCGCCAGTGGAGATACTGGATCACTCTTTCGTCTGGCCGCAGTTCTCGGTGATTTTGACGCACAGTCAGACGCCGTTGAATCAATTTACCTTGTCTATCATGGTTTAGACGACCTGCACGACCTATTCGAGGTCGATGCCTTAGGCGGTGGCGGGCACGCAGATTTGCGCGACAGGATACCAACGCTTCCTTCGTGCTTCACAACCGGATACAGTAGGTCACAATTAAGAGATACCCTGCCTAAGTGTATAGGTATGTTACGAAGCATTCTTGATAAGGGAATATCGGTTGGAGGTTCAGAATTTTGCGCATTTTTCTGCGATTTGAAAGATTTGATTGACTTGGTTGAGACCCGATCGAGATTTCTTAATCAAACTGGTGTGACCGCAGCATCTCCCGCGCTATCGCATCCATCGCTTTCTGATGGTCCTCCGATTTGAACAGGTGCCCATAGCGGTCCATCGTCACCTGCACACTGCTATGCCCGGCGAAGGTCTGGACGGTCTTGGGGCTAAGACCGGCCTCGATCCAGCAGGAGACCGCAAAGTGACGGAGTGCATGCCAGTTAAATCGGGCTGGCGTATCGGCGCAAGTTGCGGGTTGTGCCCGATGCTTGTCGGCTGATATGTCGAAAAGCGGCAGGAACTTCCTTTTGATCATGTTGTCATGGCCAGTGTACCCGCCGTGCCTGTTAGGGAAAACAAGATCGGTCGGCGCCTTCCACGCGGTCCGCAGTTTCCATTGCTTGAGCATGAGGATGAGTGGCTGCGCGAGCGGGATCGTCCGCATGCCGGCCGCTGTCTTGGTCACGTCCTCGTCGCCATAGGCGTCGACCCGCGCCTCGACCCTAACCTCGCCCTTGCTGAAATCGAGGTGCTGCCAGCGCAGCGCATGCAGCTCGCCGGCGCGGACTCCAGTTGCACTTGCGAAAGCTAGCTTCACTCGAAAATCCTCGTCGGCGACTGTGAGCAGGGCGCGCAGCGCATCTTTGGTCGGCGGCACGATCTTGCGCGCGCCTTCATCACGCCGGCCGATTACCTTGACGCCGCGCGCGACATTGGTCCCCACCATGTCGCGGTCGACGGCGTGGGCGAGAATTTGCTGCAAAGTGCCGATGATTTTGCGCGAGGTAACAATCGCGACACCCGCTTCGCGTAGGCGATCGCGGAAATCGTTCACTCTTCCTGTCGTCAGCTGCGACAGTTTGATGCCGCCGATACCGCCGTCAAAATCTTTCAGCTTTTTCGGACGTGGCTTGCCATCGTGTCGCTTGGGATCGCGACAGATGTAATTACCGATGTGCCCGTCCATGGTGTCGTAGTTGCGGCGGGTCATGCGCTCGCCGCGGTCACGCCGTCCCTCGCAATATAAGAGATAGCTTTCGGCAGCGTCCTTAACGGTCAGCTTCGCTGCATCGCCGCGAAAGGTGCCGGCACGGATTTGCCCTTCCGAGGCGATGCGGTAGGCATCGGCTTCCTTCCGGCTTTCGAACTGGCGGCGCTCGCGATTGCCATTCGAATCCACAATATCGACCATCCACCGCGTGCTCGCGGTACCGTCGGCTTTTTTCCAGGTGCGTTTGCGGATCGCCATCGGTTGCCTTCCGGCTCCAGATTACCATCCGGCGCGCCTCATCTCACGGCCACGGCGCCGGCATTACCAATCGTTCCCAACTGTTCCCTATTGGATTGAATCCGAAAGGCATGATACCGTCAATCGGATTTTTTCTGAATGAGCGCTTATGGCGAGCCCGGCTCAGTTGGTGCAGCGATTAAGCGAGGCCACGGGCGTTTCGCTGGCGACCATCATCGACCTCGATCGCCGCCTGGTGAAGGCTAGCCTGCGCAGCAAGGGCGGCCGCGGACTTCATGCGGCGCAGATCACGCCGCTCGATGGCGCTCGGCTCCTGACCGCCATCCTTGGAACCGCCCAAGCCAACCTCGCCGCCAATGCCGTCGATCGCTATGCCCGCACACAGGTCGACCTGGACCGATCGAGCGAGAAAATATTTGCAGCTTCCGGTCTTGCCGATCTCGCTTCCCTTCCCGACCGCCACAGTTTCATCGATGGTCTTGAGTCTCTGATCGCCTCCGCTGCGACTGGCGCGCTGGCGCAAATGATCGAAAAATCAAAAAAACAATTCTCGCCGCCGAGTATCGAGATTTTTGCCTTCACCCAGGCCACCTATGGCCGCATTCGGCTCGCAGCCTTACCGAGTGGGGTAGTTGTGAATGTCGAATATGTGCCGCCGCTGGAATCAAGAGGCCCGCGTCCGAAAATCAAAGGCCGAGGGATCGCGGGAGCAAACCAAATTGCCGGCGATCTCGAACAATCGCGTCGTGTCACCGAGCGCACGATCCTCGGGGTTGCCGAGCTTTTCGCCGAGGAGAGGGAAAATGGCTTCGCATGAAGAAGAATTTGCCGCCGATATGCTGCGTGGTGCCGACGAAATTGCTCTTTATCTCTATGGCGACCGTGACCAGCGGCGAAAAGTCTATCATCTGGTCGCGAGCTCGCGGCTGCCCGTCTTTAAATTGGGATCAATGATTTGCGCGCACCGCTCGGTGCTCCTGAGGTGGGTCGAAAATCAGGAGGAGCGCCATTGCGCCACTCTTGCAGTTTAAGCCCGTAAAAATTAGGAGCCTTTTGAACCGAGCGCGGAAGCAATTGACTTTCAGAACAATATAGAACAAAATAGCAACATTCCTCGGATTATTCCGATGAGAATGCATAAGAGGATCGCAGAGCCACTCATTTAAGCGGGCTCGGCCTTCGGGCCAGCCCCATGCCGGGTTCAAGGCAAGCATCCAAATCTGCCGCCGAGGATTTCCTTGCGCAGGCGCGCAAGGTCTTTCAACCGCAGCTTGGAGACTTGCCATGGAACCGAATCCGATTCCCAATCCTACCTCAGTACAAAATTCTACCGCGACCGATCTCGCCGACGATCTGCTGCGCGGGGCCGACGAAATTGCCGAATTTATTTTCGGCGCCCGCGGCAGTCGGCGGAAGGTTTATTACCTCGCCGAAACCTCACACCTGCCGGTGTTCCGGTTGGGCGCGGTGCTTTGCGCCCGTCGCTCGGTGCTACTGCGCTGGATCGCGGGGCAGGAAAGTCGGGTCCGCCCGCCGCGTGAGTAGCGGTTGCCTGGACGATCGGCGAGGGTTTGACAGCAGCGATCGTTCAATACTGAACAGAACGCGTCGTGACGCTTATGAATTTCAACCTTCGGCTGCTAGCCATCGGTCGGACACGGGGCGTTCTGATATAATGATCGGCGCAGCGTGGAGGCGGTCACATTGGCAGTAAGGGGTAAACACGGGCGAGAGGTCGCCGGTCGGTCTGGGGACGACCGCGCCGAGCTAGATGTTTTGGAAACCAAAACCAAAAACACAAAAGCGCGTCGCGACACGACGCATCGATTCAGCGAAACGGCAGAGGACATAATCCATGAGGTCAATAACGCTGCCAATCCCGCAAAGCTCCGTGAGCTCGCGGCGTGGTATCGAGACTTTGCAGAGAGAGCTGAAGGAGCGGATTTGCGAGCCGCACGTATTCGGGTGGCCGAAGAATTAGAGGCAGAAGCTGTCGCGGACGAGCGAGTGGAGACGGAAGAAAGAGAATATGAGCTAAGCGTGCTAGTGAAGAAAATCAAAGATAACGCAGTATTATCGGCGATGAATATTAATCGGTTAATAAGGAATAAACTTGCAATTGAAAATAAAATAGGAACTCAGTATTATTTAAACAACATGCTCGAAATAGAATCTTTTCTAATCATTCAATTGGCGGCCGTTCTGAATGTTCGCGACACCACAGCCTTTGCTCGTGCGATTCACGGATATGCGGACGCCAGTCGCGAAACGACAGTGCACGCGTCGGCGGAGCCGCGCCCGGAAGCCACTCACCTTCCCTCAAAAGTGGAAGAGGTGTTCGGAAATATCCCGCCGGCGTTTCAAACGAAGCGACACAGCAGAAGCATCATTCCCAAGGACGTGATCCATGACCCTGAGGTCGTCCAAACTGCCAGGGACATCGTAAACGCTAACAGGCGCACGAAGATCGACACGCTTGAGCCTGCAGCGCGGGAAACTTTGCGTAGAGCGCGCCGGATCGTCCGCGCGAACGAGGGCCGCAGCCCGTCTTAATCATCAGCAGCGTCAATTTTTTTGGCGACATAGTTGACATTGGCGACATTGGTGACAAGATAACCGCGCCGGCAAATTTCCGTCGCGCGGAGACCATCGATGACATCGCTGATCGATCGAGAAGAGACGGGCCGCCTCGGGCGCGCCTGGTCGAAATGGTGCCGGGTCTGGTCGCTTATCGATGCAGTCGGCAGCATCACGATCGGCACGATCTTCACGCTGATCGGTCTTGCCGGAATCGCTCTGGCCGTGCTGGCCATGTTTAACGGGCACGCTGACGCCCGGGGAGCCGCAAGCGTGTTCGTGTTTTTTGTTGCCGGCGGCCTGATTGGCGTGATTACGGGAATTCGTGATCTAAAAAAGTGGCGACGGGCGCGCTGAGGGCGCGGCCGATGTTCACGCTTCTTGGCCTGCAGGCAGTCATAGCGTTCTTGCTTATGCGCGAGCTTGCTGGGCTGTCTGACGCAGCACCAACGCTTACCTCTCCGAACGGCTGGATTCGGCGGTTCGTTCGCATGCTCCGGCTATGCACCAACGTCACCTGCATACGGGAGCGGCTAGGGCTTTTGGGGCTCCTGCTGATCGGCTTGGGCCACGCCCTTCTTCGTGCAATTGACGGCGGCCCGCGGTCCTCAGGCCCGTCAACGTAATGCTCGGCGGCGTCGATATTCTGACCATCCTGACGCTGCTGCTGATGGGCGTGGGGCGTGGGGCGCTGCGGGATGCGGCGCGGCGACGGCGCTATCGATGAGAAAGATCGCAACGACCGGCCGCCGCAAGCGTGGTATCGGCGTTGCCACCGAAGCGTTAGCCGCGTCCCCCCTGCGGCAAGGCGCGGTTGTTAGTGTCTACCGCATCGATCCCCGGACCGGGGCCCTCTTCATAGAAGGGCGTGGAGTGATCGAGAGAAGATGTCGCCGCCCTCATTTCTTTTATGTGCGATTTGACGGCGAGAAAGTCTGCCGGATTCGCTTCGTTCTTCCTTGGCAATACGACCCCGAACGCTGTCTCGCGCTGTTGCGCGCGTTCTGGGAGGCGAGCTGTGCGCCTCCCAGTGTCGACGAATTCTTTCCTACCCCCCCGCCCTAACGGAGGTGTGCCATGTCGCTCACGTTCGCTGCCGCCGGCCCAGTCAGAAGACTCGGATTTCTCATGCGCGGTTTGATTCGCGCCGCCGGTGTTGATCTGGAGCTTTTGCTTCAGTGCCCATCGGAGGACTTTGAGAATGTGCGCGCCATCGGCATGCTTTTAATCGCGGTGTTCGCGTACCAGACAACGATAATCGCGATCGTGGCGCATCGCCTCTTAGCCGCAGATGGCCGTCTCCATCTCGCGCTCGTCGCTATGTCGATGCTTATCGCCATAATGATGCTTTTGATTGACTCGTATGGCTTCTGCCGCGCCGGCTTTCACGCCGATGGCATCCGCGAGTTGGCCCGCGCCGGATTGGATATTTCCGGCGGCTCTTTGGTAAAATTCACCGCCGGCCTGTTCCTCGCTTTTCGCATCCTGCTGGCGCTCGTTTTCGCCCAGCTCATCGCGATTTTCATGTCCCTCATTATCTACCATGCCGATCTCATGGCTCACCTCGAACACAAATATCAGCAGCAAAATGCGCCGCTAGTCACTGCCGCGACACGCCGCGTCGACGGTGACATTCAGCAGGCCGCCGACGTCGTTAGCGGGGAGCAACAGCGGGTCGATGCACTCCGGAAGCAGATCGATGTGACGCTCACTTACCTCCGCGGTTCGCAGCCGTGGGGCAACAAAGATCGGGCGCACGAGGCGCAAACTATGCTGCCGGATCTGCAGCACAATTTTGAGGCGGCCAGCTCCACCCTCGCCACGATGCGCGAGAATCTCACGGCGCTCCGCAACGGGCGCAACGCCGCCATCCAGGAGGCCATTCGTCAATCACCGACGCACGTGGAGCCGGACCTCGGCATCCTCGCGCAAATCAAGGCACTTCGGCAAATCGCCGATGATCCGGAAGTGCTTTTTGTAATCCTCCTAATCGACCTGACCGCATTCGGATTGGACACCGCCGCCGTATTGGCAAAAACAATAACCTTCGTCCCGACTACGTATGCTGCGCTTCTAGCGCGCAATGCGTATGCGCGCGTCGTCGTGATCGCCGATGAATTGGAGGAGTTCGCCAACCGAAGGGGCCCTTCAGAGCGCGAGAACCGCGGGCCGCGGGCTGGGCCACGGCCCGCCACTCGCGCCAGCAATGTGACGTGGTTTCCGACTGTGCGTGGTCGAGCTGACGAGGCGACACCCGATAAGCGTCCGCGTGGTCGCCCGCGCAAGGACGGCTTGAACGGCGGCTCACCATCCACACTTGGCAAGGACAAGCAAAACCGCGAGCAGGATGACGAAGGTCAGTAGCAGGTAAAAGAGCTGACGGCCGAAGCTGCGATTTTCGAGGGCCATCACGAAGGCCTCCGCTGCGGATACGATCGGCGCGGTCTCCGCCGAGGTGGACGGAAAACCAGACTGCGCGTGGCGCGACGCTGTCGCGCGGCAGCTCGCTTGGCCTGACGGTCGCGTCGCAGCGCCGAAAGTGCCGCCACGTGCCATTCTTTGATCGCTCGCGCGGCGCCGGCCCTTTGATGGCAGCACAGGCCGCCGAGGGCCGAGAGGCGTCGTCTGTGCTCGGCTGCAACTCCAGCAGCGGCCGCGGCGAACTCTTGCTCCAGCGAAGCATCATTTTCCAAGGGAGAGCGCGGCATCCGACCGTTGCTTGGCGCTCGAATCTCCATCGGATTTGCGGTTCCGACCCTCGATCGATTGAATAGTCGTGGATGGGCTTCCGCCGTGTCGTCGCGCGGCGTCGTCGACCGGACAACGCGGCACAACAACTGGCCGTTGAGCCGATAATCCTTCGCCATTTCAGCTCCGCGGGGACCGGGGGTGGCGGTTGCCCCGATCCCGCTATTGTTGAGTTCGCACCGATTGTCGAGCGTTACGCTCTTCCTCCTCGTCCCGTGTAGGCGCGCGAGCTTGTTCTCTCAGCTCGCTGGATCGAACGGCCGCGGCCTTGGCAAAAGCATCGTCGACTGTTGGAGACGGTGGAGGGCTCGGCCGGCTGAACGTGCTGGCGGCGAAATCGAAAAACGAAAGGATTCCGGTGGCGACCCCATCGGCTGCTTGCATGCTGACACCCGCAGGGGAACGCACGCCCTCCCAGGATCTCTCGGCCCAGCTCGTCGCGCCGGTTACCCCATCGTCGGAAGACGGCGCCACATTAACCGCTCGGGACCACGGATCAGACGATATCCCGCGTTCGGCGTCGTTGTGGCCGCGCGGAATTTCGGTACTGAACGACTGCATCAGATCGAGTGAATCGAACTGAAGGGCTTGCCGCTCCCTGAGCGACTGGCGCTGGTCCCGCTGACCCGCGAGCAAATCCTGATACAGCGCCTGTCGGCTCTCGCGCAGGTCGGCATAGGCAAGATCGCGGCGCTCTTCGAGCATCGCCTTTTGCTGGTCGACGAGCGTCGCTTTTAATTCCTGAAGCGTTTCGAGGTCGGCGCCATTTTTTTGCGCTGCGTAATATTCAGCCCACTGTGGGCGAAATTCCTCGCGCACCTCCCGAAAAACCGCGCCGCGCATTTCTGCAAATGCTTGTTTTCCGTCGGCAAAAAAATACAACCGCTCGTCGCGCTGCATTTTTTTGAGAATTTCCCATTCTTGCGCGGGGCCGCGCACCTCGGGGCTCGGCTCACCGCTGCTACGCTCGGCCGCTGCCGCGCGGCGCTGCTCATGTTCTTCAAAATCAAGCCGCACGCCCTGAAAAGCTTGCCAGGCTGGACGCGTCGGCGCGGGCTCCCGCTCGCCAATATTCTGGAGACGATTTTCACAACGAATGCCGCCGTGCTCGCGCTCGTAATTTTCGGCCCAGGCCTGGGCACGGCGGCGCTCGAAATCGTCGTCGAGCCGCAGGCCAGTTTCGGGATGCACGACATTCAGCATGACGTGCACATGCGCGTACGCTTTATCAGTGTGGGCGACGAGGAGCGCCTGGTGCTCCTCCCACTGCATATGGCGCAGAAAATCCTCGGTGGTGGCGATCATATGCGCTTGGGTCGGACGCTCATCGGGCGCCCAATTGAGACTGAGATGCTTGACGGTTTTCTCGGTTGGGCGGCCACCGGCACGCACCCCAGCCTCCTGCTTGAGCAATTCGGCATCGCGGGCTGTCCACAGCATTTCGTTGACGGCCGCGGGCACGTGATCGTTGGCGCAATTGAGGGTATGGGTCCAGCCGACGCGGTCCGCCGTCTTCGCCTCGGCGTCATGGGTGAGATAGGTGGCGAGACCCTGAAAGGAGCTGCCACGCGAGAGAATGCGCACAATCATCAGGGCAGGCGGGCAATTAGGGCGCGAATATCGGTGAGGAGGGGCGCGAGATCGTCCGGCATCGGACCACCGACGCGATGCGCGTGGCGCATCATCTGGTTGAGATTGTTGCCGAGGCGCACAAGCTGAACATGGATGAGACGGTCAACATTGCTGGACTGAGGTTGCGCAGGCGACGGGGTCATTCTTAAAGTCTGCGGCGGGCGGTGCGCCCGTAGCAGTAGCGCGCGGCTAAAATGTACGGCGCGCATACCGAGCGCAGCCGCACGGGCCTCGATGCTGGCAAGTTCGCGTTCGGTGAGGCTCAAATTGAGCTGCTTGCGACGCGGTTCGGATCGGCGGGGTCGGCTCATGGTTGTACATCCTGGGCAGAGCGCATGCGTCCTGGGGCTTGGG
>Ga0206847_10088_pt1 | contig 33006 bp, 27 predicted proteins | sample Alteio_BWOrgCont_17_FD_152880 | JGI IMG/M metagenome (GOLD analysis project Ga0206847, IMG submission 152880) | Enriched cells from forest soil in Barre Woods Harvard Forest LTER site, Petersham, Massachusetts, United States -... | ecosystem: Environmental > Terrestrial > Soil > Temperate forest >... | reverse complement strand
GACAATTGCGTTTTCCGTTTTGTGCTCTGATGCCGCCTTTGCGTCTGCGTTTAGGAACCTCGCAGCCCAAACCTCGGCTGGGAGCAAAATGGTGATGAGAACTTTGACGATTCTCTTGCCCGATCGAATAGCAGCTGAGCGCATGGGTAACCTCTTTTCGGCATACTGTGCTGAAGGCAGGATGAATTCTTGATTCCAGTGGCGGCCGCGTGTAGCCATTCGGCCTGGTGCCCTTTGTGCCTACGTGGCCGGCGGTGCAGGAACGCATGATCCGAGGTCTTTGTTGAATTTTTCAACTAGAAATTCCTGGGGTGCGCCTGCAAGTTTCTTTTTCTTCTTACCGGATACGCGTACTCGTTCGCCTGGTTTGATTTCGGCTACTTGTCCGGCCAAATTGAACGTTTGTTGATCGCCGGCGTTCTGCAACTGGACGCCGTTGGGACCGGAGATTACGCATCCGGTGAGTGAGTGATTATGGCGGGCGATATAGTAGATGCCCACGCCGATGGCCGCGCCTGCTGCCCCGATGCCGATCGCAATTCCGACGACCTCACCCTTACTGGGGCCGATTGTGAAGTTGGGGATGGTGGGGTAATTCTGGGCACTTGCGAGGGTGGTTATGGCCAGGGCTACCAATGAAATTGTGAGCTTGGCTGCGATGCTTCCGAGCGATGCTTTCATTTTGTGGCTCTTTCGTGATGCGCTAGTTTGGGTGATCGAGGGGGAGGTCCCGAGTCTCATGCTGCTTCGCGAAGCATGAGTTCAATGGATCAAGCATGAAGGGGGTGGGTACAGGGGGAATCGGGATTGGGTCAGATGAAGGTGCAGATTGTGTCAGGATTTGCTGACAGAGGGGCCGGGGGTTCGTGGCGTCCCGCCCTTGCGACGGGAAGAAGTCGCAAGAACGGGGCACGGAGCATTTTTGGCGCTCGGGAGATGGCGGTTGATTCAGCCGTCGAAGCGGTAACCTGCGCCTCTGACGCTGATCAGAAAGCGGGGAGCAGCGGGCTCGTCCTCGATTTTTTTGCGAAGGGATACTACGTGGTTGTCGATGACGCGGTCAGTGACGGCAATGCCTGTTCCCCAGACTTCGTCGAGAAGGCGCTCACGCGAGAGCAGGCGGCCGCGGTTGCGTACGAAGGCCGCGAGAAGCTTTAGTTCTGTGGTTGTTGTATCGATGGCCTCACCATTGCGGCGCAACTCGAAGCGAGTCAGGTCGAGCTCGCATGGGCCGAAGCGATGGATGCCTTGACTGCGGCTTTCTCCATCTTTTTCGTTACTCGCTGAAGTAGTGCGACGTAACAAAGCGCGGATGCGAGCACGCAGTTCGCGGGGGCTGAATGGCTTGGTCACATAGTCGTCGGCGCCTACATCGAGACCGAGGATTTTTTCCGCCTCCTGCGCGTTGGCGGTGAGCAGAATGATGGGAATCTTCAATCCGCGATGGCGCAGCTCCCGGCAGATTTCGTATCCATCTTTGTTGGGCAGCATGACATCGAGCAAAATCAAGTCGAAAGTCTGCGCGAGAGCGCGAGGAACCGCCTTTGCGCCGTCGTCGACGACCTCGACCTGATAGCCCTCGGTTTCGAGGTCGCTCTCAAGGCTGAATGCGATGCCGGGCTCGTCTTCAATCACCAGTATCCTGACCATGCGGCTCCTTTCATTGTTTGGCCAACGGCAACACGATTGTGAACGTGCTGCCGACGTCTACTTCGGTTTGGAGGCGAACCTCTCCGCCCATGGCCTCGGAAATTTGCTGAACCATGGCGAGACCGATCCCTGTGCCTTTGATCCCCGCTTTTTTGGCTGCGTGGCCGCGGACAAACTTCTGAAAGATTGCCTGCTCCTCATCCGCATCGATTCCCATGCCCTGATCGCGCACGGAGATCAAGACGTGATGATTCTGCACTGCGCCCTGTACCCAAACCGTCCGGCAAACGGGCGAATACTTCATGGCATTTTCGAGCAAATTGCGGAGTGCGCGCCGGAAGGCCTCTTCATCCACCTGGATTGGAGCCTCGGACTGGCCACCGGTTGCGCCGAGATCGGCTTCGACGTTGAACCCGCTCGCCTGGGCTTGCTCATGGAATTCAGAGAGCGTTGCGCGGACTAACTGGAATGCGTCGAGGATCTCCATTCGATACTGCTTGCGGCCAGATTCCATTCGTCCGAAATCGAGGAGGTCTTCGACGAGGCGATGCAGGCGCGCGGTTTCGCGGTCGAGGAATACGTAACTCTGCTGGCGGCGCGACTCGTCGGGAATGCGGTTCTGAACGAGAAGCTCGGTGATGGTTCGCAGAGTCGTGAGCGGAGTGCGAAACTCATGCGAGACAGCTGCTACAAAGTCCGATTGAAGCTGAGCTCGCTTGGCATCCAGCGCGATCAATCTTTGACGACGGACGGTGAGCAGCAAGCGACGGAGCAATAGCAGCGCGAGTGCCGCTGCGAGCAGTAGATTCGCGATTTGTGCAAGCGTGAGCCTGACACCGAAAGGGAACCAGGCGAGCGGGACGTGGAGCAATGCCAATTCGTTGTGAAAGACTCCGATGCCAAGCAACACAATTTCGGGCATAACGAGCCAGCCTTCGAGGCCCTGGCGGCGAATACCCTGTACTACGATCCACAAGAGCAGCGCCAGGAATAGAAGACGGACGAGGAGGGAGACAATTTCAAAGCCGGTGGCAACTGAGTGTGGGATGAGAGCGAAGAAGAGCTCTCTGCCAAACGCGTAGGAGATCATGTACACCACGGTGAGAGCGGCGACTGCACGCGGCAACCATGCAGGCCGTTGCCGCCCAAACCATACCCACCACACGATTACCCAACCGGCATATGCGAGCGGGCCAAGAATGTCTTCTGTTATGAGTGAGTCGGCTTGAATGCTGAGGTGCATCGTCCAGACATCGAAAGCGCCAACGCCGGAGTAGGCCGCAGTGAGCAGGAAGACTGCGCCCATCCATAAATAGACGCGATCGGAGCGGTCGAACAGGAGCAGGCTGAAGGCAACCATCGCGAGCAGTGCGTATAGGAATGCTTCGACGGCCCACGACGAATAGGAGCGGACGAGTTCAAGCCAGCGAATTTGAAAGCCGGCGGATACGGCGTCGGCCTCGCCTAGTACGGGTGCGGTGTGGAAGCCACCGGGGGGGTCGGCGGGAGTGACGAGGGCGTTGGGGTCCATCCAGACTCTGAACGCGAAGACCTGGGTGGACGAGGCCGGGTCGCCATGCGTGGTGCTGGCGGATTCAGGGATGAGGAACATGATTGGCTGGGCGTAATAAGGAACAGGCCTGCGGCCGGTGAAGTCGCCAAAACTTCCTAGCGCTGATCCGTTTGCGAAGGCTTGATAGGCGTCGTCCATATCGGTTGGGCCGGCGAGGGCGAGCCTTTGTCCGGGGCGGGATTGCAACTCAACGCGGATGCGGTACCAGGCATAGCCCCAATATCCGGGGTGGCCTTTGGCGGTCCAGCCGGGGACGTATCCGCGGTCACCCATGTTGGGACCGAGTGCGCCGTTTTTGGGGGCAAGGTCTACTGTCTCCCAGGCCGAGTCATCAAAGTTGGGCTCGGCCCAGAGGGGCGCGTGGGTGACTGGGCTGATCGGCGAGTCGCCAACTCGAAACTTCCATGGACCGTAGAGCGGCACCAGGGACTGACCTAGAGTTATGTGGGCCGTGTTTCCCGAGGGAGGCAGTACTGCCTGAGATGAGTTGGCGAACGGGGATGTGGACAGGATGCCGCATGCAAGCACTGCCAGACACGGAATTGAGGCTGGGCAACGTCGTGGCAATGCGGTGGTCCTTTTCTCGGCAAGCGGGCCTGTACGCACTATAACGACTGACTGGCACGGTGGGGAATGATCAATTTCTGCGACGATGGAATCCGAGTGTCAGGAGATCGTGACAGAATCCGGACTGAATCGTGACAGAAGCTAAATTCACGGAAAACACGATTCACACATTCTAAGTCTTGGGGCTCCCTGACGTTGAGGCTATGATGGTCCTGAAGAGAGGTAACTCAATATGGTTGCGAAATTGATAACGCGCATGTGTAATTCAGCGGCTTTGGTCGGGAGTGTGTTGGTATTCCACTCGTGGGTATGGAGCCAATCTGGCGCGACGCATGCTGTTGCGGTGCGGGCGAAAGGGGGCGGGGGCGGAGGATGGACTGCACTTGCCACCTTCATGGTGTTAGTCGGCTTGTGGAGTTTTGTGGCGCGATGGTCGTCGCGTAAGAAGGTTGAGGCTTGATTCGTGGATGATTCGCAAGCCAATTCGACTCATGGCCAGATTGCATTTCCGAGCAAGCAATTTTTATGCCGAGTGTGTCTGACGGCTCTATTCGCAACCGCTGCTCACTTGCTGCCTTGGGAAGGCTTGCGCTTTTTTACTTCGGAAGTGACTCTCAGGTTGTCGGGGCTGCTTGGCATGACCACTTCGAGGACGGCATTCGATACGATCGAAATTCAAGGGAATCTGATCCAGTTTGTGGTTTGCTGCACGTTTGTGGAGTTATTTTTCGGAAGCTTGCCACTAATCTGGAGGGGTAAGGAATCTATTGTCGGAAATCTATTGCGAGTGGTGATTTTCGCTGGCGCGATCTTCGGTTTAAATATCGTGCGATTAGTGCTGTTGCAAATTGCTTACGGTCATGGAGTGCCGTGGACTCTGGCACATGATATTCCGGTTGGCTTTGCTTATTTTGCGGTTTGGGTTTTCATCTGGCGGACGCGGGATTGGCCGGCTTGGCAATACCGAAGCCGGACCTGTCACGCTGTAACTCCGTTAGCGGCAAACGAATCCTGAATCGAGCTGGCGCCGAGTTAGTTCTTTGGAGGGACCGACTCGATCGAAGCTGAATCTGCACGGGAGAAATCCTCAGCGAGCATTGATGCGTTTGCTTTGATGTCGCCGGGTAGGACTATGACTACGGCAGCTGAACTAGCAATTCGAGCGTTGGCAAGCTTCAAGGCTCGCCGCGCGGCAAAATGCTGGGCAACATCTTTCTTCTTGATCAGGCTCATTGCGGCTCCAGTCGGACTGTTGCTTGCATGAACGGTGCTCGTCTGGAGCGAAAGCTGAAGGCGAAATGTTCGGTTGCGAATAAGGATCGAGTTGATTAATGGCCGACGCGGAACTGAGTCAGATAGCTGAAGAGATCGAATACCTTCAGAAGCCAGAGAACGACGGCAATCACCACGACGGCATTGAGGATACCCTTGATTGTCCCCTGCATGGGAATGAAGCGGTTGACGAGCCATAACAGGACGCCTACAACGGCGAGTGTGAGTACAACAGTAACGAGTGGCATTTGATGTTCTCCTATTGATTCAATCGATGTTGCAAAGTCGTTGTCATGGGGCAATGAAACAGCATGAGAAGGGCGAAAAAATGCCTTTCATCACATTGATTGTTTCAATCTGAGGGGGAAAAGGCTGTACTGATTTGCTCACGTCGGATGGCCATCAATTTGAAGCGGGCGTTGTGGGCGCGTGCTGAGGCTGACTGCGGGGGATCCAGGCCAGGTCGCCGCTCAAGACGTAGATCGCAATGGCTGCGGACATGAGGATTGCGCCTATCCAGAAGCGCCAGTCGCGATGCATTCTTCTCCAGTAAGGACCTGGGTCTGGCCCACCCCGGGCGCTGTCATCTCGCTCATGATTGTTCTTGCTTCCGGTCATTCATTCTCCATTGCAAATGGGTAAACTGCGCTCACAGTCCTGTCACTCATTGCTGCTTTTGGTTTGCTGTCGGGGTTTGGGCGGGTTGACTGGCAGCGGTCTTCGACACACTTGCGGCAGCGGCCGGTTCATCGGCCGGCACGGGGGTTCCCGGCGGGAAAATGACGATCTCGATTGAGCCCCAATCCGCATCGAGCTTATCGCCCTGCTGCTTGCCTGCTCCGAGCGTCTTGAGCAGGTCATCGTCAAATCCGAAGTTCTCGGCGAGGTACGTGCGCACAACCATGGCTCTGGCTTGCGTGAGCTCCAAAGCTTTTTTGGTATCGCCTGCCATGCCTGTGGAGACCCGGACTACGGCAACTCCGAATTGGTTTTGAGCAAGGAACTGGCCGGCGGCTTTGAGAGACTTCTGATTCTTCAGCTTTGCTGAATCGCGGCCGTCGAAAAGCTCCTTGCCGGTAAGGGTGAAAGTCTTGAGGGGTTCGCTTTGCGGTAGGGCGGCGATCCTGTTTGCTGTGAGCTCCGCTGCGTCTTCATAGCCACGCTTCTTGAAGTATCCGCTCAACAGGAAGTTATGCTTCAGCGCTTCCATATTTTCCTGGAAATCGGTGACACCGGTCTGCGCCTGAAGCATTGTGTCATGGAGCGTGGCCGTAGTTTGCTGGAGGTTGTTATAGAGCACCTTGTCGTTTACCAAAGCGCCTACAGTTCCCTGGCCGGAGTCGATTTTGGCGCTTACTGAATTCAAATGCGCGGTTGCTTCGGTTGTATTTTTCACGGCTTGCTGGCTGCTATCCAGAATGAGGCTTGCCTTGTTGAGAAGTTCTCCCATTTGCAATGGAGGGATGCTCTGAATGGTATCCCCATCCTTCACGTCCGGTTGCCCAGCGGAGCCGAACGAGACGGCAATGTATTGGTTGCCGAGCAGACCTTCAGTTTCGATTGAAGCGACAGAATCTTCTTTAACAATTTCACGCGTGTTCCGGTCGAGTTGCAGGACGACGCTAACTTTATCGCCGGGTTTATGGGGCAATTCGATGCTCAAGACTGTGCCGCTATGCACGCCGCCAACTTCGACGTCAGCCCCAGGGGCGAGGCCGGCTACGTTAGCGAATTGTGTCTTCAATTTGTAAGTGGGACTGAAGAGATATTCCTTGCTGCCGATGATGAAGACGCCGGCGGCAAGAATGGCCAACGTCACAATGATAAATGCTCCCAGGCGCGCCGCTCTCGACATATACCCCTCCTACGATAACTTTAGAAATTCATTCACAAACGGGATTTCACTTTGCTGGAGATCTTCAAACGTGCCTTCGATGAGCACATTGCCCTTGTCCAGGATGGCTAAACGATTGGCAATTGTTTTGGCGCTGTGCAGGTCATGAGTTACAACGATGGATGCCATCTGATGCTCTCGCTGAAGCTTCAAAACCAGGTCGTCGATTTCTCCAGAACTAATGGGGTCAAGGCCCGCAGTGGGCTCGTCCAGAAGCAGGATTTGAGGATCGAGAGCGAGGGCACGCGCGAGGCCAACTCGCTTTTGCATGCCGCCGGAAATGTTGGAAGGCATTTTGTTACGCGCGGCCTCCATGCCCACCTCAGCCAACAATTGCATGACGCGATCGTCGCGGTCGGATTTCGACATGTCCCTTCGATGGTGATCGAGAGGGAACGCTACGTTTTCAGCCACGGTGAGGGAGTCATAGAGTGCCGCATGTTGAAACAGAAATCCCATTTTCTTTCTGATTTCTCCCATGTTGTCCAAGGCCATATCGGCGATCTCCTGGCCGAGGATGCAGACAGACCCCGTGTCAGGTTTGGCGAGGCCGATGATCACTCTAAGCAAAACGCTTTTGCCTGTGCCGCTGCGTCCGAGCACTGCCAGCGTTTCGCCACGGGCTATCGACAGGGTGACGCCGTTCAAAACTTTCTGCGTCCCGAATGACTTATGCAGATCTTTAACGGCAACGGCGGGCACACTGCCTTGCTTATTGGTTTCGTCGGAGCTCTTCGAGATGTCTACGGCTGTGGCCATTTGCGTTTATTGGACCCCGGAATGAATTGTTATGGGAACACGACAAGGATGAATTTCACCAGCACCACGTCGGCAAGAATCACGAAGAGAGATGCGAGGACAACGGAACTAGTTGCAGCGCGACCGACGCCCTCTGCGCCCCCGCGAGTGCGCATTCCTTGAAAACATGCGATGAGCCCGATGATGAGTCCGAACACCGCGGTTTTGAAGGTTGGAGGCAAGAGATCGTTCAATGTTGCGCCGCGAAAACCTACCTCAATGAAATGGCGCAGAGAGAGTGGTTCGGAAAGGCTCTGCGTGAACCAGCCCATGAAAACGCCGCATGCATCGGCGGCGAGAGTCAGGAGTGGAAGCATCAGTATGCATGCGAGAATGCGTGTGGCCGCGAGGAGCCGATACGGGTTTATTGCGGATGCTTCAATGGCATCGATTTGCTCGGTCACTTTCATTGAAGCAAGCTGAGCGCCAATGCCCGCGCCTACGCGGCCACTTACTACGAGGCCGGTGATGATGGGGCCCATTTCCTGAACTACGGAATAAACGATGGCCGAGGGAAGCAGCGATTTGGCGCCGAAGCGAGTTAGGCTGGAACTGGCTTCCATGGAGAGGACAACGCCGATGGCGGACCCGGCCAGAGCGACCAATGGAAGAGATCTGGAGCCTATGTCGTCGAGCTGGCGGACGAGCTCGCGCAACTCGTAGGGCGGCGTGACCGCGGCGCGCATGACTTGCCAGGAAAAGATGCCGAGGTTTCCAAACCACTCAAAAAATCCGCCGGCCAGATCGGTGGCTGAGTCGACGATCGATCGCGTGGGCTCGGCCTGTTGATCGGAAGGCGCGGCGTTGATGCCCGCAGTGGCTGTGGATTCGCTGGTGCTCAATGGTTTGGTCCTGGGTCTGGCGAGCCGTGCGGGTTGTTCAGATGCATGCGGGCAAACAAGGAGTGAGGTCCGCTATATAAGAACTCGAGCGCGATGTTGCCTCCTGCATAAGCCAACAGACTGTAGTTTCCCATGCGAAGGGCATCTTTTGCGTTATACCGATCTGGGTACCAGCCGTAGATGGCCGTCATAGTGCCTGCATAAGGAGCTATGAGAGCGGGAATGGAGAAGACACGATGGCCGTCATTTCCCCGGCGCGCGGTCATGGTGGAGAGAACAGCGTAGCTCAGTCGCGGCAATACACCTTTGCATTCGCAGCGGTAATAAAGTGAGTCTTCCTTCATAGCTTCAGACAGCGCATAACGCGTTGTGGTGCTGACAGCCGCTATGCCGAAGTCGGACCCTAGTCGCCTGGAATAGCCCTTGAGGCCCTGGTTCCACTCCGGGGGCGAGTTGGTGTATTGATTTATGCCGGCCGCTACGGCTGAGCCAACAATGGGGTAAGGACCAACCGCATCGAAGACGAAGTTGTTGAACTCGGACCGCTCGGTGGGGCGCGTATAGGCGGGGGCAGGGCTCAGGGTGGACACGATCGTCGCCTTAGGAGACGAGTCAGACGAATCGGAAAAAGAGGGCGGGGATTGTGACATTGCTGATGTGCCGGCAATTGCGATGAGTGCGGAAGAGAAGAGAACTATAAGTTTCCCACGTATTTTCATTTGAAACAGCTCCTTGATGGATCGGGGGCGCTTAGGGATGAGGTCAAGCCGAGTGTGACGAAATCGCCAGACTGTCCTCTGGTTTATTTGGTTAACAGTAGCCAGCCTGCTCCGCCGATCGAATTAATCGAATTAGCTGTTTACGCCGTTCCAAGAACTTTGATGCTTCGTGTTTTGCGGCTCCTTTGCGGAGATTTGTCATCTACTGAGTGTGTCAAAAAGGGGACATCGGCGGATGGTCAAAATTGCTCGTCCCGTTTGGGCGGTGATGTAGGCGTCTGAAATGATTTTGCTCGCAAAATCCACGAGAAAGCCTGTTTGTGAGCTTACAAGCGTGCTTTTCTCCGGACAGAATCCAATGATCGGTTTGTCTTTGAAAGTCCCTTATAAATTTCTGATACCAGTCCTAATATCCTGAAGAAAGATCGAAGTTATCGCCGAGTGTGCCGCGAAATCTGACTGAAGAGCATCCGCTCTACATAGCGCAAAAGTCTGGCGCTGGGAGGAAGCTTTGAATACCGAAGTGTCAAAGGTGGATCAAGGGACGATTCTGGTCGTGGATGATGACAGCTCCGCCAGGCGGGTACTTCGCGTGACATTGTCGGGAATGGGGTATGAGATTGTCGAAGCTGCACGGGGGGAAGAGGCGCTCTCGCTGGTGCGGGCCAATCGATTTGACGCAGTGCTGTTGGATATCGATATGCCGGGAATGGGCGGCGTCGAGACATGCAAATGCATCCGCCACGTGATCGCACGATTGCCAATACTCATGCTGACAGTCCATGACGGTGAGGATGACAAAGTGCGAGCGCTCGATGCAGGCGCAGACGACTACATTACAAAGCCATATAGGCTGCGGGAATTGACAGCCAGATTGCGCTCGGCAGTTCGCCGGAGAAATGCGCAGGACGACAACGGGGACGCACCGATCATCCACGGCGCGCTTGAGCTCGATCCAGTAAGATACCGAGTTCTGAAGGCCGGAATCAAGATTCATCTAACGCCGAAGGAATTCGATTTACTTCATTATTTGATGAGGTATGCAGGCGAGCCGATTCCGCATGCACGGCTGCTCAAGGCGGTGTGGGGGCCGGAGTATGGAAATGAACTTGAATATCTTCGAACATTTGTACGGCAGTTGCGCAAGAAGATCGAAGACGATCCGCAAAACCCTCAATATTTATTGACTGATGCTCATATTGGTTATCGGTTCAGTGAGCAAGCGCTCTCCGCCGCACGAGGCTAGTTTCAAATCCAAGGTGTAGCTCCTCGATCAAGGATTCGAATGGATGAACAGACGCGCAGCACTAACAATTCGCCAAATGTGCATTGAACCTGTAACCGACGCGAGGCACTGTCAGAATGTACTTTGGGCTTAGTGGATCGTCTTCGATTTTCTTGCGGACCTGACTAACATAAATTCGAAGATAAACGAAGTCTTCTTTACAATTCGCGCCCCAAACTGATCTTAAGAGCCTCTGGCGTGGAATGAGCTCGCCAGGGTGACTCATCAGATAGCGAAGCATTTCAAATTCCTTTGGCGATACATGAATTGTTCGCCCAGACTTCCGAACGCGATATCTTACGGGGTCCAATTCCAGGTCCCCGTGACGGATCGCGGAAGCGTCGTCGTTGCTATCCCTGACGTTTCTGCGGCGAACCGCGGCGCGCAATCGGGCGGTCAGTTCGCGAAGTCGGAATGGCTTCGTGATGTAGTCGTCAGCGCCGGCATCAAGCGCGGAAACCATTGCGTCGACTCCATCCATCGCTGTCAACATCAAAATAGGCAGGTGTCTCGAAGCGGACCGAATGCCTCGACAAGTTTCAATTCCCCCCATTCCTGGAATGTCTACATCGAGCAGGACCGCGTCAAAGCGAGTTGCTTGAACGAGTGATAAGGCCTCTTCACCACGGGACGCGCCGAATACTTTAAACCCCAAGCCGGAAAGAGTTACATGCAGCGCTCTGCGCATTGAATGATCGTCATCCACGATAAGAATCGTGCCTTGACCTGTATTTGGCGGCTCGGCCATCAATGTTCCCTCCTCTCTGGAACCGGAAGAGAAAGGAAAAATGTTGTCCCTTCGATTTCATTGCTGACAACCCACACATGCCCTCGGCGGGCTTCCACCGCCTTTTTCACGATGGATAGCCCGATGCCTGTGCCTGGAACCGAATCCGCGAGATCCGGGGTTCTGTAAAATCGATCGAAAATCCGCTCCCTGTCTTCAATTCGAACTTTGGAACCTTGATTGTGTACGGAAACAATCAGCTCGCCTCGATTCATTCGCGCATTAATTTTGATCGGAGTTCCTGGCGTCGAATACTTTCTGGCGTTGTCGAGATATTGCGTTAAAACCATTGCGAGGAGAGAGCGGTCAGCCAACGCGGCGACCGTGGAATCGTCCACTCTGATGTCGATGCGATGCTTGATCTCTTTCACCGCGGGCATGGAAAAGAGTTCAGAGACGAGAACCTCAAAATCGAGTTCGCCCTCGGGTTGTTCGACTTGCCTGGATTCCAGTTTCGCGGTCAGCAACAGCTTTGTGCAGAGTTCGCTCAGCCTGAGCGTTTCATCGTCGATCAGCTTAACCAATTCGAATTGCGAATCATTCAATCCGCCTAACTCAAGCAAGCCAGAACTCGCAGTCTGGACGGTCGCCAATGGAGTCTTGAGCTCGTGACCAAGAGAATCCATTACGGCAGTGCGGAGCTGTTCACTTTTCTTTGATTCATCGGCACGCTCTTCATTCTCGAACGACCTATGTCGATCGAATGCAATTGCGCTGAGCGATGCGAGCGCATCAACGATCAGGGGATTCAGTTCTCCACGCACCGCCATTGCACCTAATGATTCGCTTGCATCCTGAACGATACGATAGGATGTTCCCGTCCACGTATCATCCAATCCAGCGCCTCGAATCCAGCACTCCTGGGCCAGATTTTGTTCGTCAGGCCCCCAGTCACCGATCCTATCCTGACGGTCGGAAGTCTTATCGAAGAGGGCTACCGCGCGCAGTCCGAAAATTCTATGAATTAGTACCGCAAGCTGCGGTCCTGGCGGTTGGTGGAGATCGAGCAAGAGCGAGTTCCGGCTTAGCTCATAGAGTTTCTCCATTCCCAGGCGATGGAAGGTTGCTTCTCGAGCGCTGAATAGCTCCTTGGCGGATAAACGGCTGATGACGAGGGTGGTAATTTCAAATGCGCCGAGGGCCACCCAGTCTTGCATGTCGTCAATGTTGAAGCGAAAAATCGGCGGCATGAAAAAATAATCGAGACATGCTACCGCGAGAATGGAAGTGAGCGAGGCTTGCCAGAAGCCGCACAGGGATGCAACTGCGACTATAACCAACAAGTAGAGGCTGCTGACCGCTAACAGCTTTACGTGCAGTTCAAACCCGCAGTAGGTTATGAGGGCAATGCAAGTCCACGCAACGAGATTCTGCAACATGTGCCGACTCGTTGCCGACGCATTGATCCATCGCAAACCGATTCGATCTTCCATTGCCGCGGTCTCAATCAAGGCTGTCCTGCCTCACCGGTTAGTCGATTCTAGATTGAGAGATACAAAGAAAACATAAGGACGGCGGACGCTAATAATACGTATCCGCCAGAGCACGCGCGTCTCTTACCATGCCGATGAATCGCCCAGCCAGTTCGCGAATTCGGTCTTCCTGACGAAAGTGCAATGCCTCTTTGGGGAGGAGTTCTCCACCAACGCCAATCGCAGTTGCGCCGGCCATGATGAAATCAAATGCGGTCAGCTGGTTTACGCCTCCGGAGGCTATCAAGGAGATTTGCGGAAGCGGCACCTTGAGCGCGCGTACATAATGGATGCCGCCCATGGAACTTGTTGGGAATATCTTTACAAAATCGGAACCGGCCTTCCAGGCGGCGATGACCTCAGTGGGCGTCAAGGCACCGGGAAGCACGACGACATCCTTCTTTTTTGCAAAGGCAACCACTTCCAATATGAGGCCCGGGCTGGTCAGAAATCTTGCGCCCGCATCGATGCAGCGCCTGGCCATATCTTCATCCAGTACTGTTCCGGCGCCTACGGCAAGGTCAGGGAAACGCTTAGCCAGATCGTCAATCACTTCAATCGCGCCAGGAGTCGTCATGGTGATTTCAACGACAGGAATTCCAGAAGCATAGACCGTTTCCGCCGCGAACGTGGCAAGGTCTCGCGATTTCACGCGTACAGATGGCAATATGCCGACCCGTGCGATAGTGGCGCGAACGTCTTCTCTCTTCATTGAAGCGGCCTTTCCGGACCGGCAGAGGAAGCCATGATGTGGACGCCCTTCATTGAATCTCCTCGTGACCCACAGCAAGATTCATTTGCCCAGCGGCTGTCATGTAAGCGCCGATCAACTGCAGATAGGCTAGTTGAACCACGCGGTAGTCGCTCTGCGCATTGAGGAAATCCATCAGAGATGCACCGCCGTGCTCATAGGAAAAAGTCACCGTGTCGCGCACATAAACCGATTGGTCAAGATACTGCGCCTTGTATGGCTTGATCAATGCAATATTGCTTCGCACCAATTCGTAGGCATTGTCAACGTCGCTGAAGACCTGCGCCTTGGCTGCTTCGGCGGCTTGCTGGCTTCGATCGATATCGATCAGCGTTCGCTTCTTTTCGCCCTGGTTCTTGTCGAAGATGCGCAGGGGAATGCTGACGCTGAGGCCAAGCGTCTGATTAGCGCTAGGGTTATTTGTCGAGGAGTTGTACGTATACCATGCGCCGAAAGTTGGGTCGGTCGAACCATTCGAGACAGCAAGTTTGTGGTTAGTTTCTGATTGCTGAATTGTTTGGATCGCGGCGCGGAGGTCCGGCCTGTTGTTGAGCGCGACCTGGTGAAAATCTTCGAGCGGTTTCAAGTCTGGGCCCAGTTCGAAGACTCCCGTTACGTCGAACTGGTCGACAGGGGTTCGATTGTCGAGCAGCAGCAGGAGCTGAATTTTTTCCGTGCGCAAATTGACGGTTGCGGTCTCGATTTCAGATTCATATTGCACGCGCTGAAGCTCGATCCTGGCGAGGTCGATTTTGGCAAGGTCGCCGGCATTGAATCGCGCCCGGCTGATGTCAATGATCTTGTCGTAGTATTCCAGGTCAGCTTTTGCCAGTTGCAATACGGCCTTGGCCTGAAGTGTCTGCACAAAGGCAGAGCGCAAGCCGAAGATCAGGTTGCGCTCAAGATCAACGTGCTGGGACTGAGTAATTTCCGTGCCTTCTTTGGCGCTCTCAAGGCGCAGCTCGCGCTTGTGTTCGCGTTCGTGCAGGTAACTGAAATTGGGCTGTTCTGTTGTGCCCTTGACGGGAGTCCAAACCCCATCGTGCGGCGCGATCTGCGTGCCGTCCACCGCGATGGTGAACTGCGGATTGGGCCGGAGAAATGCTGTGATCTCCTCGGCCTTCATTTCCTCGACGTTGGCTGCATCCGCTTTCAACACCGGATTTACCGCCTCAAATTTTGCCTTGACCTGCTCCCATGTAAGTGACTGCTGCGCACTCGCGACGGTCGTTACGAATGCGAAAACAAAAGCATAACTTGCAATATTACGCTTTGAGAAATAATTCGAATCAGCCTTCAATTGCCACCTCCGGTTTCGGGAGCTTGTCCCCTTCTCTTGCAATCCAGACATAGAGCGTGGGTAGAAGGAAGACGCTCAACACGAGAGCTGCCATGAGTCCGCCGACAATGACAATCGCGAATGGGCGCTGCGAATCGGAACCGATGGCGTGGGACATCGCGGCGGGCAGCAATCCCAGGGTGGCTACCAGCATCGTCATCATGATGGGACGAAGCCGCAGGACAGCGCCTTCGATCGCCGCACCTTCCGGAGTGTAACCTCGGGCTCGAAGCTGATTGATGTATTCAAGCATGATGACGCCCGTTTGAACTGAAACTCCAAAGAGCGCCAGGAAGCCGACGCCGGAAGACACGCTGAAGAACGTGCCGGTCACAAGGAGAGCGAGCAAGCCTCCAACAGGAGCCATGGCCACGTTGGCAAGAATCAGCAGGGCCCATTTGAAGGAACGAAACATTGCATAGAGAATGATGAAGATAAAAAAGACCGTCAAGGGCAGGATCAAGAGAAGCCTTGCTTCGGCTCGCTTTTCGCTATCGTATTCTCCCGACCATTCGAGATGATAGCCACGCGGGATTTGCACATTCTTGGCGATCTTGTCGATGGATTCCTTCACCGTGGTGCCCAGGTCGCGGCCGCGCACCCCAAAGCGGATGGCCAAATAGCGGGAGCCGTCTTCACGATAAATGTCGTAGGCGTCATCGCGAACCTGGGCTTTGGTCAACTGAGCCAGCGCGACGCGTTCTCCCGATGGGGAGAGAAGTCGTATATTCTGAATGGCCTCTTTGGTATCGCGATACTGTTTTTGATAGCGCACGACTACGTTGTAGACTGCCTCACCCTGCAGAACCTGGCTGACAGAGTTGCCGCCGACGGCGGTTTGTACGGCGTCTTGTATATCGGCCACGTTTATGCCGAAGCGCGCAGCGGCCTGGCGGTCGACAGTGAGATCGATATTCGGCTGGCCCGTATCGCGCTGAAGTCCCAAATCCGTGACTCCGGCGATTTTGCCCATCACATCTTTGATCTCCTCGCCCTTTTCCTCGAGAACGTCAAGGTCTGGCCCATAGAGCTTTGCACACAGTCCGCCCTTGGTGCCGGTTAGGGTTTCATCCACGTTGTCCTCAATGGGCTGGGAGAAATTCCAGAAAGCCCCTGGATATTTCTCCAGTTCGCGATCCATCGCGGCAATCAACTCTTCCTTCTTCTCATGGAAGATGGGTCGCCATTGGTCTTTCGGCTTCAAGTCGATGAAGTATTCCGTGTTTCCGAATCCTCCCGTGTCGGTTCCATCGTCGGGCGCACCGGCTTGCGAAACGACCTTTGTTACCTCGGGGAACGAGGCGAGGATATAGCGCGAATGCTGCGTGAAACGCGTGCCTTCCGTCTCGCCCACGCTGTTCGCCATTGCGCCACGGGCCCAGATGGCGCCTTCGTCCAAGTGGGGCAAAAACTCCGAGCCGATGATGCCGCTGAATGTCAGGAAAAGTGCAATGGCCAACGATGTCAGGCCAACGCCAATGGTGATCCAGCGATTCTCGATCGCCAGCTTCACCACTCCGCGGTACCGATCCTTCATGAACTCCATTACCGGGTTGCGCCATTCCTTGACTCCATGAGGGAACAGCAGGGCAGCAAGCACAGGCACAAGGAAAATTGAGAATACTATGGCGCCAAGCAAAGCGAATGCAACGGTCCAGGCCATGGGCCGGAACAAACGCCCTTCAACCCGTTGCAGAGTGAAGATCGGCATGTAGGCGGTGATGATAATGCCAATTGCGAAGAAAACCGGTCGCTGCACTTCGTGGGCGGCGTCGCGAATCATCTCCACGGGCGCCTTGATGCTCATGGTAATTCTGCCTGCTTCCGGCGACCCGTTCTTGCGGTGACTTAAATGCCGCATGATGTTTTCCATCATGACGACTGCGCCGTCGACAACCATTCCGAAGTCCAGCGCGCCAAGTGAAATTAGGTTTGCGGGGATATGGCTAAGGTTGAGAAATATCGACGCGAAGAGCAAGGAGAAGGGAATAGTCAGCGCGACGATGAAGGCTCCGCGAATATTGCCGAGAAATAGGAAGAGGATGATCGTTACCAGGATCATTCCCTCGCCGAGATTGTGCAGCACCGTGTGCAAGGTGTAATGAAGCAGATCGCTGCGGTCGAGCATGGGAACGACCTTCACACCCTCGGGCAGAATGTGATTGTTGAGCTCGTCCACCTTCTGGTGAATCCCTTCGAGCGTGGGGCTTTCTTCGGCCCCCTTGCGCATCAGGACGCCGCCCTGGATCACATCGGGCTCATCTACAATGACGCCGTCCGGACGATGATCGGCTCTGGCCATGTGACCAAGCCGAATCCTGGGCCCCCAGTCGACGACTGCGATGTCTTTTACGCGAACCGGCGCGCCATTCGAAGTCGTAAGCACAGTATTCTCGATATCCTGCACACTGCGGAAAAGTCCGAGCGCGCGGACGTTAAGTTGCTGCAAGCCCTCTTCGACGAAGCTGCCGCCGGCGTTGACGTTGTTGTTTGCCAACTGGTTCTCAACCTGGCTGATGCTCAAGCCATAGGAGATGAGCTTATTGGGATCGACTCGCACCTGGTATTCGCGCGCGGTACCGCCGAAGTCGCTCACGTCTACCACGTTCGGAACTTTCCTGAATTCCTTGTACAGAGTCCAGTCTTCGATGCTTCTCAAATTCATCAGGTCATACGCCGGATTCGTGCTCCGGATCGTATACCAATAGATCTGGCCCGTGGGGCTCCAGTCCGTCCCTATTTGCGGCTGCACGCCCGACGGCATACTGACCTGCGTGAGCCTCTCCAGCACCTTCTGACGGTTCCATTCATTGACGGATTGGTCGTCGAAGATCAAGGTGATCAAGGAAAGGCCGAAAATCGACTCCGACCGCACCGTCGTAAGATGGGGAATTCCAAACACCTGAATTTCGACAGGAACCGAGACTTGCTGTTCCATTTCTTCCGCGGAATGCCCGGGCCACTGGCTGATGATGTTCACGTAATTATCGGCGATGTCCGGATAGACTTCGACGGGCATGTTATGGAATGACACCGCCCCCCAGGCAAGCAAAAGCACCCCAATCGCCAGTACCACGTACCGATTATTGAGCGCAAAATCTACGAGACTACGAATCATGTTTTCTTCCTGAGGACTCGAAGTTGTGCGTCATTCGTTGTCGATTGCATTTTGGAGATTGATGGCGTTTGTCACGACCTGCTGGCCCGACTTCAACCCGGATAGAATCTCCTGCATATTGTTCGGCAACTGCTCGCCACTGACGACCTGAAACCGCTTGAACTTATCCTGCACCGGGATGAAGACCCAATCGCGATCATGCAGATGGACGATTGCGGACGACGGGACAGCCGTGTAGGTCTGCTTTTCCTTGCCGAACAAAGTGGCCGTGGCAAACATGCCCGGCCGCATCATCTCGCCTGGATTTGCCACTTCAATGCGTACCTTCGCGGTGCGGATATTCGGATCGAGAATCGAGCCGATGTTGCTTATGGTGCCCTTTAGAACTTTGTCCGGATAGGCGTTGAGCTTGATGTCGGTGGGTTGGCCGATGCGCACACTGGCCATGTCGCTCTCGTATACGTCGCAGACGATCCACACGCTGGTCAGATCCGAAATAGTGAACGGGCTCGGCGTAGAGTAGGCCTGCACAGCCGCTCCGTTGGCGACCTGCTGATCGGTAATCACGCCGGAAACCGGGGCGAGAATATCTACGATTCCCTTGGGGTTATCGGGATCGCTGCCGAGCAAATGCAGATGCTCAGTAGCGGTATCGAGGGTGGTCTTGGCGTCGTCCTCAGTGTCTTGCGCGACCTCCAGATCCCCTTGCGCTATGGCCCCGTGCTCGTAAAGTATTTTCGCTCGATCCAATTGCTTGCGCGCAAGGAGCTCATCGGAGATGGCTTTGCGGTAAGCGTCGAAGCCTCCTGAAATGTCGTCGCTGCGAATACGCAGTAAAAGCTGGCCCTTCTTTACTGTGTCGCCGAGACGAGCGCGGATGTCCACAATGCGGCCGGAGGCAAGCGAAATGACCGGAACATTTCGCGAGATATCCGGAATCACAGTGCCGGTCACGAACAATTGCGACGGGGCCTGGTATTCGGTGGCTGTAACGATCGGATACCGCTCCGGATGTTCGACCGCGAAAAAGGTGACGTCCACTCCGGAAATCACCTTGGCCGGCGGCGGCGCCTCAGCATCGGCATTTACCTTATCGCTCTTGCAGCCGCTCAACGTGAGTGAAGCCGCTAGAACCACCAGTACCAATTGAAGGCGTGCTTCTCCGTTTTGCATACTAACCTCAGCGCCTTTGTTCTTCCCAGGCGTTCTGACACACAACGATCCTGCGGCGGATTTCATGTGCCGAGGGGTGGTCGAATCGCAGAGAGCATGAATATTCTGGAGCAGCACTGAAGTACAACACAGCTTCAATGCTGCTCATTGAGTTAGTCATCCGCAGTTATGCAATGCGGCCCTGCGAGCTTCCGGTTAGAACCTCACCTTGATCGCCACCGTCGTGGTGGTTTGATTGGTCCGCAGGTCAGGCCACCAGATAGCGGCAGTTCCGGTCGAACTTCCACCGCATGCCTGGTTCACGATGCTGAGCGGTGTGCCGTATCCATAGCCGGAAGCAGCTCCGCTGGCGCATGCATATTGAGAAGGCGAGCCGTTGTTTCCTCCTGGAGGCGTGATGCCGCCGCGCCCAGACCAGTAAGGTACATCGGAGTACCGATAGCCTTCTTCCAGCGTGAATGTGATGAACTGGCTCGGCATGTAGTCGAGGGTGATGGTGCCGTCGTGCATCTGAGAACGATCGCCACCGTTCTCTGTAAAGTATGGCGTTCCGCTAAACGCTGTTGCACCATTTATCGGAGGAAGTAGCGTAAGGTAGCGGCCGGGGTTATTCATCTGGCCACCACCTAAAGTTATTGCGTACAGGTCCTTTTTGAACCACACACGTTCGTACGCCATCCAGCCGATAAAGTCCTGCTTCGGCTTTCCGTCCCTTGAGTTATGGCAATTCACGCCACCGGTATAGGTCGAGCTCGATCCCATCTCAGGAGAAAAACCATGTGTGTTGTATGGTCCGCTGGAAGGTCCACCGCCATATTCGCAACCCGCGTCGCCAGTGAGTGTGAATGCAGACTTGTCAAGGAACCTGCCTGGCTTGTCATAGTACTTAACCTGCGCACTGTAGTCCGCATGCACACGCGACCGCCCAGGGAATCCGACAGCATCCTCACCAAGGCCATAGTTGTTCCAGACGAAGTCAAGGTAAGGCTTTGGCCGCCACAGAATCTGCCCGCCCAGTCCCGGCTTTCCGTTTGCCCGGGCGTACGATTGCCAGCCGTTGATAACCCACGGCTCAATCTTCAACTTAGCGGATGGAAAGTACTGAATCCTCAGGCCGTTGAAAAACCATGGAGTGTTCGAGGAAACAAACGAAGGCTGATAAGTCCAGTTATCGAAGTTATAGTAACTGAACAGTCCAATGTAAGAGACAAAGATGCCGGCATCCACGTTTAAACCGTGAGCAACATCCCAGTGATAGCCGCCCCACGCCTCGGACACGTACTTGTACGCGCCGCTCAGATCCCACTGGCCGCGGCTGTAGCTGGCGTCGTTACGTGGAGTTGTGGTCGCGAACAAACCGTCCATGGTGAGAATGCGGCCGCGCACATTGTTGATGCGAAAGTCGCCGCCGACACTTATTTGCTCAAGCTGCCATTCGTCGGAACGGAAGCTCTCTGTCGCGCCGCCCATGGTGTCGTCGTGCGGGTGGTTGTAATCGAGAATATAGTTTGCGTCAGCACGAAATTCAGGTGTGAAATACTTTGTGCTCATCGGGCTATCAACCGCATGCCCATTGCTGTTGAGCCATGTCCAGTCTCCGGGAAACGGCTCGCCTTTCTTTGTGACTTGAGCGTCGATTTCAGGCGGCGCCGGGGTTGCGGCAGCGGCGGGCGTGGGTTGACCCGATCCGGATGCACCGCCCATCGCGCTCTTTTCCGCTGAACGCAGGGCGCTGGCGTCGCTTGCCGCCGTCGCTGCCTCGTCCGGTGTGCCGCCAGGATTCAGCTCGGATTCGAGCTTGGAAATGCGCGCCTTCATCTCATCTTGCATCTGCGCAAATTGCTTTTTGATTTCGGCGATCTCCTTGATCACCGCTTCATTTTTCAGTGATACATTGCCGGATGCAGGGTCTGAGGGGGAATTGGAATTGGCCGCTTTGGAGGTGTCGCCGGCTTTGGTTGCGGCTGTGGATGAAGCTGTGTCCGCGGATGTCTTTGCTGATTCCGTTTTATTGGTTTCAGATGATGGGTATTCAACCATGGCTGTAACAAGTGGAACTGAATTGTCCGCGGATTTTGCGGGCGAGATCTGGCCAGCCACGGGAAGCACATTTTGCGTCTGCCCCGTAAGCTGTGCGGCGAAACCGCACACTGCAACTCCCAGAACGATGGCCGTCCTGAAGTTAGTCGTCATATCGAATTATTCTCCTCGACGGTCTACGTCGTGGCTTAGAAATGCGTTGGCTCTCACAACGGGGCAGCGGTATTGCCCGCTTCCCTCATCTCACAGTGTTGCCCTAATCAGATAAAGAAATTGCAAAGGTTTTGCAGTGACTTAGTAAGCTCCAAAGCGAATCAACGTATGAGGCGCAATATTCTCCCGTCTCCTTTTCGCGAAGGAAAAGAAGCCAAGGTCATTTCTTTGGGTCCATGTGTCCTGATTTTGGATTGATTTCTGTAAAAATCGCATGAAGAGAACCTAAAATCCTCATGGTTTTATAAGGGGTTGGCGCGTTGGTCCTCGGCGCCAAGGCCTCGCTCCTCGTTCTTTAATCACGCTCCCCGTGGAAATGGTGGAATGCAGCCGAGATTCCCAAGCCAGCGTGCCCCGCTTCCCGGACGAGGTCATCCTACAACTGCCTCCAGCTATCTACCGCGGAGAGACACTTCCTCGAATAGCTCTCTGTAGGCGTCTGCTAATTTGCCGATGGTGAATGCGCGGTTCAGGCCGCTCGGATTGGGTAGTACCCAGACTGCAGATCCGCCGAGTGTAGTTGGCTGTAATCCCCACGAAAGGTCCCGCTGGTTCAGGAACACTGAACACGCAGGCTTCCCCAGGAACGCCAGAAATCTGGGCTTGTGCTTCGCGATTTTGCGCTCGAAGGCTGGCTGGGCAGCGACGTAGTCGGCTCGACTGAGGTCTGTTGCACTGACTGTCGGCCGAGCAACCGCGGAGGTAATTCCGCAACCGTAATCGAGTAAGATGCGCGCTTCCTCCGGTTCCAGTTGACGATCGGTGAAGCCTGCGAGGTGAAGCACGCGCCAAAAGCGGTTGGTCCGATTGGCGAAGTGGAGTCCGACTACAGCTGATCGCATTCCTGGATTGATTCCACAGAAGACTATGTTCAGGGAGGTCGAAATGACGTCAGGCAGGCCCGATGGATGTGACTGTGAATTACGAGACATTTCTGGAGTACATTATAACTTCGGCAGTTCGGATCCATATCATTCGCCCATTTCGTCACGAGCGGATTGATCGGCTTGGCGTGCGTACGAAGATGGGTTGACCGATACCAAGGTATTCGCCAATACCAACGTCCAATAGACTGTCCTCTTTATGTCTGGCTTAATCGGGATAATGGTGCGTGTCCCGACACGGCCAGTGCGATGAGCAAATTGAAACGTAACTCTTATCAAGCGGAAGGGGTAGTCGAACGATGAATGAACCCACACGTCACGACCATAAAGAACTCCTTGCGAGTCTCGTCAGCGGTAAGCTGCCTCGAAATCTAAGCTGGAGCGCAGTGATCGACCTGATTGGGAATATCGGCGAGGTACAACCACACGGAAACGACGAGTTTGTCTTCGAGGTCGGTGCGGAGAGAAGCTTCTTCAAGCGCCCCAGCGGGCACGATCTCGCGGTGGAGGAGGTATCTCGACTGCGCAGGTTTCTGAAAGAGGCTGGCGCGCTTGGGAAGCCTGCTACGGACTCCCAAAAGGGGCGGGTGGTTGTGGTCATCGACCATCATGCGGCTCATATTTATCAGAGTCTGGGCGAGAGCGGACCACAAGGCGAAGTCAATGTGAAACCGTATGATCCCTTTGGCTTCCATCATCATTTGATCCACCGTAAGGAAGCTCACTACAAAGGCGAGCGCGTTCCAGAGGAAGCCTCCTATTACGAGGAGATCGCCAGGGACCTTGTACCCGCGGAAGCGATCGTACTGGTCGGACATGGGACAGGGAAGAGCAGTGCAGTCGAGTTCCTGACGGAGTACCTCAAAGCCCATCATCCCGAGGAGTTTCAGCGAATTGTCACGATCGAGACGGTGGATCTCTCTGCCTTGACGGAGCCGCAGATCGAGGAGATCGTGAAGAGGCATCTTGGGGTCGCTATTCGTGCCGATTGAAGACAATTCGTGTTTATTGCGGGGTAAGTCGTCTAGCGTCGCGGAACCTGAGGGATTTCGTGCGCTTTCATTGCTCGTAGGAACAATCAACCGTCAATATTGGGGGGAAGTTATGGCTATTCACCAACAGCAAGTGCATGGCGATCAGGCACTCGCGCAAGTCACCCGGTCGTCCAGGAAGCGCTCGAGAAGAGCATCAACTATGAGAGTTCGGGATGATCGATGGGAACGGAGAATAGAGAAAGACTGGCAGGGGCACTTGGTGACGTTGCAACAGTGTATCCGTGAGCTTCTCATCAATAATCAAAACCTGAGGATGGGTGCAGACAAGGCAAGCCGGGAATAGTGCCCACCGTCATTGAGCGGCTAGAACAGGTTCGAACAAACTGGGGGCATAACTGCTTTTGCTCTTCGAACTTTTCGCCGCGCAGGGGATCGAAAAGGAAAATGTAGCTCCGGGGCCATCGTTGGGTGTAACCCACAAGCGGCCGCTGTGACCCTCGATAATCGAGCGGCTGACGGACAAGCCCATCCCCATTCCGTCACTCTTCGTCGTGTAGAAGGCGTCGAAGAGCCTCTCCATTTCTTGCGGGGTGATGCCCAAGCCCGTATCCCGCACTGTCAGGCTCACACAATCGTTTTCGTCCCTTTCGGTACTGATGACCAGCTCTCTCGGACGATCGTCGACGCAGCTCATCGCGTCCGTTGCATTCCGAACCAGATTGATGATGACCTGCTGAAGCTGAATTCGATCACCCGTTACGGGCCGGAGGTCGTTGGCAAACTCACGCCGCAGGACCACTCGGTTTCTCTGAAGGTCGTCCGAACAGAGCGCAATGACCTCACGTGCAGCATCATTCAAGTCAACGGTCTCGACCGTCGTTTCCTTCTTGCTGAAGAGAGCGCGCAATCGCGCAATCACTTCGGACGCGCGGTTGCCATCGCGAATCGCACGCCGTGCCGCTTCGCGCGCGCCGTCGATATTGGGAGGATGCACTGATAGCGCGCGCAGGCAGGTGCCGGCGTTGGTGACAATTCCTGTAAGCGGCTGGTTGACTTCGTGGGCAATCGAAGCAGTCAAGGCCCCGAGGCTAGTGACCCTCGCCATGTGGGCGAGCTCCGACCGGAGTTCATTTAGCCCGTCTTCGGCGCGCTTCTGGTCGTCAATGTCGGTGGTCGTACCTACGAATTTGAGGACTCTTCCCTCTGCGTCGCGCAAGACGACGGCTTGCTGGAGGTGCCAGCGATATGTTCTGTCCTTAGCGCGGAGAGTTCTGGTTTCGAACGCGAAACCCTGTCCCGAACGTATTCCTTCCCAAAAGGCCTTCGAAGCTTTTTCACGATCATCGGGGTGGACGGCGGTCATCCAGGCCTCGGGACGCGACCGCACGAAATCGAGGGTTTGACCGGCGAATTCAAGCCAAACTTGATTCACGAAATCTGGCGTCCCGTCAGGATTGAGCGTCCAGGCTGACACAGGTAAATGCTGCAAGAGTCCAGCCTGGAGTCGCAGCTCTTCGTTGGCTGCGGCGAGCTCCTTCGTTCGTTCCGCGACGCGCCGCTCGACTTCATCCGAGATCCGCTTTTGCTCATCCAGACGCAACACCTGCTGGAACTCGATCGCCAGTTGATTCGCGGCTAATCCAAGCTCCAGGTCCGCACTCTCGCCCTGCATGCGGTCATTCGAGCGCTTGCTCCTGCTTTCGTCGTACCGACGGTGAAGCGGATTTCGCACCGGTCGCAGAAATTCGGACTGCTTGTATGGGACCATCAGGTCGAAGTTCGCCGCGATGACTTGTTCGGAAGTATTGATCAGGCTCGAATCAAGCATATTGACCTCTGGCGGATCGGGAAGGTGGTTCGTAGGCTGAGGATTAGGCAATTCGACGCTTTCTGAATCGACCACTCAGAAGGGAAGCACATCAAGCTACGAGAACCACTATGCAACTCTTCCGAGAGCGCTGACAACCCCAGATAGAGGGAACGTTCTTCGTTCCATGGTGTGTCCGATTTTCATACTTTAAGTTGAGAGATAGCGTGCGATCAGAGGCTTTTATTTAACCGGCGATATACTTTCTTCCGAAAAGTCGAGCATCGATTGACCAGGCGCCTGGGCCGATCATGGCCAACGTGCCGCCAAATGTTGCCAAAATAATTGCGACAGACTGATCGCCTGCGCCAGTCAAGGCGAACCATACTTGCACGACCGCGACAAGAGTTCCCACTGCGGGAGTCCAGAGGCCTGCCAGAATGAATAGGCCCAGCACACTTCCGATTAACTCCGGCACAATCGGCTCGGCCGCAGGGACGCCCCAGAATAGAGCTGCCCCGTGGTAAAGCAGAGCGATGCCGAGGACCAATCGTTGAATGAGAAGACCGAAGCCCGGCCAGCCATTCGCGAACGTTGAAAATAGTCGTTGCAAGAAACACCCTGAGGGAGCGTAGCGCACTTGCAACCGAATGGGAACGGCTGAAACTCCCAACTGCTTTCATACTTTTGGGTGATTAAATCTCGATGACTCCGCGCTTGAGGCCGATCGTGACCGCATGGGCTCGATCGCTGGCGCTCAGCTTGGAAAGAATGTTCGTAACGCGGCTCTTCACGGTCGCTTCCGCAATGAAGAGAAGGTCGGCGATCTGCTTGTTGGAATTCCCAGCTGCGATCAGCTTCAGAACCTCAATTTCCCGCTCACTCAACTCATCATCGGTCGCGTGTTCAGCGAGCTCAGCCGCAACTTCCGGCGGTATCCTCTTGCGCCCTTGCATTACCGCATGAATCGTCTCGGTAAGCTCCCGATCGTGGCCCTTCAATAGATAAGCCCGTGCGCCGGCGCGCAGAGCACGAAGCACTTGAACATCGCCGCTATAAGTGGTGAGGACTATGATGCGTGCATCGGGAAATTCAGCCAGGATACGGATCATGGCTTCGATCCCATTGAGACCAGGCATTTGAAGATCCATCAGGGTCACGTCTGGGCGATGGGTTCGGAACTTTTCGATCGCCTCTTCACCGTTCGAAGCCTCTGCGACCAATTTCATGTCAGGCTCCGCATTGATCACGGCCGCAATGCCCTTGCGGAGAAGGGAATGATCGTCAACCGAGAGGATTCGAACCATGCCAGGAATGCTATTCATCGCTACCTGTCTTGCGAAGCCACTGGAATCGACGGTTATGACCGCGCTTTCCGTAGGCTATCGCAGCGGGAATCGTCAGTTGGACCTCAGTGCCCGCACCCACTTCGCTCCAAAATGCCAGTTGTGCTCCAATTCGTTGAGCACGTTCGCGCATCCCCGTTATGCCCCAATGTCCGGGTCGCCCGCCGTCTTCCAGGATATTCGGGGCGATTCCTTTGCCATCATCGCGGATACGCACTCGAAGCTGATCCTGATCATAACGGATCTCCACTTCGATGTGGCCCGCAACCGCGTGCGCGAAGGCGTTCCGGATCTCCTCTCGGGAGATTCGGTAGATCTCACCCTGAAGCATCGGGGATAGATCCTGTTGCTCACCTTCGACGAGGACGTGATAGCTCGGGGCATGCCCATTCAGCTCTTGAGCCGTTGCCAGCTCACGGCATGCGGCATTCAGCAAGTCCGGAAGGTTGCGCTGTGCGGCCGGTTCCGGGCGCAAGTCGCGAATCGCGGAACGGCCCTCCGTAATGCCTTCCTCCGCGGCATGAATTGCCTCATCAACAACCTGCATTGCATTGTCCGCATTGCGCAGCAGCAGCTTGCGAGCCGCCTGAAATTGAAATGCCGCGCCTTGAAAACTTTGCAGCAGCGTGTCATGCAGCTCTCGCGCGATGCGCATGCGCTCGTTCACTTGAGCGTCGATCCGGATATGGAATTGTTCTGCGATTTGGCGCATGCGATAACGAAAAGCAGACCAGACAACTAGAAGCGCCGCCAATGCGTATGCAGTGCGGAACCACCATGTGTTCCACCACGGAGGCAGAATGATAATTTCAAGCTCCGCTCCGGGTTCGCTCCATTGGCTGCTGTTCGTGGCGCCTTGCACACGAAAGCGATACTTCCTGGCGGGCAAAGCGGTGTAGGTCACGGTACGGCTGTCGCTCCCTACTTCAGTCCACGAATTGTCCAAACCTTCGAGCATGTAGCGATAACGGTTCGCCGGCGAATTGGAATACGCAAGTGCAGCGAACGTCAGCGAGAACGGGGTTTGCTTGTGTGAGAGGACGATCTCCGATGCATACGAGATGGCTTGCGACGTTATTGATTGTGTGTGCGGAGCGTCGATTCCCAGCAACCTGAAGTCCGTAATTACGGTGGGGGGCGCATAGTTGCTTTCCGGAATAGATTCGGGAACAAACGTTGTTGCGCCGCTGAATCCGGCAAAATACATTCGCCCACTTTCGGTGCGCACGCAGACGCCCATCAGCGCCATCTCCGGGCCCGGAAGACCCTCGGCAGTGGAGAAGTTACGGAAGCCCTTGGTTGAGGGATCGAAGCTGGAGATGCCTTTCGTTGTGTTCATCCAGAGATGGCCGCGTGTGTCCTCGAGCACACAATCGACAGCGCTGCTAGCCAACCCGTCACGAGTGTCGTAGACAGTGAATTGTTTCGTCGCCGGATTGTACTCATCCAGGCCGTTTGACGTTGAAACCCACACTGCCCCGGTTCTTGCAACGTGGACCCAGTTGACTATGTTGTCGCTCAGACTGCCCTGCGAGTCACTACTGACAAAAGTCGTAAACTGCGCTGTCTTCGGATCGAAATATTGCAGGCCTGCACCATTCGTTCCGAGCCAGAGTTTGTGTTGAGGGTCCTCAGTCAAATCAAGATAAATCTGTTCACGTGCGTGTGGATCAGCTTTGAAAGTTGTAAAGCTATCTGTGCGAGCATCGAAACGATCAAGGCCATCCCAGGTCGCAACCCATAGCGTCCCGTCGTGATCGATCAACAGTCGATCGACGACGTTGTTACTCAGCGACGACGGATCGTTCTCGTTGTGCCGGTAGATCTTCCATTGGCCACTCTTTGGATCGAGCCGGAAGAGACCGTTGTTGGACGTCCCGGCCCAAATGAATCCTGCACGATCTTCAATGACACTGAGGACGTCGAAAGCACCAGTCTTTACGCCATCAAACGCAGTTCTCTTACCCGAAGGATCGACGCGGTACAACGCGGAGCTTGTTCCGATCCATAGATTCCGGTGACTATCTTCATAAAAAGCGCCGGCTCCATTTTCCTTTGGATTTGGGCTCAAAGGTTGAAACGATAAAGGAACGGGGGAAAAGCGTTGCAGGCCATTCCCAGGAAGGGCTACCCAGATGCTTCCATCGCGATCTTCAGACAAGGCTATTATGCTGTCTCCCGCGAGGCCGTTGGCATCGCCTATCCTATGTTTGTAGCGAATAAACCGGTTGTGTTCGCGATCAAACTTCAGAAGGCCGGTTCCTTGTTTCCCGAGCCAAAGATTTCCATGCCGGTCTTCCAGCATCGCAGCCACGCCGCTATACGCGGTGCTTGATGTGTCTCCAGGGCTGAAGGAGTAATAGGTAAGGACATTTCGATCACGATCGAATTTCGCCAGCCCATTTCCCGTAGCGTAGATGATCCAGAAGCCCCCTGACCGGTCCTCGTAAAAGGATAAGTCGCGCGATCCAGTGTGAAGCGGGATGGACAGCTTTACGTGGCCGTTCGCTCGGTCAAACTCATACATCCCGTCAGGCTCTCCAACCCAGAACCTCCCGGCTTTGTCCTCAGCGGCTGAAACGACATGGTCCCCCGGAAGGCTCTCGGGGTCGCTTGCGTCATGTGTGTAGACGCGAAACTTCCCGCTTTTCTGGTCAAGACCGTAAAGCCCCCTGTCGGTCGAGAACCACAACAAGCCGGCGCGGTCCTGGCTAATCTGCTTGACCATCGGCACAGGAAAGTGGATGAAGGTTTCCGTCTTAGGATCGAAGCGGTCCACGGACTGCTCGCAGGCGATCCACAATGCGCCGTCGCGATCCTTGAACAACGCCTCGATGTCCACGCCGCTAAGACTGTTCGGATTGCCCCTTTCGTGCAGGTATACCTTGAAAGTGTAGCCGTCGAACCGGTTAAGTCCATAAAGAGTGCCGAACCACATATACCCCAAATCGTCCTGCACCATATTCATAACTCGAATTTGAGAAAGTCCCTCGGCAGTTGAGATGTGAGCGAAGCGAATGTCTGTGGCGTCGTCGACGGGCAGTTTCAGGGGGACGGGATTAACGTGAGCTTCCGGCACTTTGGCACAACACGCGGTAACGCCGATCAAAAAAACCGCCAAGCTAAAACCTGTTCCAATGGAAATGAATTTCAAAGCGCTCCGTCGTTTGCGGGACCACGCTGAAGCCCGTTCCGTATGACTGAGGGCAAGGCCCTTGCAGAGTAGAGCATGGTCGGTCGCGGCGCGATTTCGAATCATGCCAGGAACGCTACTCATGGTTATCTGCCTTGCGGAACAAACGGAATCGGTGGCCGTCTCGATGCTTCTTGTAGGCTATGGCGGCAGGAACGGTCAGTTGGACTTCAGTGCCAGCACCCGTCTCGCTCCAGAAATCCAATCGCGATCCAATGCGCTGAGCTCGCTCGCGCATGCCCGGTATGCCGAAGTGCCCAGGTTGTCCGCCGTCCTCAATGATCTTTGGGTCGATCCCCTTGCCATCGTCGCGGATACGCACTTGAAGGTGATCCTGATCATAACGGATCTCAACTTCGATGTGACCAGCGGCAGCGTGCGCGAAGGCATTCCGGATCACTTCGCGGGAGATCCGGTAGATCTCATTCTGAAGCATCGGCGGCAAAATCCGTTGAGCGCCTTCGACGATCACATTGAAGCTCGGACGAAGCCTGTCGGATTCCTGAGCACCCGCCAATTCCTCGCCAGCCGCCTTCAGCAACTCCGGAAAATCGCGTTGCGCAGCTGGATCCGGGCGCAAGTCACGAATCGCAGCACGGCCCTCCGTAATGCCTTCCTCCGCTGCGTGAATTGCCTCATCGACGACGTGCATCGCGTCATCCGCATTGCGCAGCAGCAGTTTGCGAGCCGCTTGAAATTGGAAAGCTGCTCCTTGAAAACTCTGCAGCAAGGTGTCATGTAGCTCTCGTGCGATGCGCGTGCGCTCATTCACCTGCGCTTCGAGGCCAATGTTGAACTGATGCTGCAATTGCCGCAGGCGATATTGATAGAGGAACCAGAGCAATAGTAGAAATGCGACAACACAGAAAGCGCGGAACCAGACGGTTTGGTAATAGGCTGGGAGGATAGAGAAATCCAGAGACGCTCCGGTCTCGTTCCACACTCCGTCGTTATTGCAAGCGATCACCCGGAAACGATATTTTCGTGGCGGAAGATCGTTGTAAAAAGCCTGACGCCGCGTTCCTGGATCTTGCCAGCCTGCGTCGTGACCCTCCAGCATGTAGCGAAACAGGACCTTTTTGGGCGCAGTGAAGCTTGGAGCCGTGTAATCAATCTCAAGTTCTCGGGTAAGCGCAGGAAGTTTGAGGGCCTCCTGTATCGAATAGGCTGCTCGATCCGCAACGATGCCATTGATGTGCACCGGCGGCGGCACAGTATTTCCGGTCAGATGAGCCGGATCGATCACCTGGGCCACGCTGTTGTTGGCAAACCACAACCGTCCATCGGGCGCTTTCGAACTCCCACTGAAGTGGCTCAAGCCTGCCTGGACTCCGTCCAGGGCGTCAAAAACTCTCGTCTTCAGTTTCGCTTCAGGCTCTCTCCACCACCGTTCGATTTCCTCTTTTGGAATCTCGATCAAGCCGCACGCAGCGTAAAGCCAGAGATCGCCCTGATCGTCCGAATTGAGCGCATTAACATCGTCGCAGGGCAGGCCATTGCGTGCGGAGAGCACCTGCTGCTTCCCGCTCTTCCAAGCCACAACTCCGAATTCGGTCGCGCCTAATATCGACCCGTCCGGGGCCGCGAAGAGCGCCTTGACTTTTGTATTCGGGTGGTTGGGAAAGGTAAATATCTCTGTCTTGCCGGAACGAAAGCGTGCCAGGTCGCCACTCATCAAGCCCAGCCAAATTCCGTTTTGCGCATCGGGCGCAAGCTTTTTGGCTAACGGTATCGGTGGCTGCGGGAACTCTTCCCGTACGGTTAGGTCCCGAATGCGAATAAGCATTGCAGGCGACGTGTAGGCCTCGACCCAGATATTGTGTTCAGAGTCTTCCGTCAACCCCCAGACCATTCCAATCGCGCTGCCATCCTGCTTCTTTATCTGGCGAAACGTTCCGTTGTTCTTCCCTCCTTCATGGATCCACAAGCCGTCATCCATTCCTACCCATAAACGACCAGCGTGATCTTCGAGGAGAGACGTAATATCATTCCCCGGCGGACCTTTTCCGAGCTCAGGAGATAAGCCGTCCGGCTCAAGAGCCTGCAGATGGTTTGATCCGATCCAGACCGTGCCGTCGCGCGCAGCAAGAACGGATTCAACTGCATGTTCGCTTACCCCTTCACTCGCCGAGAAGGTGCTCACGGGAAGGTCGCGCAACATATCGAGGCCCTTCGAAGTTGCCACCCAGAGGCCGCCCTCACGGTCCTCGAATATATTGTTCACCGAGTCACTGGACAAGCCGTTCGCGCTTCCAAAATGATCGACATCCGTACCATGAATTCTGTAGAGACCCTGATTCAAAGTCCCAACCCAGAGGCTGCCCTGGCGATCGATCAAAAGGGAATAGACCGCTAGGGCTTCGCCGTTTAGTTTTGGAACGGAGAACGGCTGTACAACGCCGCCTACAAGATGTTGCAGGCCTCCTCCGTGCCCAGGTGTCTGAATTCCAAGCCAGACGGAGCCATCGTCGGCAGGCGCCAAGTCAGTCAATCCGTAACTTCCCTGATAGGGTAGTCGATAAAGCTTGGCGGATCCCGGTTTCCATCGGACAAGCGCGGTATTTTGCCCTATCCAAAAACTGCCCCAAGCGTCCTCCGCGAGTGGCCCGCTGATCAGATCGGCGAGCGCTCCATCACCGGTCTCGTGGCCGTAACAACGAACGAATGTCCCCCTAATCGTGCAGAGTTGATCTGAGAGACTATCTGAGTAATTGCCAGGCCGGTAATGCGTAAACCAGATTTGGTCCTTCTCGTCCTGAATGATGCCACGTACGGTTTCTCCATCCAGATACCTGGTTAATTGCTGGTTTGCCCATCGCAGCAAACCTGAATCTGTTCCGATGTACAAGCTGCCGTCCCTTGCGCCCAACATAGGCGAGTAGTCGATGGATGGCAGCTTTTCCCCCGTCAACGAAGTCCAGGAAACAAACTGCACGCCATCGAATCGAAATAAATCGCCTTCGGTTTCCACCCACAGGTATCCGTCTGTCGTCTGCGTAATCGAGACTGGCTGGCTGCCGAAATATCCGTCCTGAGTTTTCCACGAAGTATGTCCATACTGCGAGATTCGGTGAGTCGGATCGAGCGCAGTCATCCATGATGGAAAAAGAAAGAAGAAGATCGAGAGCAAGTGAAATGGCCCCACGATGCACGCTTTCGTTTTTTTCGTTGCGGCATGAGACGTCGCCATTACTCTTTCTCCGCTCGGTACGCTGCTATGACGCATGTGCAGGACGAGCTCTTTCACCACCCCAACTACTCTTCGCCCGGTCATTGTGGCATGTTACG
>Ga0206847_10086_pt1 | contig 33264 bp, 28 predicted proteins | sample Alteio_BWOrgCont_17_FD_152880 | JGI IMG/M metagenome (GOLD analysis project Ga0206847, IMG submission 152880) | Enriched cells from forest soil in Barre Woods Harvard Forest LTER site, Petersham, Massachusetts, United States -... | ecosystem: Environmental > Terrestrial > Soil > Temperate forest >... | reverse complement strand
TTGCCGCGCCGGAACTGATGGAATTGCTCGCATTGGACCGCGACGGTTTCAAACGCCGCTTCCAAGGCACGCCGATCGTGCGCGCGAAGCGCCGCGGCCTATTGCGAAACGTCTGCGTGGCCTTGGGAAACACCGGCGATACCTCCGCGTTGTCTGCGCTGGATCGTGCCAGAAACGATTCGGAGCCACTGATCGCCGAACACGCCGCGTGGGCGATCAAACAAATTGAACAGCGAACCGGCGGCTGACGATCCGGTCCCGGGGAGCCCGGTCATCGGACGCGAAAGGCGCGGACTTTCGCAGTCCGGGTATGGAGTTCCGGCTTCAGCCGGCAGGGTGTGAGAAAACCCGGCGGTGGGGGAACTTTCAACCCACCGGATCATGTCATCACTCCGCCGCCTGAAGGCCTAACCATGCGGATGGAAGGCCGGATAAGAAGAAATTGAGACAGGATTTACAGGATGAACAGGATGGGTTTCCGATAGCACGAGCCATCATCTCGTAATGCCTGTACGTTTGACCTGCAAACGTCTTCTTCCGTCCTGTCAATCTTCACCACGTTCTACGTGGCTGTTCATCCTGTCCAAATTCAGCGTTTTAACCGCGTGGTTACGGTTGAAAGGCGGAACTCCATGCCCAGACGCGCCGTATCGAGGCAGTGGTGATTGGCCGGGCGATAAGAATGTCCACGCTGGTTTGTGGTCCAAAACGAGATTTTCTCTTTTCGGGGAATTCTCGTCCCGGGATCGGTATCTCGGCACGAACCAGATTTTACTTCATCGGCTTCATCGTCAACGGGTCGCGCAGCGGTACGTCAGTAATCGGACCGGAGGTTATGTCCTTTAACTCCATCGGATGGGCGGGGAGTTGTTTTGAGACTTCGGCTTTATTACCCACGATCAGGATGACCGCGTTATCCGGGGCCAAATATTTTTTTGCCACGCGCTGGATGTCCGCGGCGGTCACGGCTTTGACGCGGGCGCGATAACCGCGCCAATATTCCGGTTCGCGCGCATAACGGCCGGTGAATTCCTCCTGGGCTAGAATACCGGCAATCTGCGCCTTGCTGGCGAAATTGTGCGGAAAACGGTCGATGAAACCGCTCTTGGACGTGTTTAACTCCGCCTCGCTGGCCGGCGCGTCCATCAATTTTTTCATCTCCCGCAGAACGATGGATACAGCGTAAGTCACCGTTCGCGACTTCGATTGAAACCCGGCGATGAACGGCGGCGCGTAATAAGTACCTCCTGGAAATGTGGAATACGCGGAATACGCCAGCCCCTCGTCCGAGCGCACGCTGCTCATAATCCGCGAGGTGAAGCCGCCGCCGCCGAGAATATCGTTCATCACCATGACGCTAAAATAGTCCGGATTGTCCCGGCGAATTCCCGGCAGCAGGATGGAAACCCGCCCCTGGGGAACGTCCTTGTCCACGAGATAAACGCCGCGCGGGGCCATCGTGGTTTTAGCGGGAATCGGGGGCGGTTTTTCGCCGGGAAACGGCCAGTTGGTAAACAACGCCTCGAGTTTGCGTGTCATGTCATCGCGGTCAAAATCACCGCTGACGGCGACCACAAAATTATCGGGGTGAAACCATTGCTGATGGAATTTTTCGAGATCGTCACGGGTGATGGATTTAACCGAGGCCGCGGTGGAATAGTGGTTTTCCCAGAAGGTGTCGCCGTACGCCAGAAACCCGAGTTCGCGTCCCTCGATGCCTTGGGGGTCATCATTGCGTTGTTCCATTTCCTGGAGCATCTGCTGTTTCAGGAGGGCAATTTTATCCTCCTGAAAACGCGGCGCGGTCAGGACCTCGCGCAGGATGGCCAAACCCTCGTCCAAGTCCTTGGACAGCAGTGAAAGGCTGACGGCGCCCTGATCGTCGCCCACGGAGGAATTCAAATCGGCCGCCAGAAACGCCAAACGTTCCTCCAGGGCCTCGGCGGTTTTTGATTTTGTTCCCCCGCGCGCGAGCAGATCGCCGGTGAGTTCCGCGAGGCCCTCCTTGCCGTCCGGCTCCAAATAGCGACCCGTGTGAACTTGGATGACAATATTCACCAGCGGTAATTCGCGACCGGGAACGACGTACGCAACCGGACCGCTCTTGAGCGGAACGCGATACTGGGCGGCGTCCGGCGGCTCATAGGTCAACGGCGGAAACTTCAACGCCTCCGGGCGTTTCGGAATGTCCGCCCCGGCTTGCGCCAGCGCGCCGGCGGGATGGCCGAGCCAGCCGAGGGTTATGACCAACAACAACGTGAGCAAGCACGACGGTCTTTTCTCCCTCTCTTCCCGAGGAATCGAGGGACGAGAGGGCCGGGGAGAGGAGGAGCTAATTAGAATATTAAACCGGCGGATGTATTGTGTTTTTATAGATTTCCCCTCCCCGCGAACCTTAATATGAGAAGACGTCTGAGTCCTACAACTAGGCGAGGCCAGTCGCATCCGGGTATGGAGTTCCGGCTTTAGGCGGTAGGGCGATAGCCGGTTCAGGCGACCTGAAAATTCTTCCAACCACTGGGTATTCCCACGCCCCGCCGCCTGAAGGCGGAACTCCATACCCGGATGCGCGACTTCACGCCCGTCCAAAGGTTCAATGCACGATTGTTTCGGGGAATTCTCTCCCCGTTCGTGCCTCACGGGGCGAGGGAGAAGAAGTTCGTTTTTAGCGCGCCGGGTTGGTTCAATCGTATTGTTCATTTACCCTCCTCTTTGGTTGCGCCTTTGCGGGTGTAAATTCCCACCACGCGGTTTTCCTTGGTGAAATATTTGTTAACGACGCGCTTGATGTCCGCGGCGGTTACCGCTTGGATTTTTGGGCCCGAGTCGTTGATCTCGCGCCAATCCCCGTCGCCGTCGTTCATGATGAGCCGGTAGAGAATGCTCATATTGGACGTGAGTTTGCGGTATTCCGCGACGGCGAACTGGTTCTTCACCTTGGTTAATTCCTCCGGCGGCACTTCGTCTTTCTTAAGCTTGTCCAACTCCACATAAACCGCTTTTTCGACCTCCTCCGGTGTGTGACCGTCCATGGCGTCGCCGCCCGCGCTAAAGAGACCGGCCCACTTGCGGGAGTCCTGGCTGGCGTAAGTTTCCGTGGCGACCTTCGCCCCGAGCGTCAGGCCTTTGTAAAGCCGGCCGGTGCGCGTGGATAACAACTGCGCCAGGACTTGCAGCGCATACGAATCCTTGTGACCGAACGGCACCGTGTGCCAGTTCAGGTCGGCGGTCGGATTGGTCTCGGCTTCGGCGTACATGCGCTTTTCGGCGACCTGCGGGACCTCGATGGTGATCACGTCCGGCGCGTCGCGCGGGCCGCGCGGGATGCGCTCAAAATATTTCGCGGCCATGGCTTCAGCCTCATCGGTTTTGAAATCGCCCACGAGAATGAGCGTGATATTTTGCGGCGCGTAATAAGTGGCATAGAACGCGTCGGCCTCCGCCTTGGAGATGGCTGAAATGTCCGACGGCCAACCCACGACCGGCCAGGTGTACGGCACGGATTCCCAGAACATCGCCTGACTCTCCTCACCGAACCGGCCCAGCGGGGTCGATTCCGTACGCATCCGGCGTTCCTCGAACACGACATCGCGCTCGGCGTAAAATTCGCGGAACACCGGGTGGAAAATGCGCGCGGATTCCATCCACATCCACAATTCCAATTTATTGGCGGGAACGACGACGAAATAAGCGGTAAGGTCCTCCATCGTGAAGGCGTTCATCCCCGAGGCGCCCGCGCCGGAATAAATACCGTCGAATTCATTTTTCACCAGCACCTTGCGCTCCTCGGCGATCAATTCCTCGAACCGTTTGTTCAATTCATTCCAACGCGGCGTTTTGCTTTCCGGCTTCATGACGTCGTCCACATCGCCCCGGCGAAAGGCCGCGCGGATTTTCGCCTCCTCCTTGCGCATTTCATCGCGAACGCTTTCCTGCTCGGCGAGAATCTCCTGATCCTTTTTGTAATCCGTGGTGCCGATGGTCTCGGTGCCCTTGAACATCATATGCTCGAAGAGATGGGCCATGCCGGTAATGCCCGGACGCTCGTTCGACGAGCCGACATGCGCGACCCATCCGCCCGCGATGGACGGTTCATCATGTCGTTCGACCAGCAGCAGTCGCATACCATTGGCAAGAACCTTTTCGGTCACGGGAACGAGGGATGTCTTTTGCGCGTGGAGCGGCGCAAGCCAGACGGATTGCCAGAGCAGGCAACCAATGATGGCTTTTCCCGCGCGCCTGCGACCGGGGGAAAACAGCCGGAGGGATCTTATCATAATAATAAAGTTGAACGTAGCGTACCGGCAGGTTCACGCAAACCAAATCACCCGGATTCAAATTTGCTGGCGAAAACACCAAGTTGAGGATACACTGCGGGAGTTAAATTAATAGTATGATGCAGGTCAGAAACCGATACTTAGAACCGCTTGCGGCCTCGCCGCATTCGTCCGGTCTGGCTTTATTTTTGGCGTTTCTTGTCTGTTTTGTTGGTGGCGTGTTGCTGGACATATTCCCGCCAGCCGTGCATTCGACTACGTCCGCTCGGGATATTTTGACGGGAATCGGCTGGCTCGCGGTGCCAATACTGATTTCGGTGGCGATATTGTATCCCAGTAGCCTGTTTCGCGGAGCGCCGTTTTGGAAACGCGTGCGTATGCTGTTTCTCGCCGCTGGTGAGCTTTTTGGTCTCGCGGAGGGGATTCTGGTTCTATTTGAAATCTTCATCTGAAGCCTTGTCGCAAGCCCTTAGTTGGAATGAGGTTTTTCGAAGATCAAATAGACCGGGCTTTCATCCGCCAATACCTCGATGCCGCCATCCGGGCGTTGTTTTGCGTTGGTGGAGCTTGAATCCGCCAGGGGCATCCGCTCGGCCTTGGCGAGTTTTCCGGGAGTTTTTGGCAATGACGCCGGGATGCCCTTTCCCCCGCCGGACTGCAGCCACACGGCCCAAATGAACCGATCCGGGTTTTCGTATTCCTGAATGCGCAGTCCTCCCGGAGTTTCGCTGACGATGCGCGTGAAACGGTAGTCACCCAGCGTCCGTTGCAAATGGGCCAGCGCTTGAAAGGACGGCTTGGGTTGGAAATGCCGGGTGAGACCGGAACTCGCGTGAACGCTGGGTTGATCCTCATCATTGAAAAAGTAGATGTAGGCGCGGGCTACCGGCAGGGCGGAAAAAACGAGGACGGAGCGCACAAGCCATTGCGCCTGTTGCGCGTCAGTGACGCCGATCCATTTGGCGAAATCACCCGTCGGCGGCGCGGGTTTGGTGCTGCTGTCGTAGCCGAATTCCGTGATCCAAACGGGCTTGCCGGGCGCGTGCGTATCACGCCATTGGCAGAGTGCCGCCACATCCTGAAGGTAGTGCGGCAGCTTGGGGTCTTCGGGGAAACTCCGGTGCCAAGTTGGCCAACCCTCCAGTTGCGCGTAAGAATGAATATTCAAGACATCGAACAGTTCGGGAAATGCCGCCACGCATTCGACGCTTTTTTCGTAATCGCCGCTTTTGCCGGTGGTCAGATTGCAGGTGGCAATTTTCAGTTTGGCGTCGCCAGCGCGAATCCCCTCCGCCATGGGCTTGAACATCCGGGTGTAATCCGCATCGCTCCATTTGCCCGGCTCGTTGCCAATTTCCACCGATTCCACCAGCGGGCGCTTTCCCGACGGCCCGAATTCGGCGGCAAATGCGCGCCCATAATTTCGGGCATCCTGGTCGATGTTGGCCCAGTTGGTCCGCTTCACGGATTCGAACATCAGGCAGGCGTCGATCCGCCAGTCCTTGTCCCGCCAGGAGCCGTAAACCCGGCTCCAGTCCACCCCGTTTTTCGCGAGCGGAAACGGTGGCAAAACGGCCGGATTAGCGCCCAAGTCCCATTCGACCGGATGGTAATCCCGCACCAGCCGGCCGACGGGTTGGTAAAGCTCCGGCTTGAATTGCACGGTATGGCCATTGAGACCGATGAAATCGCGCATCAAGGGATGCGGTTCCGTGGCGTTGGCGCAGAGGCCGGCGGTGAGAAGAAAGGCACCGAGGGCAAATCCGCGTGTGATTAAACGAATCAACGGCAATTAAATCCCTTCCATTGTTAACACTGCGGGCATGTCGTGACCGTCGGCATGGATTAGTTCCACCATTTCCTTCACTGCTTGGTATAACGGGCGGCTTGTTGTTTGATTTGCTGGCGGGTCATAAATCAATTCGGGTTGGAGGTGAATCAATGTGGAAAAAGTATCGCCGGGGTGCGTGGACGTCAATGACGCGACGGATTTGGGCGAGTTGCGACATCTGATGGTCGAGGCGGATTTCCGACGATCGACGATCTTCTGGCCCGCTCGAAAGCGGAAGCGGACTTCCGCAATCCAAGACCTTGCGGACAATTCAAAGAGCCCTTGACCGTTTTGGCCCCATTAAATTTCACTGGTGAAAATCCCCATAGCCATTATGTTGCGGGAGATTGAATATATGAATTTACGCAAGCATTTCCGACCGGCCGCGTGGCTGGCGGTGGTTTTTAGCCTCGTTTTGGTCCCGGGCACGCTGTTTGCCGGGCTGCCGATGGCGTCATCGGTCGTCAACGCCAAGCTGCTCAAATTGCTGGAAACCGGGCCGGCCTTCACGGCCAAGGCCGAGTTCAGCGTCCTGGGCAAGGACCGCCAGCAGCCGAACATCATGCCCGCCACCGTGGCGTTCATGGATGGCAAGTTGCGGATGGAGATCGACTGGAGCCAGTGCAAGGGGCCGGAGATTCCCGAGGCGGTGATCTACCAATTTAAGCAACTTGGCATGGACCAAATGACGTTTATCTTCCGCCCGGACAAGAAAAGCGTGGTGAGCATTTTCCCGAAATTGAAGTCTTACGTGGACACGGCGCTGACCAAGGAGGAAAGCGATGCGCTCGCCCAAAACGTTAAAATCGACAAAACCCGGCTGGGCAAGGAAACGATCGATGGCCACAATTGCGAGAAAAGCAAAGCCGTCCTGACGGATGACAAGGGCGGCATCGACGAGGCCACGGTGTGGAACGCCACGGATATGAAGGACACGGTCGTCCAAGTCCGAATGACGCTGCCGGACTCCTCCCTCACCTTGAAATTCAAGGACATCAAGCTGCGCCGGCCCGACGCCGTGCAGTTCGAGGCGCCCGCCGAGCTTACCAAAACCACCGCGGACAAACTCGCGTTGGACGCCCGGAACAAGCTCGCGGAGGGCAAATAATCCGGGGAAAACCAAGGCTATTCATTGAGAATTGTTAATTTAAACCCAACCAACGATATCGGCGCGAGCGCGTGGTTCGTTGAGTTGGAGGGTCACCGTATTTTAATGGACGCGGGGGCGCATCCGAAACGTGATGGGCGCGCCAGCATGCCGCTCTTCGACCTTATCAAGCGGGAGGATCTGGACGCCATCGCCCTCTCGCACTGCCATCATGACCACGTCGGCACGCTGCCGGTGGCGTTGCGGTATTTTCCTAAGGCCCATGTGCTGATGTCCGAGTTGAGTTATTTTCTCATCGAGCGCGTACTGCATAACTCTGTCAACGTCATGACCCGGCAACGGGACGAGGCCGGCATCAAGGACTACCCGCTCTACAGCCACGACGAGGTGGACGACATCGCGCCGCGTTTCCAAGGGTTCAAGTACAACCGGGTGATCGACTGGGCGGCGTTTTCCAAAAGCCGCGCGGGATTTCCCTCGCCCACGCTGGAGTTTTACGACGCCGGCCACACACTCGGTTCGGCGGGAATGATGGTGCGCGGCAAAAGACAGACCCTGTTTTACACCGGCGATGTTTCCTTCTCGGACCAGACCATTCTCAAGGGAGCCCGGTTTGAGGACGTAAAAGCTGATGTGTTGATTATGGAAACGACGCGCGGCGACCGTGCGCCGAAGCCGGATTTTTCCCGCGCGAACGAGGCCGACCGTTTGGTCAAGGCGATCGAACTCGCGCTGAAGCGCAAGGGTTCGATTCTGATCCCGGCGTTCGCGCTGGGACGCACGCAGGAAATCCTGGCCCAGCTCGCGTTGCTCACGCGCGCCGGGAGATTGAAGCGCCAGCCCATTTACATCGGCGGATTGGGCCGCGTTTTCACGGAGATTTATGATCTGGAGGCGCATCGCACGCACCGCCAGCACAGCGCCCTGCAATTGCGCGAGACGCTGAATCTGGTGGTGATGGAAAAGGGCCAGATGGAGAAAATGAAGCTCACCGGTGGACGGATTTTTGTCATCACCGCCGGGATGATGAGCGAGAATACCGCCGCGCATGAACTGGCCGTCCGCATGATGGGCGACGAGCGGCACGCGATATTTTTCGTGGGCTACGCCGATCCGGACACGCCGGGCGGGCGCTTGAAAGCTGCCAAGCCAGGCGAGCCATTTGTGTTCAGCGGATCGGCCGGCGAGGTCACCCGCCGTTGCGAACTGGATGATTTCGACCTGACGGCCCACGCCAATCGCGACGAACTACTCAATTTCGTTGGCCACGTTTCGCCGCGCACGGTCCTTCTCGGCCACGGCGCCGAGAGTTCGCGGCAATGGTTCGCCGAGCAAATTCGCATCCGACACCCCAAGATCAAAGTAATCCTGCCCCAACCAGGCGAGAGTGTGGAAGTGGGTTAGGCGTCTGCGGCACGGAATTCCATACGTTCTAATCGGTGCGTTGGAACGTAGCGCAGGTTTCCTAACCTGCTGTGTCGCGGGTTTCCAACCCGCGTGCCGTAAAACGTCCCGCGGCATGCCGATTAGGAAATCGCCCCTATTTAAACGACTTGTCCGGATGCTTCGGCGCGGGCGGGACGGTCACCGGCTGGAGACGGATTTCCTCTTTCAATTCTTTGATGGCGGCTTTGAGTTGCGCGTCCTCCCCGTTGAAGGTCGCGTGCGGCAGGTTATCCACCACCATGTCCGGGTCCACGCCGTGGCCTTCGATCAGCCACTTGCCCTCCGGTCCGTAAACGCCATCCTCGGCGGCCGAGGCGATGCCCGCATCCACCAACGTATTGTCCATGGAAAGCCAGATTTCCCCGCCCCACGTCCGGGTGCCAATCACCTTGCCGAGGCCCAAACGCCGGAATCCCTCCGTGAACGCCTCGCCATCCGATCCCGTGCGTTCGTCGCAGAGGACGACCATGTGCCCACGGAACGCGTATTGCATGTTCCAAGTGGGATCGCCCGCGCGCGTCTGCCAGAAGAACCACGCCTTGCGCATCAGCTTTTCCAGAATCCAACTATCGATGTTGCCACCGCCGTTGTGCCGCACGTCCACAATCAGGCCCTTGCGGTTGAAGACCGGGTAGAAATCCCGCGCCCAGGTCGCGATATCCCCCGAACCCATGGCGCGCAAATGCACGTAGCCGAGGTCGCCCCCGCCCAATTGCTCCACCTGCCGGCGGTGGGATAATTCCCAATCGTCATAACGCAATCCCGCCTCCGCGTCCCCCGCCATCGGCGTGACGATGACTTCCCGGGATTCCTTCGCCCCGGCGGTTTTCACGCCAAGCAGCACCTGACGCCCGGCTTGGTTGCGCAATAACGCGCCAATGCTGGGGACGGACAACACCGGCGTGCCATTAACAGATTCAATGACGTCACCATTTTTGAGATTCAAACCCGGATGCGCCAGCGGCGACAAACGATCGGGATAATCCGGGTCCGCCTCGTAAATGTGGGAAATCCGGTCGCCGCCCGCGGCGGTATCCCGGGTCAGCGCCGCGCCCAACGCCGCCGGCTTAACCTCATCCGGCACCGGGCGGAAATCCCCGCCGCGAACAAAGGTGTGCAGCGCCGAAAGTTCGCCCACCATATCCGCAATGAGATCGCTCAAGTCCAGGCGATCCCGCACGCGCGCCGCCAGCGGCTCGTATTTCTTCCGGATGGCCGGCCAATCGACGCCGTGCATGTTCGGATCGTAAAAGAAATCGCGCATCAAGCGCCACGATTCAACGAACATCTGCCGCCGCTCGTCGCGCGGATCGATGGAAAACGTCCAACCCTTTAGATCGACGCTCTTTTCCAATTTGGCCGGAGCCGGTATTCCCGAATCCACGACGTAATATTCCTCGCCTTTGCGGAACAACAATTTCTTCCCATCCAGCGAGAGTTGGTAATTGGTCGCGTCCTCGGCCAGGGTTTTGGGTTTGGGATCGTCGTTGTTGATGGACAAGGTCATCAGCGTCGGCTTGCTCTCGGAATCGATATGCCGGGCGATCCAGTAAAGTTGCTTTTCGCCCGCCGTGAGGTTCGCGTAATTGCCCGGTGGCACCGGAACCTCCTGCACCCGGGTTTGAATGCCCTCCAAATCAATGTTCACGACCGGAGTTTTATCTTTCTCCTCCGGTTTGGATTCAGCTTTCTTGGCCTCGTCTTTCTTCGTGTCGTCTTTTTTAGCATCGGACTTGGCTTTGTCCGCCTTGGATTTCTTCTTGTCGGTTTTTGATTCCCCGGCGGCTTCTTTCGCCGGTTTATCCTTGTCGCCCGGATGGAGTTCATCGTTCGGTTCGAACGGCGAGCGGCCATCCTTGGTCAGCGACACCATATAAATGCCGTCGGTGTTGTTGAAGAAAGGCTCCGGTTCGCGGACACCCCAGACGCTGCTCACCACGGATTTGAAATGCCGGTCGGACAGGAAATAAATCCATTTGCCGTCCGGACTCCACGCGGGGCTGTCGCAGTTGACGCGGTCGCTGGTCAGCGCCGTCGTGCTGCCGTCCTTCGTGCGGTAGAGGAAAATCTCGTTGTTCAGGTTCGCGGCGGTGGACACATACGCCAGCCATTGGCTGTCCGGCGACCAGCGAATGCCGGAAAAGCCGTCAGCGTGCGAGGTGGCGATCCGGGTGTCCTTCTTCTCCGCGAGGTTGAAAACCCAGAGTTCCAGATTCTTATCCTGGAACGCGATCCATTTGCCGTCCGGCGACGGGACGCCGGACGAGCGGAAGATTTTGCCGTCGTGCGTCAGGGTTTGCGGGGAACCGATGCCATTCGCGGGCAATTGCTCGAACTCCAATTCGCCAGTCGCATCGGACAAGGCCAGCAGGGATTTTCCGTCCGGCATAAAATCCGCCTGGCGGTAACGAATCTTGGCGCCATGTGTCACCTGCACGAACCGGCCCGCGCCAACCGGAGCCACGAATATCTCGCCGCGCGCGGTCAGTACGATGCGGTCACCATCCGGCGAGAGATTGGCGGTGGTTAAATATTCGACGGGCTTTTTCACCCATTTTTCGCGCTCCTGGTCAAAATCCGAAACGATCGTGATCGGCACCGCCTCGTCCAGGTTTGCGTCGATGGTGTAAAGCCGCAGGTCCGCGCCGATTTGATAGACAATGCGCCCCTCCGAGAGTGAAGCTCCCTTGACGTCAAAGCTTTTGTGATGCGTGGACTGGCGCAAATCCGTTCCGTCCGGTTTCATGGACCAGAGATTCATCACCCCATCGCGATCCGAGACGAAATAAACGCGGTCGCGCCACCACATCGGATTCTTGCTCGTGCCGGGAAAATCCGCCGTGAGCGGGATCGCCTCATCCGCGCCGAGGGTGTATTTCCAGAGATTCTGCGCGGTGCCGCCCTTGTAACGTTTCGTGCTGCTGCCCTGGAAGGCCATGCGTGTGAAGTAGATCGTTTTGCCATCGGGCGTAAACACGCCATCACTGGCTTGATTGAGCGGCAAACGCGAAACCAGGCCGGTCTTGGGCTCAACCACGGCCAATTGCATGTCCGGCAGAGTCGAAAATTTGCGGGTGGCGTAAAGCACCTTGCCGTCCGGCGTCCAGCCGGCCACCTGCGCGAACGCGCCGTCGAAGGTCAACCGCGCGGGCAAACCGCCCGTGACGGGCATGGTGTAAACCTCCGTCGGCCCCTCGTATTCCGCCGAGAACGCCACGGTCCGGCCGTCCGGCGAGACCGCCGCGTACGCCTCCTGGCCCGGATGACTCGTGAGGCGCTCCGCCACGCCGCCATGAATCCCCACCCGCCACAAATCACCCTCCGCCGTGAAAACGATGAAATCCCCGTGAACGGCGGGAAACCGGTAATACCCGGCCGAATCCGCGTCCGCCGCGCGACCGGAGACCGCGCACAAAACCAACGACAACAGGCAAAAGGCTCTTTTCATGATATGACAATCGAGTTTCTGCCCCAAAAGACACCGGGGCAAGGGATTTTTGTATGGGGGAATTCACGAGGCTTCGAGGAAAAAGATGAGGCGGATCTGGGAGAGAAACTGTTTCCGCTCCGCCAAATGCCGCCGCGTTTCCCTTCCCCACGTTACTTCCATGAGAAAAACTATAATGAGTTACAGAAACACAACTTTTCCAAGAAAATAAAGAAAAAAGCCCACACTAATAGCCGCCCTTTGTCGCTTCCGAAGTTGTCGAACTCCGGAAGCCTCTCTTGCAAAGCTGGATGGCTTGTTCAGGGCCGAAGGACACTTGAACGGTCGAATGTCCGACTTTTTACTCCTTTACATTTTCACCGTAAATTTGCAAGTCCTCCATGCCCTGATTCCAGGGCACGTAAACGACTTTTGTTATCCGGCAGAGTTTCAGATTCACATCAAGAAAATAGTCACCCTCCTTGGGCGGCAATGGCAACTCCATTGATTGATCATGACCTCCGTGTTGAAATCGAACCGTAAGAGTATTTTTATTAACGGGCTTTTTATATTCGCTCATACTTAATTTCTTTGAGAGTGTATTTTGTTGCTCCAAATGGAAAAATCCAAGCTCAAGCTCCCGAATGCCAACGCGCAAAAGGCAATCTTTATTGGTTCCGGATGCTTATAGAGACAATCATTATATTTTAGGTCGTTTAAGACTCAGTAGCAGGAGTCTATCATCTTGCAGATCATATAGACGAGTAATCTCTACAAGCTCCCATCCCTCTTTGCCATAAGCATTAAGCGCATCCAAGAGATTCTGAGGTTGATTTGACTCCGCACCAACAATGCGAAAATTAGGGTGAACATTTAGTAGACCCGGTGGGTAGCAACGCACATCTACGGTTTTGTATTCCCATGTAACTCTTTTCTCCGCTATTTTTACAGAAGTCTCGTTGGTTGTCTCCTTCGCGAAAACATAGCCAACGAGGCCAAGAGCACCAATAGTCAACAGTGTTCCGAGTCGTTTCATAAACGTCTAAGAGGTTATATTCATTGCGAAAAAGCTAGGTCCCCTTCCGCAGTTTCGCAAGACAATTTCGCGCGAGAATTTTCGCGGACTAATCTTGCTTCAACGTCGCGGAGCGTTCAAACGAAAACAAAATAGAGCGCGACCGTTTCCAGAACGGTGTCCCGCATAACCACATGTTGGAGGCGGTCCACTCAGGCGGAAATTGAACACCGTGGCTGAAAAACTCCACGATCGACGCCCGCACGAATTGGCGAGGTTTATTTAAAAACGAGGAAAAGGGCCGTCTTTTCCGAAGTCATCGCGTTCCATCCGGCCCAGTGGAACACGTAGCGGGGATTTGGCTTAAATCGCCCTTACAGGGCTTTGAATATTCGATGGGTGGCGTTTTCCCGGGGCGTTGCTTCGCGCTGCCCCGGGCTGGTTGGTTAAAGCGGCCCTTTGGGCCTTGGGATTTTCGAGCTTTGGGCTGGTAATGGCTTACGGGACCATTTATTTTGCGCAAACTGACATGACGCCGCCTTCCGCAGCCCCAACGGGGCGTCTTAAAACCAGCCCAGGGCACCGCCCTGGGAACCTAAATCCATTAACAAAACCAAGCCCTGAAAGGGCGACTTAACCTATGCCTCAATCCCTCGCCCGATTGCACATTCATCTCATCTTCAGCACCAAAAACCGGGAGCCATTCCTTCGTGACGCGGTTCGTGACTCGCTGCATTCTTATATGGCCACGGTCCTCCAAGATTTTGGGTGCCCGCCCGTACTCATTAACTCGGTGGAGGACCATGTCCACATATTGTTCGAACTGGGCCGGATCGTGGCGCTTAGCAGCGCGGTGGAAAAGGTCAAAAAGACATCGTCGAAATGGATCAAAACCCAAGGCGACGACTATGCCGATTTTGCCTGGCAGGGTGGGTACGGCGCGTTCGCGGTTTCTGAATCGAATGTGACGGCCGTAGTGGAATACATCCGCAAACAGCGGGAACATCATCAGAAGCGATCTTTTCAAGAGGAGTACCGGGCGTTTCTCAAGCGACACGGCATCCCCTTCGATGAAAGGTATCTTTGGGACTAAATCGCCCTTTCAGGGCTTGATGAGATTGATTGACCAGTTCCCAGGGCGTTGCTGGGCTGGTTTTAAGACGTCCCGTCGGGGCTTGGGAAAACGGCACCGAGTCGCGTTTTTCAAATTCGTTCGCGTTTAACACGGGGGCGCGAAGCCGCCAAGACGCGAAGAGGGCCGGGAAGAATTACGGAAACCGGGAGAGTATAATTGGCCGCGAAAAGGCGCAAGAAGCAGACGCAAAGACGTGGCCAAACCGGGTGGTATGTGGGTTGATTTACCTCACAGAAACGGTCATTATTTCCAGATGCAAACGTGGCTCTCGGATCGAATTCAGCTTGACCCAGCGGTTTGTCACGGCAAACCGGTCGTGCGCGGCACGCGCGTGCTCGTGGCAAACGTCGTTGGCGCCATTGCCGCGGGTCAATCACACATGGAGATTTTGGAGGATTATCCGGCGTTAACCGACAACGATATCCGGGCGTGCCTGGAATTTGCCGGTGAATTGACCGCAATGGAAACCGCCGAAGCATAACGGACTGGAGATAAAACTCGCGCTCGTCCGGACGTTTGGCCCTCGCCAAAATCAGGAGATTTTGTGTCCAGCTCAATTCTCGCAGCAGTGCTGCGAGTTTTGCCTCGCCGCGTAAGCATCGTAAAATTGCCGCATCCGCCAGAGATTCGGGCGGAGAATCCGTTGATGCCCGGCCTCCGGGAACGAATAAAGGCCGACAGGTCGCTGACAGTGCGTTTACCCCAGCCATCGGTGACAATTTTCCTCGCGTGGATTCTCGCGGGACGGGCAAAGCGGGATACCGTTTTGCGTTGTCTTCGTGCATTGTTCGTGTATTATCACCTTATGGCTACGATCACCCTGACGGTCACGACCGAGGTTCATGAAAGGCTGAAAAAGCTCAAGATCGGCAAAGAGAGCTTTTCCGAAATGCTCATAAGGGAATTGCCTGATCGCGCAAACACCTGCGGCGAGGTGCTCGAAAAACTCGAAGGCAAAGTGCTTCCACCAATGGATCCGGACCTGCTAAAAGCGGTGCGTGGCGGTCGGGGCAGGCGTTCGAATCGAGATGCCCGGAATGCTCGCTGACACCACATTTCTAATCGACTTTTACGCGGAACGATTGACCAGGCGACGAGGCCCGGCAACGGCCTGTCTGATACGACACAGAACTGACGTGTTCAGGATTTCGGTTGTCTCCATAGCTGAATTTTCGGCCGGGTTTGCGAATCCCCTGCACGCGCGGGCCTTTCTGGATACGTTTCATTCCCTGCGGTTATTTCCCGAGTCCGCATACGAAGCCGGAGCCATCGACCGGGAATTGATCGCCTCCGGCGGCCGATTGGGCGAGGCGGACAATCTGATCGCGGGGACGGCCAGATATTATGGAATTCCCTTGGTGTCCAATGACCTGGCCTTTGATCGAGTGCGGGGCATCCGCCGCATTGCTTACTAACCGTTCGATGCAATTTGCGATTTTCTAACGTGGAACTTTGCGTATCGCAAGACATCGCCCATCCAGAATACTGCCTCAAAAGGATTCGTCCCGCGTCCGCGGTTCTCAAAACCCAAATTTGACCGACGATAACGAAGGAGCACGAGCATGCCGGAAGCATTCCCCCCTCCCATCCCGTGGCATGGTTTTAGCTAAAAAGATATCGGAAGGCGGATCGAAGTGTCCGGGACGACTGGCGGGATACGATGGGAAACCATTCACCGCCGGTCAGACCGATGACCTGACCCGCCTTCCGTAATGATTTTCCGACAAACATCGTCCGTGGGGCTTTCCCATCGGGCCAAAACAGAAAGCTTATGAATACACCTATTGTAAATCGCGATCTCAACGAACAGGCGCCCCACAGCCCGCACGACCGGTTTGGCGGCTACGTGATCCTCGGGCGGACGGTGGATAAATGTCGGGCCAGCCTCACCGGGAAATTGGGCGAATATCACTTCGACTGCCCCCTCGACAATCAATTGTTCAGTTTCAAAGGAATCAACGGCATGCAATTCAAGTCCGCGGTCCGGTCGGCTAAGAGTTATGAGGACGTGGCCGCGTGGCTGGAGAACAACGGCGCGCGAAAATCACGGGAGGAAATCCGCGCGTGGTCGGATAAAATGGATCAATTGAGGGCAAAAGATGTTTCCTCCATGAAAGATCCCGAGCACCGCAAGGGGCTGGACGAAAGCTGCGAGAAACTGGGGCTGGATTCCGAAACGGTCACGCTGTTTGACTGGTTGGATTCCGACGACGTGGAAAGTTTCCAACGGGAAACGCACTTCGCGGACAGGTAATCGTCTTAAGGGATGCGCAGTGCGAAAGGGATCAGCTCCACATAATCACATGCCGGTTTGACTTCCTCGGGTTTGAATATCGCTGGGAGCCGGACCGGAAAAGGTGACCCACGATCAAACTCTATAAAAATTTGGTCTGAGGGATTCAAGGACTTTCATGGCGGCGTTATGGCCCGGGATTCCACTGACGGCACCGCCGCGGCGGGCGCTGGAGCCGCAGATGAAAACGTTTGTATATTCGGTTTCCACGCCCCACGTGCCGGCCTCGGCGTCGTTTTCGGCGAAGGGAAAAGTGAGCGCGCCATGGAAGATATTGCCGTGGTAGTGGCCGAGTTCACGCTCGATGTCCACGGGGCTTTTGGCCTCGATACACCGTTCGCCATCGACGGAGATGGCGAGGCAATCCTCGATCGGTTCGGCGAGCCAGGAGTTTAAGCCTTCGAGGCACTTGCGCGTGGCGGCAAGGCGCGCGGTTTCGTTATCGGCGGAGAACAATCGCCAGGGTGTGTCGATGCCGAACAGGGTCATGGTGTGGAAGCCGCGCGCGCGGAGATCGGGGGCGAGGATGCTGTCGTCGGTGAGTGTGTGGCAATAGACTTCGCAGGGGATTTTGCCGGGGAGTGCGCCGGCCGCCGCTTGCTGGTAGCTCGTCTTCATTTGCTCGTAGCCTTCGTTCACATGAAACGTGCCGCAAAAGGCGTCTTCGGCAGAAACGTTTGAAGCGCGCAAGCGCGGCAGGCGGTGCAGGAGCATGTTGACCTTGAGCACGGAACCTTCGTGCGTTGCGGGTGGCTCGTAGGATTTGCCGAGCAGGCTGGCGAGGATGTTTTTGCCGAAGTTGAGGAGGACGAAATTGGCTTCGACGGTATGCGCCTGGCCATCGTGTTCAAAGGCGACGGTCCGCGCGCGGGCGGTAAAGTCAAGCGCGGTTAGGCGGACGTTGGTGAGCATTTCCGCGCCGTGTTCCGCGGCGGCGCGGGTGAGCTCGGCGGCCACGCGGCCCATGCCGCCGACGGGCACTTTCCATTCGCCGGTGCGGTTGCCAATAGTGTGGTAGAGGAAACAACGGTTCTGCGCCAGCGAGTCGTCGTAGGGGTGCGTGAAGAGACCGATCTTGCCATCCGTGAACACCGCGCCGCGCAATAGATCGTCCCGTAAGTAACGCTCGATTACGTTACCCAGCGGCTCCTCGATCAGACTGCGCCACGCTTCGCGATGCAGTTCGTCGCCTTGAAATTTGGCACGCAACGCTTCCCGGCCGGGCAACGGTTCAAGCATGGTGTCCCAGGTCTGCTCCGCGAAGACACGCGCCAGCCGGTAAAATTGTTGCATCCCCGAGAATTCGGTGTCGCCGCCGGTCAATTCCCGCAGCGAATCGCGCCCGGTGGTTTCGGAGACGTTACTCAGCAGCAAACCGCGATGCGCGCCGTTGCGCTCGTACGGCGTGAATGACGCGGTGGCGCGGGTGCGCAACTCCAAGTTCAATCCCAGGTCGCGGATGATTTTTGCCGGCAGCAGGCTGACCAGATAAGCGTAACGGGAAATATTGGCGTCGTAATCGGGGAAAAGTCGTTGCGAGGTTGAGGCGCCGCCGATGTAATTGTTGCGTTCGAGCAACAAGACGCTCAGGCCCGCGCGCGTCAGATAACCCGCCGCGACCAGGCCATTGTGGCCCGCGCCTAAAATGACCACATCGTATTTTGCCTTCATCGGTTTCGCTCTCGTCAAAGACCATTTAGGCGGTCGATCATCAGTCGCAGCCGGCCGTACTCGCGGCGATTGAAGCCGAAGCTGATTCGCGCCAGACTTGGCAAATCATCGTCAGCCCGTTCCTCGGGCGTCGCCTCCACGACTTTGATCGGCGGGCCGGTGACGATGTCGGCAAAGTCCTCGTTCAGCGCCTCGACGGCGGTTTCCGACGGCGCGTGCTTGAGCCGGATGACGAACAGATCCCGCACGAACCGAGTGGAGTGGAAATTCCGGTAGAACCGTGTGATGTATTTCACGGCCTCGTCGGTGTTGTCCGTGATTTTATAGAGGTTGAGATCGTCCTCGGAGATCAATTGATCGCGCAACAAATGCTCGCGGATGTGCTTGTCCCACGTCTTCCAATAAGTGCCGCCGGGCCGGTCCACGAGCACGAGGGGCATCAACTGGCTCTTGCCCGTTTGCATGAGCGTCAGCGCCTCGTAGCCCTCGTCCATGGTGCCGAAGCCGCCGGGAAACAGGGCGATGGCGTCCGAGTGACGGACAAAAGTTAATTTGCGGGTGAAGAAGTACTTGAAGGTGACGAGCTTTTTGTCGTCTTGAATGAGCGGATTGGCGGATTGCTCCCACGGCAGGCGGATGTTCGCGCCGAAACTGTTTTCCAAGCCCGCGCCCTCGTGCCCGGCGTGCATGATGCCGCCACCCGCTCCGGTGATTACCATGAAACCGGCGGCGGCAATCTTCCGGCCGAATTCTACCGCTTGTTGGTATTCGACCTTGGTCGGCTGGGTGCGGGCCGAGCCGAAAATGGTGACCTTTCGTTTATGATTGTACGGGGCAAAGAGGCGGAAGGCGTATCGTAATTCCCGCACGGTGGTCTGGATCACCCGCGCATCACCGCTGTCCCGGACATCGGTCAGCATTTTGAGGGCGTTTTCGATGATGTCCTCCACCGCGTCGGGATTATATCCCCCGCCTTTGTAAGCCACCAGTTCCCGGATGCGCCGGCGCAATTCCGGATCGGCCACCGGCTTTTCCGTTTTTGTCATGGCTTGAGGATAGCGGTTCAGGCAGTGTTTGAAAAGCCGTGAACTCGCGACGACGTATCTCTGATAAAATCGTGGACTGGTTTGGAAATTGTTATGGCACGGCCGATTGCCGCCGTCGCGATGCAGCGCGTCCGGGTATGGAGTTCCGCCTTCAGGCGGCGGGGTGCGAGCAAACCCGGGTGCTGGGAGAATTTTCGACCCGCCCGACCATGCTACCGACCTGCCGGCTAAAGCCGGAACTCCATACCCGGATGCGAATGGCCGCCTTAGGCTGGAGAAGTTGGGCCTATTTTCATATCGAAATTCATGAGGACGAGGAGCCTATTAGAATATCAAGCCCGCGGGTGCATTATATTTTTAAAGATTTCCCTCCCCAACCCTTTCCCCGTTCGTGCCTCACGGGGAGAGGGCGGAGAAGTCCGTTTCTAGCGCGCTCCGTTGGTTCAAAGGCCGCGCCGCCCGGGAGGTCGCCATGCGCATAACCGGCGGGAGCGCTTCCGGGCGTATATTGAAGGCACCCAAGGGGCTGGATGTCCGGCCTACGCCCGATCTGGTCAAGCAGGCCGTCTTTAACAGCCTGGGCGAACGGGTCGTGAATGCCCGGGTGCTGGAACTGTTCGCGGGGACGGGGGCGTTGAGCTTGGAATGTTTGAGTCGCGGGGCGGCTAGTGTTCTCTGCGTGGAGCTATCCTCCAAGCACGCGCGGGGCATCCGGCTGAATCGGGATGCCGCTAATTTTCCGCCGGGAAGTTTGGATGTTCGGGTGCAGGATGTTTTTACGGCGCTAGGCCAGCTTGGGGGTGTCGGAAGCACTTTTGATTTGGTGCTGGCGGACCCGCCTTATGGCGAGAAAAACGTCGGCCGCCGCTCGCAATCGCTTGCCCAGCGGCTGTTGGATGACCGGCGTTTGGTTCCGTTGGTTCAGGCGGGCGGGTTGTTTGTGCTTGGCCATGCCAAGCGGGATACTTTGGAAATCCCAGCGTTCTGGCACGAACTCAAAATGCTCAAGCACGGTGATAGCATTATGCGGCTGCTGACCCCGGTGGCGACGCCCGCAACGAAAAACGAATCCGCGGCATAAGCAATCCCGTCCCCGGTCTCGGGGAGCGCGCGGCGTCTCGCCCGCCGTTTTTGGCGTCCCGCCGAAAACATACGGCGCGTGGAATTATGAACCGGGCGTAAGTACCTTAGCACTGCTCGAGCGGGACGCTCTCGCAAGCGACCGGGACGGTCGCTCTCCCCGGGACCGGACGAATTCCATCGAATTTCGAGGCTTGTGAAAAGTTTCACAAAGGGCTTGCGTGGATTTCCGGCGGGCGTTAGTCTCATCCTGATTTTTGCGCAACTTTACAAAAATATGAAAATGAAATCTCGGTTTCTCATGGTTCCGGTGCTGGCCGCCGGCTTGCAAGTCGCCTCGGCGGGCGACATTACGGGCACGATCACCCTCAACGGCACGCCTCCGCCGGAGCAGCCGAACGCCCAGATCGCCGAGAATGCGGATTGCGGCAAAATGCACACCGAGCCCGTCACCACCCACTTTTATGTGGTTGGCGCCAACAAGGGCTTGGCGGATGTCGTCGTTACCCTCAAGGGTGGAACGGCAAAATCCACCGGCGAGTCCGCGCCGCCGCTGGTTCTGGATCAAAAGGGTTGCGAATACATTCCCTATATCGCCGCCGTCCAGACGAATCAAAAGATCGTCGCCAAGAATTCCGACCCGGTGATGCATAATGTTCATCCGACGCCCACCGCTGACGGCAACAAAGAGCAGAACAAGGCCCAAATGCCCGGCGGAGCCGACGTGTCCTTTAGCTTCCCCACCGCCGAGAAGTTTCTGCGGTTCAAGTGCGATGTGCATGGCTGGATGTATGCCTATGTGACCGTCGTGGACAGCCCATATTTCGCGGTCAGCGGCAAGGATGGCAGCTTCAAGATCGCCAACGTTCCCCCGGGCAAATACACGCTCGAAGCCCAACACCGCAAAGCGAGCGGCGGCAAGCCCGTGACCAAGGAAATTGAGGTCAAGGACAGCGGTGCCGTCGTGGATGTGACGCTCGACGCGCCGGCGCCCAAATAAATTACCGTAAGTTTCAAGACCGCCGCGGCCAGTGATGCCGCGGCGGTTTTCCCGATTCGATTTTCGCTCCGATTCGCATGATACCCCGCCCGGCAGACCGTCCCTGGCTGCACCGTTTTGCGCTGCTTACGGCGCTGGCGACTTTTGTGCTTATTGGGATCGGCGGATTGGTGACGAGCAAGGAGGCGGGGATGGCGGTGCCGGATTGGCCCACCAGTTACGGTTACAATATGTTCCTGCTGCCTATTTCCAAATGGGTGGGGGGGATCTTTTTTGAGCATGTGCATCGCCTGGCCGCTTCGGTGGTGGGGATGTTGACGGTGGCGCTGGCGGTAATGATCTGGCGGACCGATGACCGCCGGTGGATGCGCTGGCTGGGTGCGGCGGCGGTGTTGGGGGTCGTATTGCAGGGGGTATTGGGCGGGTTGCGGGTGGTGTTGCTCAAGGACCAGATCGGGATTTTTCACGCCGCGCTGGCCCAGATGTTTTTGGTGACGGTTTGCGCCATTGCGCTCTTCACCAGCAAATTTTGGCGCGCGCTTCCCGCCGCCGGGACCGCGGCGTCCGACGACGCGGGCGTGCGGCGGATTCTATTGTTTTGCACGGTGCTGATCTTCGGGCAATTGCTCTTGGGCGCGACCATGCGCCACCAGCACGCCGGGCTGGCCATTCCAGATTTTCCGCTTGCGTACCACAAGGTTTGGCCGCCAACGGACGCCGCATCCCTCGCGACCTATAACCAAAACCGCCTCGGCGTGGTGGAATACAAGCCAATCACCGCCTTTCAGATTGTCCTGCAAATGATTCACCGGCTGATGGCGTTGGTTATTCTAACGGCGGTGGCGTTTTGCGCCTGGTCCTGCCGGCGGCGTTTGGGGGGACGGCATTTTCTGGCCAAACTTTCGTTGGCGTGGCTCGGATTGATCCTGACGCAGGCGCTTTTGGGTGCCATTACCATTTGGTCGAACAAGGCGGCGGACATTGCGACCGCCCATGTGGTGGTCGGCGCGCTATCGCTGGTCACCGGCTCGCTCTTGACTATTTTGTCCGCGCGGGTATCAATCCCCGTGCGCGCGGCGGCTCTGGCGAAAACCGGAGCCCGGTCGGAACCGTTTGTAACGGTTGGACCGGTTGTTTCGAGCGCCAAATAAATTTAATAGTGAAAGCAACCGCCCAAACCCTGACCGCCGCGCCAATGATCGAAAAGACTTGGTTCGCGGTCATTTCGGACTTGATCAAGGCGCGGTTGACTTTCCTCGTCCTGCTCACGACCTTCGTGGGTTACTACGCCGGCAGTACCGGCCCGCTGGATTGGGCGAGGCTGCTGAACACGGTGCTGGGCACGTTCCTGGTCGCCAGCGGCGCCGCGGCGTTGAACCAATTGATCGAGCGGGAACACGACGCCAAAATGCGGCGCACCGAGGACCGTCCGCTTCCGTCCGGACGGATGCAGCCGGAGACGGTGCTGGTTTTGGGCGGACTTTCCGGGGCGGTTGGCTTGGTTTATCTGGCGCTGGCGGTGAATCTCACCACCAGCCTGCTCGGCGCGGTCACGCTCGGAAGCTATCTCTTTATCTACACGCCGCTCAAGCGGGTGACCACGCTGAATACGATCGTCGGAGCGGTTCCCGGAGCATTGCCGCCGCTGATGGGCTGGGTGGCGGCACGGGGCGAAATGAGCCGGGGCGGATGGGCACTGTTCGCGATCCTGTTTTTCTGGCAACTGCCGCATTTCCTGGCTATCGCCTGGATTTACAAGGATGAATACGCCCGGGCCGGGTTTGTGATGCTGCCGTCGGTTGATCCCGATGGCGGGCGCACCGGCCGTCAGGCGGTCAGTCACGCGTTGGGGCTGCTGCCGGTCAGTCTGTGCCCGTTTTTGTTCGGTTTCGCCGGGCGCGTCTATCTGTTCGGGGCGCTTTTCTTGGGGCTGGCCTATTGCTGGCGGGCATTTCAATTTTCACGGTTCCTGACGGTACCGCACGCGCGGCGGCTCTTTTTTATGTCGATCATTTATCTGCCGCTGCTGCTGGGTTTGATGGTATTTGACAAGATTAAATGAACTTATACCGCGAATCCGCCGTTGACACATTTCAACGGGAAAAGATAGCTTAGGCTGGTTGTGTTTTTATTTTTACCGGATATGCCGAAACAGTCGCCGATGACAACACGATTTAAATCATGAGTACGCAGGCCACCTCCCACGCGCCGGCTCACGCCGGCGCCCACGACGACCACCACGAGGAACTTGGGTTCCTGCGGAAGTACATTTTTTCCACGGACCACAAGATCATTGGCATCCAGTACGGCATCACCTCGCTGCTGTTCCTGTTCTTCGGTTTTGGCCTGATGATGATGATGCGCTGGTCCATCGCGCATCCCGGCACGCCGATTCCGCTCGTCGGCCACCTGCTCGAGAAGATGCTGGGCGACACCGCGGCCAAGGGTGTCATGAGCCCGGACTTGTACAACGCCTTCGGCGCGATGCACGGGACGATCATGGTGTTTTTGGGGATTGTGCCGCTCGCGTTCGCGGCGTTTGGTAATTATGTCGTTCCGCTGCAAATCGGCGCGCCGGATATGGCCTTCCCGCGCATCAATATGGCCAGCTATCAGGTGTATGTCATCGGCGGCGTGGTCATGCTGGTGAGCTTTTTCATCCCTGGCGGGGCGGCCCAGGCGGGTTGGACCTCTTATTCACCGCTGGCCACGGCCATCGCGAGCAACGGACAGACTTACTGGCTAATCGGCATGATCTTTCTGATCACCTCATCGCTGTTGGGTGCGGTCAACTTTCTGGCCACGATTATTCAATTGCGCGCACCAGGGATGACGTGGATGCGGCTGCCGTTTTTCGTCTGGGCTCAATTCGTGACTGGCTTTCTTCTCTTGCTGGCGTTTCCGCCGCTCGAAGCCGCCGGCATCATGCAATTGATGGACAAAGTGGCGCACACCAGCTTCTTTCTCCCGACCGGTCTGGCGGTGTCCAGCCTCGGGCATATTAGCGGCGGGGGCAGCCCGCTTTTGTGGCAGCATCTCTTTTGGTTTCTGGCCCACCCGGAAGTCTATGTGTTGATCCTGCCCGCCATGGGTATCGTGACGGAAATCCTCGCCAACAACGCGCGCAAGCCAATCTGGGGCTACAAATCGCTGGTGTATTCGATTTTGGTGCTCGGGTTTATGTCATTCATCGTCTGGGCGCACCATATGTATCTCACCGGCATGGGCTCGCGCATCAGCACATTCTTCCAGACCACGACGATGATTATCTCGATCCCATCGGTCATCATCCTGACGTGTTTATTCCTCTCCTTGTGGGGCGGGTCGATGCGGTTTAACACGCCGATGCTGTTTGTGCTGGCGTTCCTGCCGATGTTCGGTATCGGCGGTCTCACCGGGCTGCCGCTCGGTTTCAATTTCAGCGATCTCCATCTGCATGACACATATTACGTCATCGCCCATTTCCATTACATTGTGGCGCCGGGAACGATTTTTGCCTTGTTCGCTGGGATTTATTACTGGTTCCCGAAGGCGACGGGGCGCTTTATGAGCGAGTTCTGGGGCAAAGTGCATTTTGTCTGCTCGCTGGTGTTCATGAACGCCATTTTCCAGCCGATGTTCGCGCAGGGCATGGCGGGAATGTTGCGCCGCATGGGTGACGGCGGCATCAATTACGCGGCCTCGACCACCGGTCTGGCGAATGGTTTGAGCGACGCCAATATCCACATGAACCAGTGGGTCTCAATCGCCGCGTGGTGCCTCGGACTGTCCCAAATCCCTTTCATCATCAACTTCTTCTGGAGCATCAACCACGGCAAGCCCGTGACAAACGACAACCCGTGGGACGCGACCACGCTGGAATGGCAGACGCCGACGCCGCCGCCGCACGGCAATTTCACCAAGGCCTTGGTCGTTTACCGCGGCCCATATGAATATAGCGTTCCGGGCGCGAAAAAGGACTTCACCCCGCAAAACGAACCCTAACCACCGCCTAATTAATTCATGGACATTCCTTTTACAGTAGAACCGCGCAAAGACACCGGTTTATTTAACGCCAAGGTGGGCATCTGGCTATTCCTGGCCTCCGAGGTGATGTTGTTCGGGGCGTTGTTCTCGACCTACATTCTTCTGCGCGTGGGCGCCGCGCCGGGGGACTGGCCGCACGGCCTGCTGAACATTCCGCTCGGCATGCTCAATACCATCGTGCTGATCGTCTCCAGCATCACGGTGGTCATGGCTTGGGCGTCGCTCAAGATGAACAACTTCGCCCGCTTTCGGAAGTTTCAGGCGGTCACTTTGATGTGCTCCATTGCCTTCCTCTGCATCAAGTCTTACGAGTACCACGACAAATTCACCCATTACGAGGTTCAGTTGAACGATGGCAAGGTCTTGGACGGTCACATGACCGAATCCGACGCGGAGAAATTTGAAATCCACGGTCATTACGTGGACAAGGCCGAGGCGGCCAAAGTGACCCATGCCTGGCAGGAACGGGAGGTCAAGGAGGACCATTACACTGTCAAGCGCTCGGATGTTAAGTACATGGAGAGCTACGGTCCGTGGCACAATACCTACACGGCGATTTATTTCACGTTGACCGGTCTGCACGCGCTGCACGTCATTGGCGGCGCGCTGGTCATCTTCATGCTCTGGGGTCCGCTGGCCGGAATGTGGAAAACGGACCCTGAGCGCTACACGAACCGGATCGAGATTTCCGGTCTTTTCTGGCATTTCGTCGATCTGGTTTGGATTTTCCTGTTCCCGGTGCTTTATCTCCTTTGATTATATGAGCCAAAATGATCATTCCCACGGTTCCCCGGCCGCTGCCAGCGGCGGCCATGATGACCACGATATCCGCGCGCACATCCGCGGCTACATGATCGTCTTCGCCGCGCTGATTATCGGCACATTCATGACGGTCTGGGTCTCCTACATCCATTTCGAAAGCGTGGCGGTGACTGTGGCCATCGCGCTCTTGATCGCCTCGGTTAAAGGCTTTCTGGTGGCCGCTTATTTCATGCACCTCATTTCGGAGAAGAAGATGATCTACAGCATTATGGCGGCCACGGTGTTCTTTTTTATCGGCTTGATGGGCCTCACGGTGTGGTCCATGAACGCGGGCAGTATTATTCACATTAAGTAAATGTCGCTCAAAGCCTTCCATGTGGTCTTTATAGTCGCCGCCATTTTGCTGGCGGGGGCGTTTGCCGCGTGGTCGCTGGTGAATTATTTTTCGCCGGATGGCCGGGTATCCGATCTCATGGTGGGGGCCGGCTCGGCGGTGGCGGCACTGGGATTGGTTGGCTACGAATTGTATTTTCTCAAGAAACTTAAAAACGTCAGTTATCTATGAACTCACTGCTTGCGTGCGCCGCCTGCTTCGGCAAGACGGACTCAAACCTCGCCCAAGGCATGAATTGGGGAATTTTCAGCCTGCTGGCCGTGATTGTGTGCGTCCTGGGCGTTCTCTCCACCTTTTTCATTTTCCTCGCGAAGCGCGCCGCCATGGTCCGGGAGCTTGAACCGGTTCCCGGCACGCTGACCCCCGCAACCTCCAAACCCTGACCAATCTCTCATGGAAAAAATCTTAAGCTTGCCGGAACTGGCCTCGAAGCACGGCCGGGACGTGGATGATCTGATTATTTATCTGCATATCCTGATGGCCCTGCTGTTTGTTGGCTGGTTTGCCTATTTTTGTTACGCGCTGGTGCGTTTCAACAAAAAAGCCAACCCCAAGGCGGATTACGTCGGTATTCGCGGTCATCTCTCGAGCTGGATCGAGCTGGCCGTGGCTATTGCCGAGGGCGTCCTCCTGTTGGGCGTCGCGGTTCCCGGATGGGCCAGAAACGTTGATGCCTTCCCCACCGCTGCGGACCATCCCACCGTCGTCAAAGTCATCGCTCAACAGTTTAACTGGAACGTTTTCTACCCCGGCCCGGACGGCGAGTTTGCCCGCCAGGATCCCTCGTTGGTTTCAAACGACAATCCGTTCGGTTGGGACAAGAACGATCCCAAGGGCAAGGACGACGTGCCGGATAATAATAATATCCACTGCGTGGTGGACAAACCCGTCATTGTCTATCTCAGCTCCAAGGACGTGATTCATTCGTTCAAGGTAATATCCATGCGGGTGACGCAGGACGCGATTCCCGGGCTTATTATCCCGCTGCACTTCACTCCCACGAAGTTGGGAACGTACCAAATCAATTGCGCCCAGCTCTGCGGTAACGGCCATTCGTCCATGGCGGGCGGGCGTTTGATCGTTCAGTCCCAGGCCGACTTTGATAAATGGATCGCCAGCAAGGTCAAGACCGGCGGCGCGACGAGCTTCGAATAACAGGGTATCCGTTTTTCGCGACGGGAAACCGGTCATGGCGGCCGTGACCGCGCCATGAATAAACCCGCGCGACGTACTGAATGGCTGGTCTGGGGCGGTATGGTGTTGATCATGGCGGGGATCGTCGGTGCGTTTATAAGATCGGAGTTTTTTGACGCCGGTATCCCGCTGCCGGTCATCGGGACGATTCCGGATTTTACGCTTACCAATCAGGATGGGCGCGCGGTATCGCCCGCTGATTTTCACGGACAGGTTTGGATCGCCGATATTATTTTTACCCGCTGTCCCGGGCCGTGCGCGACGATGACCCGGCATTTGGCGGAGGTGCAGGCGAAATTGCCGGCGGACAAACCGGTGCGTCTGGTCACGCTCACGAGCGATCCGGACTTCGATACCCCGGCGGTGTTGCAAAAATACGGCGCGCATTTTAAGGCGGATTTCAACCGCTGGTCGTTTCTGACCGGGGACAAGGCGCGAATCCGCGCGTTGGCGGTCGACAATTTTAAATTTGTGGTCGTCGAGAAAAAACCCGATGAACGGGAAGTCCCCGACGATTTGTTCATCCACAGCACCTGGCTGGCGCTGGTGGATCAAAGGGGCCAAATCCGGGGCTGGACTGACAAAACCGGCAGCCTGCACGCCTATTTCGAATCCGATGATCCGGCCGCGCGCGGGGAACTGCTCGCCGCCGCCAAACAACTTTTGCGCCATCCACCATTATGACAATGCTTGATCTCCCCGCCGTGAACGGTTCGCTCAACGGACTGAGCGCCATTTTTCTCGGCGCCGGCTATGCCTTCATCAAAAAGAAGAAGATGGCCGCGCACCGCAATTGCATGATCGCGGCATTTGTGACGTCCACACTTTTTCTCGCGTGTTACCTCACCTACCATTTCTATCTCGCGTACGCGTTGCACCGGGGCCCGACGCAATTCCGCGACCCGGCGTGGTTCCGGCCCATTTATTTGACGATCCTTATCTCGCACACGATTCTCGCGGTCACCATTGTGCCGATGGTTTTCATGACATTAAGCCGCGCGATGCGGCAGCGGTTTGACCTGCACCGCCGTATCGCGCGCTGGACGTGGCCGTTGTGGATGTACGTTTCCGTAACCGGCGTGTTGATCTATTTTTTGCTCTATCAAATTTACCCGCAGCATTGAGCGGCGGGCATTCTATGCGTAATGGCGAAATAATCGCGCGGCATTACGTCACCGGTCAACCGGTGCGTGTGGGCATCGGAAACGGCTTAATTACTTCCGTCGAATCGGCCGGTACCTCGTCCGTTCCCAACAACTTATGGATTGCCCCCGGCATTTTGGACCTTCAGGTCAACGGCTACGCGGGTGTGGATTTCCAAGCGGACGAGCTTGCGCCGGAGGATTTGCTTCACGCGGCGCGCCAATTCCGCGCGGATGGCGGCGCGCGTTTTCTGCTCACGCTCATCACCGACGAATGGGCGAGCCTCACCAACCGTTTGCGACAGCTCGTCCAATTGCGCTCCCAGTCGTCGGAATTGCAAATCGCCATTGCCGGCTGGCACCTTGAGGGGCCGTTTCTTTCCACTGAACTGGGCTATCACGGCGCGCATGACGCGACGTTGCAAATTGATCCCACGGCCGATCATATTCGCGAGGTGCGTTCCATTACCGGCAATGACCCGCTGTTACTAACGCTGGCACCGGAGCGTCCCGGATCAATGGACGCGATTGCGTTGGCCGTGTCGCTGGGAATCAAAGTCAGCTTGGGCCACACGAATGCGTCCGCGGAATGTTTGCGCCGGGCGGTTGAGGCTGGCGCGGTGGGATTCACCCATTTGGGCAACGCGTGTCCCCAAAACTGGGATCGCGGGGATAATATTGTCTGGCGTATGCTGGATATGCCCGGACCCGCCGTCAGCTTGATTCCCGACGGCATCCATGTTTCACCGGCCTTGTTTCGCCTGCTCCATCGCGCAATCGTACCCGACCGAATTTGTTATGTAACCGATGCGATCGCCGCCGCGGGCGCGCCGCCGGGGCAATATTCGTTTGGCCGGTTGCGGGTTGAGGTGGAAGCGGACCAAGTTGTCCGGCAGCCGGGAAAACCGAATTTGGCCGGCTCAGCCTTGCGGCCGGGCGAGGGAGTCTTCCGGGCCGCGGAGATGCTGCGCTGCGGCTGGCGGGACGTGTGGGATCGATGCTCGGTTAATCCCGCGTGGCTGATGGGTTTGAATCATGGTTTGCAAGCGGGCAATCCAGCGTGCCTTTGCCTGATTCGCGAACGGAATGACCAGCCTCCCGAGATCGTAAACCTCCCCGGGACGGCGTGAAAAGCCCCTTTTCTGCTGGACAAGTTTTGCGCCGTCGCACAATTTGCGCGGCAGGTTCGCAACCATGAAAATTGAAAAAATCCCCTCGTTTCTTGGAACGCTTTTGCTTTCCACGCTTGCCTTGTCCGCCGCCCCGGCGGAATCCAAATCCGGCCTGCCGCGACTGTCCGATTATATCCGTCCGTTTGTCGGGACGCAGGGCGAGGGTAACACCTATCCCGGACCCTCCGCGCCGTTTGGCATGGTGCAATTTGGACCGGACACGGAAACCGAGCTTTGGGAGACCGCGTCCGGATACGAATATACCGATACGTCCATCATCGGTTTCACGACAACGCATCTCACCGGGACGGGCATTCCCGACCTCGGGGATTTTCTGTTCATGCCCCAAGTCGGCGAACCCAGCCTCGTGCCCGGCCCCAAGGACAATCCCGACCAGGGCTACCGCTCGCGTTATTCGCACGCGGACGAATCCGCCGCCGCCGGCTACTACAAAGTCAAATTGCAAAAGTCCGGCGCGACTGTCGAACTCACCACCGGCGAGCGCGCCGGGATGATGCGGATGACCTTCCCGGCCAGCGAGCAGGCGTCCATTCTCACCGACCTGCACCACATTCTCACCGGCAAAAAATGGAAAGTAATTTGGTCGCACGTCCGTGTGGAGGATGATTCCACGATCACCGGCTTTCACTTGGTGAGCGGTTGGGCCCGCGAACGATATATCTATTTCGCCGCGCGTTATTCGCGCCCGTTCGATAAATTTCAAATCTACAGCGATGGAAATCCGGTCATCTACAACACCTATCGCTTTCGCAGCAGCCGCGACGCCGTCGGCACCAACCTGCAATTTGTCGCCAGCTACAAAACCAGCGCGAACGAACCCATTCTCGTGAAGATCGGCGTTTCCGCCGTCAGTGCCGCGAACGCGCTCGACAATTTGGATTCGGAAATTTCCGATTGGGACTTCGAGAAAGTCCGCGAGGCCACGCGCGAAAAATGGGACCACGAACTGGCGCGAATCGAGGTGGACGCACCGCAGGAGGACAAGGAGACATTTTACACTTCGATGTATCACGCGTTCCTCGCGCCAAACATCTATCAGGACCGCACCCGCGAGTACCGTGGACTAGACCAGAATATCCACGTGGCCGAAGGCTTCACCAATTACACCATTTTCTCGCTGTGGGATACGTATCGCGCCACGCATCCGTTGTTCGCGCTCATCCAATCGCGGCGCGATTCGGACATGATCAATTCACTGCTGGCCCATTATGACCAAAGCGTGGATCACCTGCTGCCGATCTGGTCGTTGCAAGGCAATGAGACGTGGTGCATGGTCGGCTATCACGCCGTGCCGGTCATTGTGGATGGTCTGCTGAAAGGCGTGAAAGGTGTCAACGTGGAGCACGCCTACGAGGCCATCAAGACTACCGCGATGAATCCAGACTACGACAGCGTGGCCACCTACGCGAAGCTGGGCTGGGTGCCATTTGATCAGGAGGACGAGTCCGTTTCCAAAACCCTTGAGTACGCCTACGACGATTTTTGCGTCGCGCAAATGGCGAAGTCGCTCGGCAAGAAGGCGGATTACGATTACTTCATGAAACGGGCGGGCAATTACAAAAATATTTACGACCCGTCCATCGGCTTGGCCCGAGGACGCGATTCGCACGGGAACTGGCAGACCCCGTTCGACGCGCATTTTTACGACGACAACTCGCGATCGAACGTCTTCACCGAAGGCACAAGCTGGCAGTATTCCTGGTACGTGCCGCAAGATGTACCGGGATTGATTTCCATTTTCGGCGGACGGGATGAATTCGCGAAAAAACTGGATTCACTCTTCACCTTTCAAGAGGCGAATAAAAGCGCCGGCGTGGACGACATTCAGGGCCGCATTGGCGAATACTGGCACGGCAACGAGCCGAGTCATCACATCATTTACCTGTATTCCTACGCCGGCCAGCCGTGGAAGGCCGCGCAACGCTTGCACGAGGTGCTAAAAACCCAATACGGTAACAAGCCCAATTCCCTTAGCGGCAACGACGATTGCGGGCAAATGTCCGCCTGGTACATCTTCACCGCGCTGGGCTTCTATCCCGTTTGCCCCACGAGCGATTACTACGTCATCGGCAGTCCCGCCGTGAAACGCGCCGTCATGCGCCTCTCCAACGGCAAAACCTTCACCATGACCGCCGACGGCCTCTCCGACCAAAACATCTACATCCAATCGGTCCGCCTGAACGGCAAAGACTGGAACCGCCCGTTCCTCCCGTACAACGAACTCAAAAACGGCGGCACCCTCGCCTTCACCATGGGCCCGCAACCCAACAAAACCTGGGGCACCGACGCGAAGATTCCAGAGTGATAAAATTGCACCCAATTTATCGCATAGTTCACATCGAGAATCTGCCCAAACTGTTGGAGTGGTGATGCGATTGCTCGCCTAATTTGAGCAGAACCATGGGTTTGGAAAATCGCGCCGCTGTTCATTTCGATATCATGGCCAAACGCGAACAAGCCGTCGTGTCCGTGCCGCCCGGCGGATGCGTGGCCGACTACGTTGCGTTTTATTTCGGGCCGCTTTCTCCAATGTTATACGCCATTAAGAATGGGAAAGTGGACGGCTGTCAAAATCAGGGTGAAATGATTTATCTGGTTTCAGATGCGGAGACTGTGGAAGAGGCGGGTTTGCAATTTGTTTTCACCAACGGTCACGCTATCATGCGCTATGTGGCACAATTCAATCAATTAACCGATCTGCCGCAGGTGCCGTGGAACGTGATCCACGCGAAATACTGGAATGATTTTTCGGACGGTCGCTGCCAGCGTCAGTCTGAATTCTTGGTTAGAGATCAATTTCCGTTGGAACTGGTCCGCGAGATCGGGGTGATCAATGAGTCGATGAATCGGACTGTCGCAAACCTCGTTACGGCGACGGCATTTCGGCCATTGATTCACACCCGCCGGGAGTGGTATTTTTAAACGCGTTCCGACAAATCATGATTCGCTATACGAAAAGTAATTTGCTGGAAGCCGATGCGGATGCGTTGGTTAATACTGTGAACTGTGTGGGCGTGATGGGCAAAGGCATCGCGCTTCAGTTTAAACAGGCATTCCCGGAAAATTACGAGAAATACCGGCTCGCTTGTGAACATAATGATGTAAGGCCCGGTCGCATGTTCGTTCATGAAACCGGTAATTTGGTGGGTGCCAAATTTATCATCAATTTCCCGACGAAACAGCATTGGAAAGGAAAATCCAAGATCGAAGACATCGTTAGCGGT
>Ga0206847_10085_pt1 | contig 33476 bp, 26 predicted proteins | sample Alteio_BWOrgCont_17_FD_152880 | JGI IMG/M metagenome (GOLD analysis project Ga0206847, IMG submission 152880) | Enriched cells from forest soil in Barre Woods Harvard Forest LTER site, Petersham, Massachusetts, United States -... | ecosystem: Environmental > Terrestrial > Soil > Temperate forest >... | reverse complement strand
GCGCCGCAACCCGGGGCGGATGGCGCGTCCGCCGTCGCCAAGGCTATGGCGGGACAAGGCGCGCCATCCCTGCCAAATTTCGAAACTACCGGGCGGGAATTGGCGTCAGTCCCACTGGTTGCCGGTTTTCGGGCGCTCGACGAGGTGGAGGAGGTTTCCCTCCGGATCGCGGAAGAAGAGGACGAGGCCGCCGCCACCGGCAGGTTTGATGGGATCGGTAAAAACAACGCCCTTCCGTTCGAGCACGGTTTTGGCGTCGTCGAGGGAGTCGACCCGCAACGCGAGATGCCGCCAGCCGGCCACGGAGTTGTTCGCGGTTTCGGCGCACGATGAGGCGGCCTGATAAATTTCGATCAGAAAGGTATCGCCGAGCGCCAGCAGATATGCCGGGGGCGTTTGGCCGTTATCGAAGGCCAATTTTGCGCCGAGCGCGTCGATGTACCAGTCTTTAAGCGCCGCGGGATCGCGTGCGGGCAGGCCCATGTGTTCCGGGGTGAAATTCATGCCGCGGGATATTATCGCAGCCCGGTCAGGGATGACGGGCCGGGGGCGGCTGGGATTGCGGGAGGGGCAGCGTATCGCCGGTTTGGGAGGATTGATAAACGGCGGGAGGGAGGTTGGCGAGAGGATCAACCGGTTTGCGTCCATGCGCCCGCCAGGCCATCCCGGCGGCCGCGAGAACCGCCAGGGCCACCCCGCCGATCAAGGCGATCCGCCAGTTGATCTTGGAAAGCTGGAGGGTGATGAAATACATCACGCCGCGGGCTTGGGGAACGAGCGGCGGCGGCTCGTGGAATTTTTCGGTCCGCCCCAGTTCCTCGTCCAGGTCGGCCATGACCCGCGGTACATCCAGCCGGAGGAGGGACGCGTACGTGCGCACAAAGCCCCGGATGTAAACCGGGGCCGAAAAGGCGTTAAAATCGCCTTCCTCAAGCGCGCGAATGTGGTCGGTCCGAATCTTCGTTATTTCGGCCACCTGGTATATGGTTAGGCTTTGGGCCTCGCGCGCCACGAGTAGTTGTTCCGCTACAGTGGCCATTGCAAGCCCTGTTTTACAGGGTTTTCACGCGGCTGACAACCTCATAAAACGGACCCGGGCGGATGGGTCGCTGATTCCGGCCGGCCGTTCAACTCCGTTGTTGCCAAGACCGGGGCAACGGCTTTTTAATCATTCCACCAAATACACAAATCCAATGAACCAGCCACCACCCCTTTCCCGTCGCGACTTTTTGAAACGTTCGGCCATTGCCGCCGCCCCGTTGATCCTGCCCTCCAGTGTCTGGTCGGCGGAAACGCCGCGCAACAGTCAGATTACGATCGGGTGCATTGGCGTCGGCAAGCAGGGACGGGATTTGCTGGGCCATTGCCTGCACCGGGATGAGGCCCGGGTGGTCGCGGTGTGCGACGTGGACACGACGAGGCGTGAATCGGCAAAGAAAATGGTCGAGAAACGTTACGCGGACGCGGCGGGACGGGGCGAATACAAGGGCTGCACTGCCTACAACGACTTCCGCGAGCTGGTCGAGCGGAAGGATATTGACGCGGTCGTGATCGCCACGCCGGATCATTGGCACGCGCTCACCGCCATCGCCGCGGCGAAGTCGGGCAAGGATGTTTATTGCGAGAAACCGTTGAGCCACACCATTCTGGAGGGGCGCGCGATGGTGAAAGCGGTGCGGAAACACAAGCGGATTCTCCAAACCGGCAGCATGCAACGCTCCTCGGGCGAATTTCGCGCGGCGTGTGAATTGATCCGCAACGGCGCGATCGGGGATATTAGCACGGTGAACGTGGCCGTGAGCGGCCCGCCGAAATTCTGTGATCTCCCCGGCGAGCCGGATGAGCCGGGATTGGATTGGAGTTTTTGGCTCGGCGCGGCGCCTATGCGGCCGTATAGCTCCGTCCTCAGTCCGCGCGGCGTGCATGACAATTTTCCGGACTGGCGCAATTACCGCGAATACGGTTCCGGTGGCGTGGGCGACTGGGGCGCGCATCATTTTGACATCACGCAATGGGCGCTTGGACATGACGCGGACGGCCCGGTGGAATTCATTCCGGCGGAGGATCCCAACGCCAGGCATGGCGTGCGCTTCCGTTACGCGAACGGTGTCGAGGTGATCCACGACGATGGCAATGGCATCACCTTTCACGGCAGCAAAGGCAAACTTTATGTCAATCGCGGCAAGTTCGAGCTCTATCTGGGCGACAAACTAAGAACGGATGATCCCAAGGAATGCACTGAAGTGTTGAAGGAACTTCTCCCCGCCAATGCCGTGCGGCTGTACAAGAGCGACAACCAGATCTCGGACTGGTTTAACAGCATTCGCTCGCGCAAGCTGCCGATTTGCGATGTCGAAATTGGTCACCGGACCGCCTCGGTTTGCCAGCTCGTAAACCTGACTTATTTCCACCACCAACCGCTCAAGTGGAATCCGGCGAAGGAAAAATTCGTGGACGGAACGGGCGACATGAAGTGGCTGGGCAAGGAATACCGCCAGCCCTGGCATCTGTCGTAAGATCGCCCCCGCCGGACGCCGCGTGAGCAGGCATACGAGGAAAGCGGCAGGAATTCCCACGCCGGTAGGGATGGCGCGCCGCGCCGTCCGCGCCGCGTTCAGAAGCGGCGCAATCCGGGGCGTGGCCCACGGCGCGGGAAATGCGAATGGTTTCGCTGTGGGAAGGTCCGTTCCGCCCGCTTCTGAACGCGGGCGGGGCGCGACCAGCCCTACCTGCAAATCGCTTCGCGATTTAGCGAATTCCGCGTCATCAATCGATGACCAGCACGTCGAGGTGCGTTCCGTCAGCCCCGCCATGATAAACGCGTTCGATCGCCTTTTGAAAATCCGACGCTTTCGCGTTTGGGATGTCCATGAACTTCTGCGGGTTGCGATCGGTCAGCGGGAACCACGAGCTTTGAATCTGCACCATGATGCGGTGGCCGGGTAGAAACGTGTGAAGCACATCGGGCATGATGAATTGAATTTTGGCCGGTTTGCCGGGCTTGAACGGTTCCGGCCTGGACATGCTGTTGCGGAACTTTCCGCGGAACGGCTCGCCGCGCACCAATTGCTGGTAACCGCCCATGTGGAGGCCGCGCGGGTTCGGTGACGGATCGGGGAAATCATTCGGATACACATCAATCAATTTCACCACGAAATCGGAATCCGTACCGGACGTGGAAACGCGCAGCACCGGCGTGACCGGACCAGCGATGGTGATCGCGTGATCCAGTGGTTCGGTTTGATACACCAGCACGTCCGGGCGCTCGGAAGCGAAACGCTGATCGTAGGTCATGTAATCGCCGGGCATTCCCTCGCCGATTTCGCCCAACTCCGGCACCGGCTTGTTGGGATCGCTAAGGTACTCGTCGAATCCCTCGGCTTTTCCAGTAGGTGGCGTGAGGGAAAGTTTGCCGCCGGAGGCGAGATACAACGAGCGCTTGGCGGCGTTCTTTGGTGGCCACGCGTCATAGCGACGCCATTCGTTCGTGCCCGTGGCGAAAACCCACGCCTTCGGAATTCGCGGGTCTTTTTCCGTCTTTAGACCATCGCCCTTGTCCTTCAAATATTTGAGGAAAAACGGCAGTTGAATATTATCGCGAAAGAATACACCGGTATTCGTCGCGAAATTGAGATTGCCAAGTTTGCGCGCATCGCCCCGGCCCCAGCCGCCGTGCGACCACGGGCCCATGACCAGCGTATTGGCGGGCGCGTGGCCGTCTTGATCAATTGCCTGGAACAATCGCGGTGTGCCGCCCAAATCCTCGGCGTCAAACCAACCGCCCACGACCAGGACCGCGGTGGTAAGATTATGCATGCGGGGCGAGAGCGCGCGCGGAACCCAGAAATCGTCATATTTCCAATGCTCCACCAAATCGGTCCAATATTCGTTCTTGTGCTTGAAAACCAAATCCTCGGCATTGGCCAACGGCCCCATGCGCAGATAAAAATCGTAAGCGTCGTCCGTGCCGTATTCAAAGCGCGGCCCGCGCGCCGACCGTTGCGAGGGCACCGGTCCGCGCGGGGGAAAGCCGACGTAGAAGCCGAAATTCGCCGCGAGGAAATAACACCCGTTGTGATAGGCGTCGTCACCGTTGCCGACGTCCGCCATCGGCGCCTGGGGCGAGGCGGCTTTCAGCGCCGGATGGGCGTTGATCAGGCTGAACGCGGAATAAAATCCGGGGTAGGAAATGCCGTAGGTGCCAACGCGGCCGTTATTGTGCGGAACATTTTTGAGCAACCATTCGATGGTGTCGTAGGTATCCGTGCTTTCGTCGAAATCGGCGGGGCCGCTCAGATGCTCCTTATGAATCGGCATATCGACGAAATTGCCTTCCGACATAAAACGGCCGCGCACATCCTGATACACAAAGATGAACCCCTCGCTGGTAAACGCCTCCGAAGGGCCGAGCCGGCCGCGGTAGTTCGTGATGCCGTAAGGGCTGATGGAATACGGCGTCCGCTGTATGAGGAACGGATAGGACTCATTGGTCAGATTGGGCGCGTAAACCTGGGTGAATAATTTCACGCCGTCGCGCATGGGAATCTGGAACTCGAACTTGGTGTAGTTCGAGCGCACCTCGCCGGCGAGTGGCCCGGGGCTGTTCGTATTCGTCTGCGAAAACGCCGCGGCGGTCGAAAGCAGAAATGCCAGCGACCGAACGAGATTTTTTTGGCGGAGTGACGTTGAAAAGATTCGCGGGATGGTCCGGCTCATGGCGACGAGCCTAAACCCTCAGGTTCTCGCGTCAAGAATGGAACATTGAAAAACAATCGGCCCCAGCCCGACGGAGCCGCAACCAAAAAGGGAATTTCAACAGGAACGGGGACGGGGACGGAACCGGAATTTGACAGGATGACAGGATGGGGAATGGATTCGTATTCCCCATCCTGTAAATCCTGTTCATCCTGTCCAAAATTCCCCTCCGGAAATTCAACAGGAAACGGAGAGAGCGGTTTGATCGGATTCCCTTTCTGTCACCTCTGTTGCCGTTCCCGCGGCAAAGCGTCGACGGCGGGCCATGTTTAATTTTTCATTCCCCATCCGTGCTCCACGTAAAACGTGACAAGCATCCGCGAAATCCGTGGTCAAAAATTCCCTCCTTACTTCGGATTCAGCGATTTCAAAAACGCCAGCAGCGAGGCGAGGTCGTCCGGCGTCAATTGATCGGCGAGGCCCTCGGGCATGATCGACAGGGCGCTGGTGCCGCGTTTCGCGAAGTCCTTTTTCGCGATGACCGTCGCGCCGGCGAGATTGCGGAGTTCAATATCATCACCGGATTCGCGCACGACGAATCCGGAGAACTCGGTGCCGTCCTTTGTTTCGACGGTGGTGGTCGTGAACCCTTGCGCGATCTGCGCGTTGGGACGGAGGATCGATTCGAGGATCTCGGGTGTTTTGTAGCGCGAGGTAATATCGCCGAGGAACGGGCCTTTTAACGGCTCGGCTTTGGAGGTGGTGTGGCATTTGATGCAACCGAGCGTTTCAAAAAACTTGGCGCCCGCCTTGACGTTGCCGGTCGCGTTCGATGCCAGTTCCACCACTTTCTCGTACGGCAAAGTGGCAACGGTGTTCTTGCGAATGGCGGCCGGGGCGGCGGCGGTTTGACCCAGTTCCGCGGCGGCATATGCGGCAGCGGCCGCCACGTCCGCGTGGGTGTCATTCACATAATCATGCACCTGACTGGTGTAACCCTCCGCCTTCGTGTCCCCGACGGCGCGCAGGAGGCTTGCCAACCGGGCGGATTTCCAACCGGCGTCGATCGCCTTTTCAGCGGTGGTTTTGGCCCGGCGCGCCGTGCCCTTGTTTTCAGCAAGGTGCAGCAGGACGCTATAGGCCAGTTCGCTGTTCGCCGGAACATCCGAGTCCGCCAGCTTCACGAAATAACCGATCCCCCGCGCGTGGCGCTCGTCTTGAACGAACCCGTCGCGCAGGCTCTTCGCCAGCGCCGCGGAATCCGGCTCGCCGGACAGCGTGCCGAGGACACTCGCCGCCGCCTCGGGATGCTCGGTGGCGTTTTGCAAGCCCTTGAACGCGCGCGTGCGCAACGCGGTCTCGGTTTGTTTGTCGAGCACCACCGTTTGGAGAAACGTGATTGAGGCGGTGGAGGGCGCGGGCTCCCCGGCCACCATATCAATGATCATCGGACGGAGTTTTGGTTTTTGCGCGGCGATTTGGGTCAAGCTCGAACCGAATTCGGCGGGATCAATTTTGTTCGCCTGGAAATCCGTTAGGAGAAAACGGAGGGAGTCATCGTCGGCTTTGGTAACCAGCTTTTGCAATTCGTGGCCGATCTTGTCGCTCTCCTCCCAAGTGGCTTTTTTGAACAAAGGCCCGCTCGTGTCCGGCCGCGTGCCCCACCACGAACCATCCCAATCCGCCTCGCGATAATACAACCGGCACAACGCGTCGGCCATCGACCGGGAGGCGGGCGACGGTACCTCGCTGGTGTCGAGGCGCGTGATCAGGCCGTCAACCACCTTTGCGTCGCGGATATTGCGAAGCACGCGCATGACACCGGGAAACAGGGCGGTTTGCGATTGATCCAGCGCTTGGAAACAAACATCCGAGGCGTGAAACGCCGCGAGCGCGCGAAAGGCCACATGCGCCACGGAAATGTCGGAGTCAACTGTCAACGGCAGGATCGCCGCCGCGGCCGCGCGCCGGTCCAGGCGGTCCAGTGCGATCACCGCTTGCAGGCGGACCGCCGGGTTTGGATCCTTCAACGCATCGGCAAACACCGTCGTTGGGACATTGGCCGCGTCCTTCTTGCGGTCGGCGAGCGCCTTGAGCGCGTATTGCCGGAGCGAATCATTCTTCGCGATGCGCAGCAGTGCATCGTGCGCGTCCGCGCCGAGCAATTGGTTCAGTGTGAAAATCGCCGCGACGCGGACAGCGGGACTGGCATCGGTGAGTGCGATTTTTTCAAGGCCCGGCGCGAAGACGTCTTTGTGGTCGCGGCGCAAGATTTCGCGCGCGATGTTCATGCGCCAGACCGCGCTGGGCGAGGCAAGATAGCCGAGCAATTGCGCGTCGCTGGTTTGCGCGAGGTTCGGGAATGGCGTGGGCTTGTTGCCAGTGGGCGTCACGCGCACGATATAACCGGCGTTCGGCCCCGCGTAAGTAAACGTCGCGCCTTTCCAACTGGCGACATACAGATGGCCCTCGCCATCCTCGTCAATTCCCGTGGGCCGGGACAATTCAATGAATGATTCCTTGCCAGGCGTAAAACTCGCGCCCGCGTTTTTCAATGGGTGCCGGGTAACCGTGCTCCAGCCCCATTGGCAGGTGTAGAGTCCATAACCAAAATCCTTTGGAAAACCCGGCTCATCCAAAAAGAGGGAGCCCGTCGGCGCGCCACCGCCGTAATCCTCCATCGTCTGGATCATCTCGTCGGAAAAATGGCGGAACAGTGAGGGATAACCCATGTTCGCCGTGGGAATCATGTGACTCAACCGGACATTCCAATCATCACCGTCGTTGGTATTGTCGCAGGTGAAAATGTCCATGAAGGGGTCGATGGCGACGTCATAAATATTGCGCGTTCCCTGAACGACCATTTCCAAATCCGAGCCGTCGGGGCGCACGCGGACGATCCCACCGCCGTGCAACTGCAATTCCGTCCCGTCCTTGCCCACCGCCTTGCGCGCGCCGTAGTCACCGAGGGCGATGTAGAGCCAACCGTCGATGCCCATCCGCACGCCATTGCAAGTATGGTCCGCGCCGCGAAATTCCAGATCATGACCAAGGCCACGCACCAGCACTTCGGAGCGATTGGCCGTGCCGGTGCCGTTATCATCGTAGAATGCTTCCAGCACCGGCGGGTGCATGACGTAAAGCGTGTTGTGGTCAAACACCAATCCGCGCGGGCTGTCCATTTTTGCGAAGATGTTAAACTTGTCCGCCACACCGTCACCATCAGTATCGAGACAGCGCACGACCCAACCGCGATTGGGCGCGACATCCAGCGACCCGTTTTGATCCACGCCCACAAACACCTCACCGCTGGGCGGCGCGGAAATGCAAGTCGGATAACTAATGTCCGGCGGCGCGGCGAAGAGGGTCTTCTCAAAGCCCGCCGGGATTTTCACCTCCGCCAATCGCTTGTCGGGACTCGCCCCGGCGCTTTTTTCAACCATGGTTTTGCCGTAGGCCTCGAACTCAAAAAAGCTGGACCACGAGCCTTGCGGCGCGGTCGCAACCGTGACCCGCAGGTACCGAACGCCGCTGGCGGTGAAGGTGTGCTTGTCCTCTTGCGGACGGTTGCCACCGTGGGTTTCATCGACCAGCGTTTTCCACGTCTTGCCGTCCTCCGAGCCGCCGACGGTGTATTTGTAAGGCTGATCCTCCTGCTCCCAATAGATTTGGCAGCCGGTGAGGTCCTCCGGCTTTTGCAGGTCCACCTGCCACCAATAGCCGTTGCCATTATCCGGCGCGCACCAGCGAGTATCCATATCGCCGTCCACGGCGTGGCCCGGCTCATGACCGTCCTGCGAACCGGAGGCGGTGGCGGGTTTGTTGAGCGCGAAATTAATGGGGGCCATCACCTTTTTCCGCGGACCGGCTGCGGGCGCGTCGGCCAGCACACGCTTGGCGGGTTTTAGGTAGTCGGCGTTAAGCTTGCCCACCGACCATAGCAACCCGCGCGTGACCAAGTCCAGATAACGCGCATCGCCGACGGTCTCGTTGTTGTGCCCCAGAGTCGTGCTGAACACCTTGGTGCCGTGATAGTCATTGGCCCACGCGACAACGTCGTTGTCATTACCCTGCCGGCCGTAAATCAGCGGCGTCGCGGTGTTCCAAACTTTAATGTTGTTGTACAACTCCTCGGGAATCGTGGTCCAATCCGTCATGCCTTGCGTGATGGGGTGCGTGGGATTGGCGAAGGTGAGCGCGATGGGTTGCTGCGCGCCGTGGGCGTGGCTTTCCAGGCCGAGGAATTCAAACCAATCCTTGAAGTCGTCAAAACTGACGCGGTAGCAGTGCATCGCGCAATGCAGGTTGACCGCTGGCAGGCCGTCGCGATGCGGCTTGAGAATGCCCTCGACGAACGCCCGGTCCTTCACATCCGCGCAGCATTCGTCGTGAACCACCACATCATAACCCTTCGCCCAATCAGGGTCCTTGTAGATGCTCATTTTGTGCGTCGTCGAACCGTCGCCCTCGTGGACGATGGTCCACTCAACGTTTGCGCGCGCAGATATGCCCTCGGTCAGGATGTCCTTTTGCTTTGCGTAGTCGTGACAGCAACCGCCGATAACGAGAAGGGCGTGAATGGGTTTGGGCTCGTCCGCGGCGGCGGGTCGGACGAAGCACCCGACCAAGGCGGCGATTACGGAGAAAACAGTGGTGAGACGGAACGACGTTAAGCGCATGAGACAAAAGAGTTCGGCTGTCTAATATTTATGACGGTGAATGTTCAGACGCCAATTTATATGCCGGTTCCCCCGTCGAATCAAATCCGAATCGCGCCGGGTTGTGTGTTTGGTGGGAACATTGCGCAACCGTTCGCGGGTAACGCCTTGGCAGCATCTCCGATTGCGCCGCAACCCGGCGCGGACGGCGCAGCGCGCCATCCCTACCAAAATTAAGACACCAACTCACACTGGCTGCGTTTCCACCCACCGCGCGAGAAGCCAGAGCACGTCCGCGAGGCGGTTTAGATAGATGATAATCTCGGTATTTTGAAGCTGGTCCAGTTCTTGAAGATGGCAGACCCGGCGCTCGGCGCGGCGGCAAACTGTTCGCGCCACGTCCAAGGCGGCGGAACGCGGGTCCGCGCCGGGTGTGGCCCAGCCTTTGAAGGAGATTTTTTGCGCCTCGATTTCCGCCGCCAGCTTGTCGAGCCGCGCGGTCATGTCGGGCGTCGTCAGGGAAAATCCGTCCTTCACGTAGCGCGGCAAGTCCTCTGCCGCCGTCGCCAATTCGCCCATGAGAATGACGAGTTCCTTTTGGGTCGCCGAAATATTTTCGCGGACGAAGTCATGCGAAGCTGACGCGCGCGCCATGCCAATCGCCGCGTTCAATTCATCCACGCAGCCGTAGGCCTCGACGCGCGGATGGCATTTGGAAACGCGCCGGTTATACATCAAGCCGGTGGTTCCTTTGTCTCCCGTCCGGGTTACAATGCTCATAAAAACGCCCAATTGCTTCGCACTGGCGTGGCCGTTCGCATCGGCGTATGGAGTTCCGGCTTTAGCCGGTGGGGCGTTAGCATGGTCCGGCAAGCTGAAAGTTCTCGCGACCAGCGGGACTTCCCATGCTCCGCCGCCTGAAGGCGGAACTCCATACCCGGACGGGTCATATCACACCGGTTCAGGGGTTTAATGCGCACTGACAGCCTTGTAAATTAAACTCACGCCGCCTCCGCCTGGATGCCCGCCATCAATCTTACCAGCGCGGTTTGGGAAAAATCCGCGCGGCCCAGTTCGCCAGCGATGCGGCCGCCGCGCATCACGACGATGCGGCGGCTCAGGTTCATCACCTCGGGCAACTCGGACGAAATGACCAGCAACGCCAGTCCCTCGCAGGCCAGCTCATCCAGCAAATGGTGGATTTCCGCTTTTGCGCCGACATCGACGCCGCGGGTGGGCTCATCCACGATCAGGATGCCGCATTCGCGCGCGAGCCATTTAGCCAGCGCGATCTTTTGCTGGTTCCCGCCGCTCAGACCGGCCACAGTGGATTCCATGGACGGCGTCTTGACCCGTAATCGCTCCACATAGCGCTTCGCAAGCGTGCATTCCTCGCCCCGGCGCACAAATCCCAGCCGACAGAGCCGTTCCAGGATGGAAAGCGAAATGTTTTCCCGGCAATTCATTCCCAGCACCAACCCGAGACGCTTGCGGTCCTCGGGCAGCAATCCGATCCCGGCCCCAAGCGCGGCCAACACGGAATGAGGCGGCAATTCCTTTCCGCGCACAAAAACTTTCCCGGTGGCCGCGTGGTCCAAGCCGAAAACCGCCTGGGCCACCTCGCTCCGGCCCGCACCCACGAGGCCGGCGAACCCAAGGATTTCACCCGCGCGCAGGGAAAAACTGATGTTCTGGAATTTCCCCGGCGACGACAGGTTTTCCACGCGCAATAATTCCTCGCCGGGTGTTTGCTCCAAATGCTTCGAGGTATAAACCTTTACCTCACGCCCCACCATTTGCTCCACGACGCGGTTGGAATTCGAGTCTGCGACGCGTTCGGTGATAATATGCCGGCCATCGCGCAAGACGGTGATGCCGTCGCACAAGCGGAAGATTTCCTCCATCCGGTGCGAGACATAAATGATCGTGATACCGCGCTGGCGCAGCAGACCCATGAGCCGGAATAAATTCTCGCTTTCACTGACGGAAAGCGAGCTGGTCGGCTCGTCCATCACGATGACCTTGGCGTTGATGCCGAGCGCGGCGGCGATCTGGACAATTTGTTCCTGGCCGGTCGAGAGACTCGACATAGGCAGGTCCACGTTGATGCCGGTATCGATCTCCACGAGCATGGCCCGCGCCTGCTCGCGCATCCGGCGGCGGTCCAGCCAGCCGGCGCGGCGTGGCAAATCACCCAGGCAAAGATTTTCCGCCACGGTCAAATTCGGGCAAAACGCCAGTTCCTGATGCACCATGGCGATTCCTAGTTCCCGGGCCGCGAGGGGCGACGCCGGACAAATCGTTTGGCCATCCATAAGGATTTCGCCTTCATCGGCGGTGTAAACACCCGCGAGAATTTTTCCGAACGTGCTTTTTCCGGCCCCGTTTTCACCCATCAGCGCGTGGCAACTTCCCCGTTCCACCTCAAAGCTCACGCCATCCAGGGCATGGACCCCGGGAAAGCGCTTGCTGATGTTTTTGAACGCGAGGAAAGCCATGAGACTTATTTAGGCAGCCATTTGTCCCAGTTCTTGGCGAAGGCATCCACGTTTTCCTTGGTCACGGGAACCAGCGGGCTGACGTCGATGACGCTGGTCGGGTCTTTCTTGAGGTAAATCTTGTTGATGAGATGCTCGGTGGAGCGGTGGCCCCATTCATAGACTTGCTGGGCCAGCAACAGTTGCACATGGCCGCTGCGGAGATACGCGAGTTCCGCCGGCAGGGCGTCCACCGAAACGCATTTCACCGTGCCGGGCTCCCATTTCAAGGCGTGATCGGTGAACAACGGCCAGCCGCCGATCATCGCCCAGCCGGTGATCTCCGGGTTGGCCTGCATTACCTGCTCGATCCGCGCAACCGCGTCCTGGGGGGTTTCCTTATGGTAATAGACATCACGAATGGTGATGCCGGGGAATTTCTTGGCGGCCGCCCGCACGCCCTTGACGCGGCGCTGGAGGTTCGGCGCGTTTTGGTTGCCCGCGAGGATGGCGACGACGCCCTTGCCGTCCATGATCTTGGCGAGTTCATCCATTACTTGCTCACCGCATTTCGTATCATCCACGCCAAACGTGACAAAGCGTTTGCTGGCGGGCGCGTCGGAATCGAAGGTCGCGACGGGCACGCCATTTTTGACGGCGGAATTGATCGCCTCGGTCAGTTTGTTGGCGTCCGAGCAACTGACGGCGATGCCATCCGCGCCGGCGAGGACCAATTGTTCGATGGCCTCGGCTTGTTTTTGGGCGTCCTCCTCGTTCGGCGTGCGCCAGTCGATCTTGATATTTATATGGTACTTCGCGCCCAATTCCCTCGCAGCGTCCATCGCGCCCACGCGCGCGGCTTGGAAGACGGGATTGCCCTGGGACTTGGCGATGAGGCCGATGGTGTAGGTTTTTGGAGATTGGGCGGGTGACGTAAACGCCAATCCCGTCACGAGAACAGCGGTGAGAATGGTTCGAATCATGTTAAAGAGTTGGGTATCGGGTTATCTGGTGAAAGTGGCGGTTTGATTGCCTTGGATAAGGCTAAAATTTGTCGTTTTCAATATAAAATTGCCGGTGTGCTTTCCGTCCCTTCCTGGTCCCGGAGGGACTCCATGACAATAGCCCGGCATTTCAATGCCGGGTGCGCGCGTGAAAGATTATTAGTCCCGAAGGGACGGCTGAACTTCTGGCCGGTCAGCCGTCGCGCCGCGACGAGGGCGTCCCGGTTATGACTTTCCGTGGGTTGAAACCCACGGCTACCGTCATGGCCTCGCTCCGCGAGGCCCCGGTCGCGGAGCGGCTTTATGAGGGTAGGCGTGGGTTTCAACCCACGCTCAAGTTGAGGGAATCCCCTGCGTCGCGGAGCGACGCCTGAACCGGCGTGGCGCAGGTTTCCCAATCTGCTGTATCGCCGACTTCCCAATCGGCGCGCCGCGGGGCGATTGGACGGGTGGGACCGTCTAACGGCACGCGGGTTGGAAACCCGCGACACAGCAGACTGGGAAGTCTGCGCTACGATCGAACCGCGATGATTTGCCTCCGCGTCTTCAATTCCATGTGCCGCCAAGTGACCGGTGCGCGTCAGCCGTCCCTTCGGGACTCGGGGCATCCCGCCCGGTTCCCGGCATTGAAATGCCGGGCTATTTTCGCGCGGTCCCTTCGGGACGAAAACAGGGGAAAGGCCTTCCGCTTCGGCGGGAAAATCTTCCATATATCCGATAAAAACGCCCCTTGTCATTTGGACAACAATCTCCGTTTGGCCAGCCAATTGTTGAATTGATCCAGTACGACCGCGATAATGACCACCGCGCCGACGATGATCTGGCTGTAATTTTGGTTGATGTGCAGGATGACGATGCCGGCGTTGATGAGCTGAATCACCAACGCGCCGAGCAGTGCGCCCAGCGCGGAACCTTTGCCGCCGGAAAGACTGGCCCCGCCCACCACCGCCGCGGCGATGACATTCAGCTCATAACCCTGGCCGTCGCCGGAGGATGCCCCGCCATAATGCCCCAACGCCAGCACCGCCGCCACCCCCGCGCTGAGTCCCGAAAGCACGAAGACTCCGAGCTTCACCCGGCCAACATTGATACCGCTGAAAGCGCTGGCCAATTCATTACCCCCCACCGCGTAAACCCGCCGCCCGGCCGCCAGCCGCGTCAGAAACGTCCCCCCGGCGACCGTCACGGCGATTACCACAACCACCGGCATCAGGAAGACGCCGTCGCTCACCTCCCAGCGCATTAAATTACGAAACGCCTCCGGGAAACCGGTCACGGACTGGCCGTCGGTGATCACAAAGGCGATGCCCCGGAAAATCGTCATCGTGCCCAGGGTGATAATAAAGGGATGCACCCGCAGGGCGACGATCATGCCGCCATTGATCAGCCCCGCCAGCGTGGCGGTGCCCACACACGCGGCCAGGCCCAGCAAAATCCCCAGCCAGGGCGACGCGCCGGCGTGGCCGCCGTCCGGCCCGTAGGCGCGAAATACCACCGCGCCCAGAACCGACGCCAGCGCGTAAATGGCGCCCACGGACAAATCAATCCCGCCGGAAATGATCACAAACGTCGCGCCCACGGCCATAATGGCGATGATGCTTGTGTCTTTGGCCACTTGCGCGAGATTTTGCGCGTTGAAGAAGATGTTCTCCTCGACCATTACCCGATGGCGTTCGCCCTTGGCGTCGGTTTCGAACCGGGGCCGGGTCACCCGCCCGCCGCACAGCGTCAAAATCAGGCCCAGCACAAAAATGACGACGATTAATCCGCCCTCTTGCAGGCGGAGCCGGCTACGCGGCGGTCGGGCGGCGATGGTCTGGGTCATTGCTTTGCGGAGACGCTAGCAGACCGGATTCCACGCCGCAACAAATGACGCTTCAATTTCCCGGTCCGGGGGAGCGTCTCAGCTTACGGATGCATGCACGCAACCACCTGCGCATTATGCGTCAGACTCGCCTCCGATTGCGCCGCAACCCGGCGCGGACGGCGCGGCGCGCCTTCCCTACCTCCAACGGCGATTTGCCGCCCGGCTGATTTGGCCGCCGCCGCTGAGATGCGCCCTCATCAAACGTCAGCCGTCGCGCCGCGACGAAGCTGTTCCGTGGGTTGAAACCCACGGCTACCATCGTATAAGTCGCTCCGCGACCGGGACCGAGAACCGTTTTCGAAAAAATTGATCAAGTTGGGCGGCCGCGTCGTCAAATCGGCGGAATTGGGGGCGGACGGGGGGCCAGACGCCGCGCTAATGCGGAGAAATCCAAGTCCTGATGAATAATTTGCCGGGGCGGCGGAAAAAGTGTCGATGGATCAAAAAAGGTTTTGCTTTTTTAATGAGAAAGCCTAGAATCTTTATTGACGTTGACCTAACGCCGCTTGGACGCAACCTATTCCTCACGACCAAGTAAACGTGGTTTTAATCGTGAGTGAATGACTGTACCTAGTTGTCTAGCAATAATTGGCGATAAATCCAGCCAGATGGAGTTGCTTTATGTGTGGGGTCAAGCCCGCCCGGAAGCAAAGATCATCATCTTTTGCCTGCTCATCTTCTCGGTCCTCGCCTGGTTTGTCATGATCACGAAGGCCATCGAGATGCGCCGCGCCAAGCGGCTCAATCTCTTCTTCGGCCTCGAATTCAAGAGCCAAAAGGACGTGCTCGGGATTTATGAGCGCAAGCTGCCGGTGGAGGGCTGCCCCTTGTTCATGGTCTATAAGGCCGGCAGTACGGAACTCGCCGCCCGTCTGAAAGACGCCCCGGACGGCTCCGGAAAACGCTACGTTTCGCTCAAGGGGATTGAACACGTCAAACGCACCATGGAAAACACCGTGGCCCAGGAATCGTTGAAGCTGGAATCCGGCCTCATCCTCCTCGCGATCGCGGTGAGCGGCGCGCCATTCCTCGGCTTGCTGGGAACGGTTTGGGGCGTGATGAGCACCTTCGGTGGCATTGCCCAGCAAGGCAGCGCCACCATGGCGGCGATGGCTCCCGGCGTGGCGGCGGCGCTGATCACCACCGTGGCGGGCCTGCTGGTCGCGATCCCCTCCATGTTCGCCTACAACTGGCTGGTGCATCAGTTGCGCGTCCTGACGGTGGAACTGGACAATTTCGCGCAGGAACTCATTTCCCGGATGGAGACGGAATACATGGAGGGCGACTGATGCGTCGTTTCTCACAACGCAATTCGCTGGTGACGCTGAGTGATATTAACATCACGCCGCTGCTGGATTTGGCGTTCGTGTTGTTGATCATTTTTGTCATCACGACGCCGTTGCTCGAGAAAGGCCTGGATTTGCAATTGCCCTCGATCACCAACCCCAAAGACAAACCGGAGCAGAACAAGAACCGTCATGTTGTGGAGGTCGATCCGCAGGGGCACTACGAGATGGATCACCAGCGGATGTCGCTGGAGGAGATTTCCCGGCGGCTGGCCGAGGCCCGGCGGCTGAACCCCAATGTGGCGGTTGATATCCGCGCGGACAAGAGCGCGCGCTTTGAATTATTCTCGGACATCATGGACCGTTGCGAGCAACTGGGCATAACGGACATTTCCGTGCGGGGCAACCCGCGAACCCGCAAACCATGAACCACCTGCAAAAAAAATGCCTGGTGGTCTCAGCCGGATTCCACGGCCTGTTGATCGGGGTGACGATTTTCGGCGCGGCGTTTTTTGTGCCGGTGGAAAAATTCACGCCGTCGGTTCCCATCAAGGTTTATTATCCCGATGAGGTCGCGGATACGCCCACGAGGGCTCGTCCCACGGTTAAAGTCACCGCGCCCATAGTGCCCACTATCAAGACCATGGCGGTCGCGCCACCAATCCCGCAGCCCGAGCCGGTAAATCCACCTCCGGCTCCGCAGCCGGAGCCCACGAAAGCGCCGTCAATTCCCGAGCCCGAACCGACGAAAGCGCCCACGCCTACTTTTCACGACGAGCCGCCACCGCCGGATCCACCCAAGCCCCACCCCCGGCGCAAGCGCGACAAGCCGGCACCGGAGAAAAAGGAAAAGCCCAACCCGCCGGTGGACGAGCCCGTGACCGAGCCGACGACCGAACCAACCACCGCGCCCGACCGGCCGGCGCCCAAACTGGAACACCAGGTTGTAATCGACAAGGGAAGCCTGACGCCCATCGTGCGCAGTTCCCCTCACAAATCCCATAAACCGGTTCCGGATGAGGACGACCAGGCCGCCGCCGACGCCCAGGCGGAGGCGGACTACCGCGCGGCGCAAGCCCGGGCCACAGCCGCCCGCGCGGAGGCGATCCGCCGCGTCGGGGAAATTAGCCGGATGGCGCGGAATTTGACCGGCGAATCATCGTCGAGCACGAAGGTGGAAATCTCCGGCGGCGAGGGAGCCGACGCGTTTAGCGCGAATTACCGGGACATCGTGGCGGGCGTTTATCACGGGGCATGGCATCAGCACCGCCCCAATAGTATCAGTGATAAAACCACCAAAGTGGAGGTGCGGGTCACCATTGCCCGGGATGGCCGCGTGGTGGGCAAGCACGTCCTCAAACCATCTGGAAATGCCGACATGGACCGTTCCGTCGAACGGACTCTGGACTCGGTAAAATTTGTGGAAGTGTTTCCGTCCGGAACCAAGGATCAAGAACGGTCCTTTATCATCACCTTTGATTTGGAAGCTGATCAACAATGAGAATTTGCCATACGTTAGCCGTTTTTATCGCCACCGCCTCGATTGCCGCCGCTGCCCCGGGCGATGAAAAAATTACGGTCACCGAGTGGGCCAATTTTCTCGGCCTGACGCCGCCGACACCCATCGCCATCACCGGATTCCCGGAGGAGACCGCGCGCATTTTGCGGTTCGACTTGACGGTAATGGGTTTTACGAACGTTTCGCCGGAGGCCGCCGACATCGAGTTGTCCGGCAGCACCTCGGGCAATGTGCAGGGACAATTAAGCCGCGGAAAAGCCGGGGCGCGGACGGTGCTGTTCTCACGGGCCTATAGCGGGCCGAGCTTGCGCGGGCAGGCGCACCGGTTATCCGATGACACCGTGATGCAACTCACGGGCATTAATGGAATCGCCGAGACCAGAATCGCGTTCAAGGCGGCGAGCGGACGATCCAGCGAGATTTATGTGGCGGATTTCGATGGGTTTGACGCGCAGCCGGTTACGCAGGACCATTCCATCGTGGCCGCGCCGTGCTGGGTGCCCGGGCATCTGTCGCTTTTTTACACCTCGTACAAGTCCGGCTACGACAATATTTTCTTCCAGAACCTGGACTCCGGCGAGCGGCGGAATTACAGCCATTATCCGGGCATGAACGGAAGCGCGGCGGTTTCGCCCGATGCCTCAATGGTGGCCACGATTCTCGGCAAGACCGGCCGGGACAACGTCTTCGTGAGCGACTTCAACGGCTCCAATTTACGGCAATTGACCGACACCCACGAGTTCGAATCCTCGCCCTGCTGGTCGGCGGACGGGAAATGGATTTACTATGCCTCCCATATTGACGGCCGCCGGACTCTCTGCAAAGTCTCCGTAAATGGCGGGCGGGCCGAGCGCGTTCCGACGTCGGGGGTGGTGAATCCCTCGGAGCCGGATTGCTCGCCCGACGGGCAATGGATCGCCTTTACCTCGCAGATGCGCGACTTCAGCATTTGCGTGATCCCCACCGAGAGCAATCACGCGGCCAGCCGGCGCGCCGTGATCCTGGTGGACGGGCAGGACCCCTCGTGGGCGCCCAATTCACGGACCCTCATTTTTGTGCGGCGCGTGGCGGGGCGGGACGTTCTCTCTTTGCTTGACGTGCCCACGAAACAAGTCAAGGATGTCTCCCGAGTTTCGGGAAGCGACTCAAATAACTCACAACCGACCTGGGCTCGATAAGCCCGGAAAATTAGCAATGAAACTCCAAAAACTATATCATTTGATCACGCTGGGTTCAGTCCTGGCGCTTACCACCGTTGGCTGCCGCCATCCCGCGTACGTGACACCAATCGGCTATGGCCGCCCCGGTACCGCGACCATTCCGACTGACGGTGGTCCGATAACGAACCCGAATCCCACATTCGTATCAGCGCCGCCAACGGATGCTGGCAGGCCGACGCGGTCTCCTCAGCCGCCATCGAATCAGGATATCAATCCTGGAACCCCGGTTAAGACCGGCGTCGGCACGGGAGATTCGACGCTGACCTCGGCTCCGCAGCTACCCACCGGGATTGCGCCCGTCGATCCGACCACTCTTGACCACTATATCCCCAACACGGAAATCCTTCGTCTGGACACGATCTATTTTGACTACGACAAATCCGCCGTCAAAGCCAGCGAGGAGTCCAAGCTGAACGAGGTCGCGGCCTACTGGAAAGCCAACCCCACGAACGGCATCCGGGTTGAGGGAAATTGCGATGAACGCGGCACGGACGAGTATAACCGATCGCTCGGCGATCGTCGCGCCATGGCCGCGCGTGAATATTTGGTCGGTCTGGGCGTCGATCCTAAGATGATATTGACGGTCTCCTATGGCAAGGACAAGCCAGCGGATACCGGGCATGACGAGGCGGCGTATGCGAAAAACCGCCGGGATGAGTTTGTCGTCCTCGTGCCGCCGTCGAAGCCTTAAGTGAGAGAGAGCCGGGCGAGTTATTTGAGATATTAAGGGCCTGAAAGAGCAGAGCGACCTAACTAAACTAAAACGCCCGGGGCGGGGCCAAACCATCGCCCCGGGTCGGTTTAGCGGGTTGGCAATGACTCGCGCGGGAAGGGAAATGAGAAGGTCTTCGCGGTGGGAAATTCCTTTCCGCCCGCTGAGACGCGGGCGGAGTTGTCGCAGCGCGACAACTGCCACCATGCAGGTGGAACTCGTCGCGCGGCGGCGCAACTGACGGTGCGATACGTGGGAAGGGAAACGCGGAAGATTTCGCGGCGGGAAAGTCCGTTCCGCCCGCTGAGACGCGGGCGGAGTTGTCCCAGCGCGACAACTGCCACCATGGGGTGGAACTCGTCGGCAGTTTTGCCGCTTTACTAATGGCGGGCTGCGGATTATGTTTGATCGTTAAACCGAAAAAAGCGAATTTTGAATATGAATAGTATGTTGGCAATTTTTAATCTTGGTGGCGGTGAGATCATTTTGGTTCTCGCCGTGGTTTTGCTTTTGTTCGGCGCGAAAAAAATGCCCGAACTGGCCCGTGGTTTTGGGCAGAGCATCAAGGAATTCAAAAAGGCCACCCGCGAAATCACCGACGGCTCGGATAAGAGCTAAATTTTTTATGAACAGCATGTTGGCAATTTTTAATCTGGGCGGCGGCGAGGTCTTTTTGATTCTGGCGGTCGTGCTCATTTTGTTCGGGGCGAAGAAAATGCCCGAGTTGGCCCGCGGTTTGGGTCTCAGCATCAAGGAATTCAAAAAGGCCACCCGCGAGGTTACCGATGAATTGCATTCCGCGATGGACGAAACCAATCGTCCCGCGCCGATTCCCGCTCCGCGTCTGCCCGCGGCCACGGTCGCGTCCGGTACCGATCATAAGCCCGACGCCACTCCCGCTCAGAAAGCCTGATAACCGGGCGGGCTTCTTACCATGGCACAGGAGCCCGAAGAGGGCCATTCCACCGAGGGGGACGAGGGTTATGACGGCGGGCCGATAAAGTCTTTCCTCGAACACCTTGAAGATCTCCGTTGGGCGCTGATCAAATGCGCCTCGGCAGTGCTCGTGGGCGTCATGGTGTGCCTGTACGCTGGTAATTATGTGGTAAAAATCCTGATGCGGCCGTTAGAGAAAGCCGTCATCAGTTATCCGGCGGAAAATCAGGTCGTAACGGTCATGCTGGGCACCAACCGCCTTGGCATCTGGCAGTTGGGCGCCGAGCAACAGGCGGCCTTCAATCTCAATGCCGCAGCCGCACCGCAGCCGTTTTCCGTGGATGACATCACGGATCTGAAGGCCTTGGTGAAACGGTTGAATGAAAAGGCTGATGGCGTATCCGCCTTTATCGCGGGTCGACTCGATGCCGACGCCATCGCCGGCCTCGCCTCGGCTAGTTTATCCCCCACCAATTCGGGCCGATACCAAGCCCTCCTCATTATCGGGATTCGCCGAATCGTTCAAGGCCCCTCGATTTACGAGAAAAAGCGGTTTGAAAAAATCAAACTTGGCGAGGTTACCACCGCGCTTCAGAAGCGAAATCCGCAGGGGGCCGATTTGATCCGGCTTAACCGGTTGCTCTTGGAGGACGCGTTTCCCAAGGAACTGTCGCCGGACGCGGGACGCTTCGTCACGCTGGAACTCCAGCCAATCACCATCGAATCCGGCACGAATCATGTCCAGGTAATGGGCTGGAGCGCAAAGACGACCCCCAATCCGGGTCATATGGACATCAGCTTGGTGGTTCTCAGCCCGTCACAGGCGTTCCTGGTGGGATTCCGGCTGGCGCTCTTTGCGGGACTGGCGCTGGCCTCGCCTTTTTTATTCTTCTTCCTGGGGCAATTCATTTTGCCGGCCCTGCGCATTCACGAGAAAAAATACCTTTATCGCGGCTTGGCGTTTGCCATTCCCCTATTTTTCTCCGGCGTCTGTTTTTGCTACTTCATCCTGATGCCCGCGGCGCTGGCGGCCTCGCAGCTATACGCGAACTGGTTTGGCTTTGAGTCGACTTTTTGGGAAGCGGGCGAATACATCGGATTCGTCTCCAAGTTCATGCTCGGCATGGGCGTGGGATTTGAACTGCCGGTCGTCATTTTGGTGCTCGTGAAAATCGGGCTAATCAGCTACTCGACCCTCAAGAAAGCCCGGCCATATATGATCGTGATCAACCTGGTCCTCGGCGCGGTTCTCACGACGCCCGAGGTGTTTACGCAGGTTCTGATGGCGGTGCCGCTCCAGATTCTCTTCGAGATCAGCCTGCTCATCGCCTGGTACTGGGAGCGGCAGGAGAAGAAGCGCGCGGCGGCGGCGGATACCACGATTGACACCTAAGCCGGAGGGAGCGCGGCGGCGTTGGGTGAAAAAATGTGAAAGTTCAGGCGTCGCTCCGCGACGCGCGGATTCTCTCGTCTTGTGCGTGGGTTGAAACCCACGCCTACCATCATAAAGTCGCTCTGCGACAGGGACCTCGCGGAGCAGAGTCATGCGGTATGAATTGTTCGAGCGTTATGTGACGGAGGCGGGCCGCGACCGGGGTCTCGCGGAGCGAGGCCATGACGGTAGCCGTGGGTTTCAACCCACGGAGAGCCATATCCGGGGTGCCCTCGTCGCGGCGCGACGATTGAAATTGGTCGGGGACAACGTATTCCTTGAAGTTGAACCGTCTCTCAAAAATTGAAATGCGTCCCCGAGTAGGGCGGGGCCGAAAAAAAATCGCCTCCGGCGCGAAAAGACGCTTTACATTCTATTGCGTGGAGGTAACTTTTCTTAAACAGTATCTCATTTGTATGCGTAATAAGTCCCTGATCTTGAGTTCATTGGCCGCGATTTCCCTGCTGGCGGCCGGTTGCGCTGGTACCGAGGAAAAATTGGGTCGCGGTCTCGGCAATATGACGGAAATCGTCACTGGCGGAGAATTTACCCGTTCCATTGAACAGGGCGGATTATTTGACGGCACTGATGTCGGTCTCGGCACCGGTTTCGTCAAAGGCTTTGACCGCACCATGGCCCGCACCGGCTTGGGAATTTACGAGGTGGTCACCTGTCCGATCCCGCCCTACGATCCCGAATGGACGGACTATCTGGCGCCGAAGCCGGAGTATCCGGACGCCTACGCGCCCCGCAAATTGTCCGACTCGATTTTTGACACCGATCATTCGCTCGGGTTCAGCGGTGGCGACGTCGCGCCGTGGTTCCCCGGCAGCCGGTTCACTATTTTTGATAATTAATCCCCCCATTTAAACATTTGCGCCAACATGCCCTGTTGGCGCTTTTTTTATGCCCGCGAGCCTCGAAAAGAATTCGTTCTGCAAGGTCAACCTGCTGTTGAACATTCTGGGCCGCCGCGCGGATGGTTTCCACGAATTGGAAACGCTGATGCATCCGGTTCAACTCCACGACGAGCTCACGTTCTCAGTCACGGCATCGGGGATCGAACTGACGTGCAACGATCCGCAACTGCCGGTGGATTCCCGAAATCTGGTTTACCGCGCGGCCGAGGCTTTTTTTGGCGCGAGCGGCCGGCCTGCCGGGGTGCGCATTCATCTGGAAAAGCGGATTCCGCAAGCCGCCGGTTTGGGCGGGGGCAGTGGCAATGCTGCCACCACATTGCTGGGATTGAACGAACTTTTTGACTCGCCCCTAGGTTCCGAACAACTGCACGAACTGGCCGCCGCGCTTGGCTCGGACGTGCCGTTTTTTTTGCAAACCCGCCCGGCGCTCGCCACGGGACGGGGCGAAAACGTTACGTCCCTCGACGCGTTCGCGGCCATGCGCGGGGCGGCTTTTTTTCTGATCCATCCGGGTTTCGGCATTGCGACCGCGTGGGCGTACCAGAACCTCGCGCGCTTCCCGGAAGCCTTGAACGGCCATCCGGGACGAGCGCAACGGCTTATTCAACTGCTCCAAACCGCCGATCTGCCCGCCGCCGGCGTGGATTTCTACAATTCCCTGGAGGCGCCCGCGCTGGAAAAATATCCCATCCTGCGTTTGTTCCAGGATTTCCTCCGCGAAAATGGCGCTGCCGCCACGTTGATGTCCGGGAGCGGATCAACAACCTTTGCGTTGGTGACCAGCCCGGGCCGGGCCGAACAACTGGCGGAAAAGTTCAAAGGCAAATTCGGCGCGAGTTCGTGGCTGGCGATTGTGCCGGTTTGAGTTTTTAGGGTCGCGCCGGAAAGCTTGGTGGTTCCCAGTTTTCCCGCCAGGTTTTGGAGTGCGGAAGTCCGCTTCCGCTTTCGAGAGCACGAGCGGTCCCGTATGATTCCAAAACTCGCTAAAACACTAAGCGCTAAGAAGGCTCTTTTCCGACGCGTCGATTTTTCACTTTGGGGTTGGCGGACTTAGGTTGTTTGATGATTTTGACCCGGTCAACGACCGTCGAGATGCAATCGCGCTCGAAAGCGGAAGCGGACTTCCGCACTCCAAGACGCTGTCGCGACCAATTGAGCGCCGTTTTTGCTTCGACCGCATCCGCTTGCGGAACGCCGATTTTTATCATAAGCTACCGTCATGAAACGCTGGCTGGTCCTGATTCTCAGTTTGATCGGCTTGTCCGGGGCGGAGACACGCTCGGCCGCCGAACCGGTGCGCAAGGTCACGGTCATTCCCATTCGCCAGGAGATTGAGCCGCCGCTGGTTTATATCGTTCGCCGCGGTGTCAAAGAGGCCATGGAAAGCCACGCCGACCTGCTCGTGCTCGATATGAAAACCGACGGCGGACGAATCGACGTGACCGAGGAGATCATCGACATCCTAAACAATTTCAAGGGCAGCACCGTGACGTATGTGAACGACCGCGCGTTTTCGGCCGGTTCGTTCATCGCGGTGGCCACCCAAAAAATTTACATGGCACCGGAGAGTGTCATCGGCGCGGCCGCGCCCATTATGATGACGCCCGGTGGCGGGGTTCAGGACCTGCCCGGCACGATGGAGGTGAAAATGAATTCCGCCGTCCGCGCGCTGGTCCGCCGGCTGGCGGAGAAAAACGGCTACAACGTGGAGGTGGTCCAGGCGATGATCGACAAAAACCGCGAGGTCGTGATCGACGGCAAAACCATCAATAACAAAGGGGATATTTTGACGCTCACGGACAGCGAGGCCGCGGCCAGTTACGGGAATCCACCCCACCCGCTCTTGTCATCGGGCACAGTTCCGACACTGGACGCCCTGTTGGACAAGCTCGGTTACGCGGGCGCGGAGGTCACCGTCATCAAAACCACGGGCGCGGAACAACTGGGGTCCTGGATCAACGCCATCAGCCCAATCCTGCTGATTATCGGCATCCTCGGCATCTACATTGAATTCAAAACGCCGGGCGCGATTCTGCCGGCGGTGGTGGGTGGCGTGGCGTTTCTGCTGTATTTCCTCGGCGGCTACGTGGCGGGGATTTCGGGCTGGGGTTGGGTGCTGGTTTTCACGGTGGGACTAGCGTTGTTGATTAGCGAATTATTCGTCCATCCCGGCACGATTTTGCCCGGACTGGCGGGATTGGCGCTGATTGTCACCGCGTTGATCATGGCGATGGTGGATCTGTATCCCGGAACTCCGGCGCTGCCCACGATCGCGCAACTCGGCCCGCCTTTATGGCGTCTGCTCGGCGCGGCGGCGGTTTCGCTGGTCATTATGCTCGCGCTCGCCCGGATCCTGCCCGCCACACCGGTCTATCGCGCGCTGGTTTCCAGCGGGGCCAGCGGCGTGGAGTCAGTCGCGAGGACCGAGAACGAACTAACCGCGCGCGTGGGCCGGACGGGTGTGGCTGTATCCAATTTACGCCCGAGCGGCAAGGCCCGGTTCGATAACGAGGTTCTGGATGTCATCACCCAGGGCGACATGATCGGCAAGGGCCAGCCGGTAAAAATCATCGGCCACAGCGGCGCGACCACCCTCGTGGCTTCAGCGCAGTCTTCGTAGCGCAGGCGTCCCGCCGCCAGATTATGGAACACGCACCGAGACGGTGCGCGAACCCGCAGCCGGGACGGCTGCGCTACGCGCTTTTCTTGCGTCCCATTACGCTTGGGGCGTGTGCTTGAACTTTCTCGGACGCCCGAAATTCACCCATTCCACGACGTAAAGATCGCCCCGTGAATCCAAGCACAGCGCGTGCGGCTTGGCGAACAGCGCGGGGTTGGTCTGGTTGTCCTTGAGATCCTTGCCATCGGGCCCCCGGCCGTCACCGAGTTGCGCCACCACCTGGTCGTTGGCATCAATAACCGTCACCCGGCTCGCGAGATCGGGGATGTAAATCTTATCCTTGTGTTGGTAGAAGCAGCAGGGATTGCGCACGACGCCGTCGAGCAACGTGCGTTTGTATTCCAAATCCAGCGAAAAGACCTCGATGCGTCCATTTCCGCGATCGGCGATGTACGCCTCCGGCTCGCTCTTCAGCGTATTGATCCAAATGCCATGGCAGGTGTTGAACTTGCCGTGCTCCTTGCCATGCCCGCCGATGGTCTTGATGTGCTTGAAATCCTTGTCGAAATGGCTGACGCGCTGGCTGCCGTAACCGTCAACCACATAGATGTCACCATTCGGCGCGACGGCCACGTCCGTCGGATTGGTCCAATCAAACTTCTGCGAGGCGGCGTCCTCCTTTTCGACATTGCCGACCTGGTAAATTATTTTGCCGCGCAGATCGGTTTTATAAACGCGCGCGCCATATTTCTTTTCCTTGCCGGCGACATTTTCGGTCCAATAAATAAATTCGTTGCCACCCTCCTTGCTCAGATAGAGGCAATGGGCGGTCGCGGCCACTTCTTCGGTCGTAAAGCCCACCTTGTCGGCAAAATCCTTGCTCCACGTCTCCAGCAAGTTTCCCTCCCGGTCAAAAATCGAAACACACGGGCTTACGGAACGCGAGGTCACAAACACGCGGTCCCGGGAATCCACGATTACGCCGCACCCGAGGCCGTATTTCATGCCGTCCGGTAGTTTGCCCCACGCGGATTGCGCCTCGTACGTATGGTATCCGGTTCCGATGCGAACCGGCGCCGTCTGGTCGTCCGCGCGACTCAGCGCCGGAAGTGCCACGGCCGCCGAGGCGGCGCCGGCCATTTTCAGAAAATCCCGGCGGGTCAGGCGGTTGGGGAAAAGATAATCATTCGCTTTCATAAGAAACTTTCACTGGTGGTATTGCGTTGATAATAACGTTGTCTCCCGGAAACGTCGAGCCGGAAAGAGGTGGGCGGAAACGGAGGTTCCAGCGCGTAACCATTCGCGGCAAACGCGTTGGCGGCGTCTCCGATTGCGCCGCAACCCGGCGCGGACGGCGCGGCGCGCCATCCCTACCTCCAGCGGAAATTTGCAACCGAGGGTGGTTTTCTTTAACTAAAAAAACCGAAAGTTTGGGAAATCGCGCGTTTTCGATTGCAAAAAGAAATTACGGGACTAACGTGAAGTTGATCCGTTAACCCGCAACTACATCCAAACTTATGTATTTCGGAGTTGATTACTATCCCGAGCACTGGGTTTATCCCTACGCGGGCTCGCCCGAGGAGCCTGAATCCGGCTGGAAGCGCGACGTGGAATTAATGGTCGCGGCCGGCGTCAACATCGTTCGCCTGGGCGAGTTTAGTTGGGGGCTGTGCGAACCGGAGGAGGGCAAATTCCAATTTGACTGGCTCCAGCGCGCGATGGACTTGATGGGCAACGCGGGAATCGAGGTCATTTTGGGCACGCCCACGGCCGCGCCGCCGATCTGGCTGGCGAAAAAATACCCGGAAATTCTGCCCGTGGACGAGCACGGGTCCACGCGCCACGAGGGAACCCGGCGCGCGTGCTGCATTAACAGCAACGCGTATTGGGAGGCCTCCCAGCGCATCGTTCGTGCGATGGCCTGCGCGCTCGGCCGACATCCGAAATTGATCGCCTGGCAAATCGACAACGGCCTCGGCGGGCATCTCTCCGAATTTTCATTCAACGACCACACCCGCCGCGACTGGCACGCCTGGCTCAAGTCCAAGTACGAAACGATCGACCGGCTGAACGATCAATTGGGCAACCGCCATTGGGGGCAAGTGGTCACGGAATGGGAGCATGTTCCCATGCCCCGGCGCGCACCCACGCTGCACAATCCGGCACTCAAGCTGGATTGGATGCGCTTCAGCAGCGATACCATCCTCGCGTTCGTCAAGATGCAGGCCGACCTGCTCCACGAATTGAGCCCCGGCCGGCCGGTCACGTCCAACCTGCGCGCGTTGACGCGGCGGTTCGACCATTTTGATGTCGCGAGCGTCCTGGATTTTGTCTCGGTGGACAACAACGCCACCATCAAGTCCAAGTGCTCCGAAATGGCCTGCGAACTGGACATGATGCGGTCGCTCAAGAAGACCGATATCCGCACGCCGGACGGGGACAACGGCTTCTGGGTGATCGAGCAAAAAGCCGGGCATGTAAACTGGCAGGAGGTGAATTCCCTGGTCCGGCCGCAGGTCGTGCGCATGTTCACCTACCAGGTGATTTCGCGCGGCGCGAGCGGGGTGCTGTTTTTCCAATGGCGCCAGCCGCGCATCGGGTCCGAGAAATTTTACGGGGCGGTGCTGCCGCACAACGGGCGCAAGGACAGCCGCAGTTACCAGGAAATCAGCCAGATCGGCGACGAGCTCAAACTACTCGCCCCGGCGCTCAAGGGAACCTCCATCGTGGCCGATGTGTGCATCCTTTACAGCCACGACAACGAATGGGCGATGCAGCAGCCCATGCAGCCAAACAAGCATTTCTGCCTGCGCGACCACATCCAGCTTTTCTACAACGGCCTGCACCACCGCAATGTGCCGGTGGATTTCGCGCGGCCCACGGAGGATCTGTCGAAGTACAAACTGGTCATCGCGCCGTCCCTTCACTTGATGGCCGGCGGCGAGGCGGATTTGCTGAAACTCTACGTGCAGAACGGCGGCACACTGGTGGGCACGTTCAACACGGGACTCGTGGACGAGCATCATATCGCGCCGGATTGCGGCTACCCGCATGACCTCACGGATGTGTTTGGTCTGGAGGTTTTGGAATTCGATCCGCTGCCGCCCGGGGAGGAAAATCATCTCTCGTTCAAGGGCGCGTTTCCCACCAGCCATCTGCACACCGCGCGGATGTGGTGCGACATCATCGAAACGAAGGGTTGCCAGGTGCTGGCCACCTACGCGAAGGATTTCTACGCCGGCCGCCCCGCCATGACCATGAACACGTTCGGGCTGGGCAAGGCCATCTACATCGGCACGATGAGCCAGCAGCATTTTTACGACGATCTCACGGTCTGGCTGCGCCAACAGTGCAATTTGCAGCCGTTGCTCAAGGTACCGGATACCGTCGAGGTCAGCATGAGGCAGAAGGAGAACACCCGCATTTACTTCCTGCTCAACCACCAAAATTCACCGGTTCGGGTCCAATTGTACAAGCCAATGCACGATTTCCTCACCGGCGGCACTGTCTCGGGCAATTACGATTTGCCCCCGCACGGCGTGCTGGTCCTGGACGAGCATCCGAAGCAGTAGGAATAGCGCCGTAACGGTTGGTAGGGCTGGTCGCGCTGCGACGGCCCCGCCCGCGTGGTAGCGGGCGGAACGGACGGTCCCATCGCGCAACCAGCCGCGCATTACACGTCAGGCGCGTCTCCGATTGCGCCGCAACCCGGCGCGGACGGCGCGGCGCGCCATCCCTACCAAACTCAGAATACTGCCGCGGGATTGACTTCGAGGTTGGGGGATTTACATTTCGGATTACGCCGCGCCGGACGGGTGCGGGTTCATCATGCGCCAGGTATTTCTTGATCATCAATCGACCACGCCGGTGCTGCCCGAAGTGCTCGCGGCGATGACGCCGTATTTTTCGGGGCGGTTTGGCGCGCCGGCTTCGCTGCATCACTTCGGATTGGAGGCGCGGGAGGCGTTGGAGAAGGCGCGGGAGCAAATCGCGGCGCTGATTAACGCGGAATCGCCGGAGCGCATTTTGTTCACGAGCGGCGGGACGGAATCGGCGAATCTCGCGGTGAAGGGCGGCTCGCTCGCGCGGCAGCGGGACGGGAAACATATTGTGGTCAGCGCGACGGAGCATTTGTCGGTGTTGAATTCGGTCGAAGCGATGACGCAGGCGGGTTTCACTCACGCGAAGGTGGGCGTGGATTTTCGGGGGATTATTAATCCGGCGGACGTGGAGGCGGCATTGACTGATGAAACAGTGCTGTTGTGCGTGCATCAGGTGAATCATGAGATTGGGGCGATTCAACCGATCGCGGAGATCGGCCGGCTGGCGCGAGCGCGCGGGGTTCCGCTTTTTGTCGATGCGGTCGCAAGCGGCGGATGGCATCCGATCGATGTGCAGGCGATGGGGGCATCATTTTTATCGCTTTCGCCGCACCGGTTTTACGGGCCGAAGGGCGTGGGGATTTTGTATCGCAATCCGCGCGCGCGGTTGGTGGGGATTCAGCATGGCGGTAGCCAGGAGGGCGGCTGGCGCGCGGGGACGGAGAATGTCCCGGCCATTGTGGGCGCAGGAGTCGCGGCGGAAATCGCGCAGCGTGAGTTGGCACAGCGTCGCACGCAAACCGCGGAACTTCAGGCGCGGCTTTGGCGGGGCTTGGAAACGCGCATTCCGCACATTCAATTGAACGGGCCGCCGTTGGGCCCGGAGCGAATCAGCACCAACTTGAATGTCAGCGCGGAGTTCGTTGAGGGCGAGGGGCTGTTATTGCTTTGCGATATGCAGGGCGTCGCGGTGGGCAGCGGGCCGGCGTGCCTGAACAAGGCGCTCAAGATCTCGCATGTGTTGGAGGCCATCGGACTGGACGGCGGTTTGGCGCGCGGAAATGTGGTGATGTCGCCCGGTCGTGAAAACACGACGGAGGAGATGGATTACGCGCTCGACGTCTTTGAAAGAGTGGTGACCAAGTTGCGCGGCATGTCACCGATGTGGGATGAGTTTCAGCGGGGACGGATCGCGTCGGTTATTAAGTAAACCGACGGGTTCAGGGAAGTTTTGACCCGTACCGGTGGATTAGAATTCCGGGAATTATATAAAAAACGGGTGCAAGAATGAACAGGAGGAGAATATCGGGATTGTGCCGGAACAGGATCGCCAGCGGCACAAAGACCAAGCCCATACAAAGCGCGCAGATCATGAGGGCCTTACCGCCAAATTTATTGATGGCGTCCCAATTTTCTTTGCTCTTGAAGGCTTTTTTTGTCCGGATGCCATAAGTCCCGTTCATCTCCACCGGTCCCCGCACCAAAGGCACACAAAGGCCAACCACGAGCAGCGTGCTGCCGATTAGTTCAGTCAGTATCAAGGGAAAAGTATTAGGGTCATTCGCAAATGCGAGCATACATCCTCGTTATGTTCGACATGGATTTCATTCACATGACGGCAAGAATATACCCGATGGGGCCGATTGAGGCAAGCGGGGAGCGGCGCAAGGGCGGGGCGAGGGCAGTTAGGGCGGAATATGGCGGCCGTTTGCGCGTCGTATTATTTAGCGCCGGCCGGGGCGAACCAGCCTTGGGTTCGGAGCCATTCGCCGGCGAGTTTGGGCCAGGTGGAGACGGGGTTTTCCGACGGGCGCAGGCCGTAGCCGTGGCCGCCGCGCGGGAAGATGTGCAGTTCCACGGGGACTTTGGCGGCTTGCAGGGCGGTGGCGTAAACGAGGCTGTTTTCCACCCCCACGCCGTCGTCCTGGGTTTGCACGATGAAGGCTGGCGGGGTGTTGGCGGTCACGTTGATTTCGGGCGAGAGTTTGGCGCGATTCTTTTCGGGGGTGAGATAGGCGGGGTAAATCAGAACGGTGAAGTCCGGGCGGCAACTGACCGCGTCGGCGTCATCCACGGAATCGTAGGTGCGTTTTTCATAATTATTGGACGCGGTTGCCGAGAGATGGCCGCCGGCGGAGAAGCCGAGGATGCCAAGGCGTTTGGGGTCGATTTTCCACTCGGCGGCATGCTGGCGAGCGAAGCCCAGAGCGCGTTGGGCATCCTGCAAGGGCGCGGCGTACCGCTCCCCGCCTTTGCGCGCCGGCACGCGGTATTTTAAGAGGATGCCGGTCACGCCGAGGGAGTTCAGCCAGTCGCAAACCTCGGTTCCTTCCAAATCCATGGCCAGAATGTTGTATCCGCCACCGGGGCAAACGATGACCGCGCAGCCGGTGTCTTTGTCCGGCGCGGGGCGGTAAACGGCGAGCGTCGGTTTGGTGACATTGCCAAGGCGGATGACGCGTTTACCGACGGTGTCTTCATTTGGCTTCGTGGTGTCGCGCTCGGGGCCGAGGTCGCCGTGCTCGCCGGGCGCGCCGTTGGGCCAGAGCGGAATCTCGGGCGGCGCGTCTGCGGCGCGCGCCGGGAGAGTGGTAACGAGGACGAACAGGGCCAGAGAGGAAAAAAGAATTGCGCGCATGATGGAGTGGCTTTTAGGGCAAGGTGATTCGGGAGTCAATGATGGCGTTTGGCAAAGTCACAACTTCAATCCCTTTTGTTGGGCGTTGGGTTCGGCTTTGGCTCTTTTGAAATTCAAGTCCGGCTGGTGGTCCGGATGCTCGGCGCGCTGGGCGCCGGAGAGCAATCCTTCAATCGTCAATAGCTGGACGCGCGGTATATTTTTGCCTGAGACGCTGGTATAGAATCCGGCGGACGCGGCATCGGCGATCATTCCCCTGGTCGGCGCTTCGAGCGAGATAAGGAGGGCGATTTCCGCCGATTCTCGGTCACGGACATGATTGAGGGCACGCACATCGTCGGCTTTTAATCCACCGCCTTTCACGCTCACGACAATCTTGCGGGCTCCGGCCTTATCCAGGTCATGGAAATATTTCAGCCCGTCAATGCCGCCGTCGGCCCCCTTTTTCCGGCCTTGGAACGGCTGCGCGTCCACTAATGACACCGCCCACCATTGGAACTGGTATTTATCCCGCCGGGCGAGTTCGCGCGCGGCGTCGAAGTCTTTGGGGGTTCCGTGAATTTCGAATTTAAGCCTGGTCTTGAAGGCGTCCTTGAGCCGCTTCTCAACCAGGGAGATGGCAAGGTGTGTTATGTCGATGCCAATCCATTTGCGATTGAGTTTTTGCGCGGCGTGAATGGCGGTGCCGCAGCCGCAGAAGGGGTCGAGCACCACATCGCCTTCGTTGCTGCTGGCGGAAATGAGGCGCTCCAGCAAGGCCAGGGGCTTTTGCGTGTCGTAGCCGAAGCTCTCGTCGCCAAGCGCGGGCGGAATATCCTGCCAATCATTTTGCAGCGGCACACCCGGCATTTCATCGGCGAATTGCACCAGGCGCGGCATCCCGGTACTGCGATGCTGGAGTTTCCCCGCCCGGGCGAATTCAATCAGGTTCTGGCGGGAATACGCCCAGTATCTGCCCTGGTAAGGACGAATGCCTTGATATTCCGAGCCTTTTTTTGGAGTCTTGTATTCGTCGTCGAGATCGGCTTCCCACCGCTTCCGAGCCGCGCGTTTAACGCGCCACTCGTAACTCACATCACCGCCCGGCTTGTTTGCGGTGAGGTCGGTTTCCTTAAAATACCGGCCATCGCTATTTTTATGACGGTACTCGCTTTCCAGATATTCTTCTGTGTACGGCGTGTATTGCCAATTCCATGTCCACGCCTCGGATTTGCTGTAGAAAAAGACCACGTCGCGGACGTTGCCATATTGTTTTCTTCCCTGTTTCGCGTCATTGTGCGCGCTCGAACGCCGCCAATTGATCTCCGAGCGGAAGTTCATTTTGCCAAACACGCCATCGAGAACGATTTTCAAATAATGGGACGCGGTGGGATCGCAGTGGAGGTAAAGCGAGCCAGTCGGTTTGAGGACGCGGTGGAGTTCGAGCAGGCGGTTGGCCATCATCGTGAGGTAGGCCATCATGTCATTCTCCCCGAGGAAACGGCGGAGCGCCTGCATCATCTCCGAAACGGCGGTGTTGGGAGCATGCACCAGCTCGTCAAACTCGCGCTCGGCCTGGCCGCCCCAATGCCACGAGTCTTCAAACGCGGTGATTTGCGCCTCGCTCTGGTGGCCTTTGGGCGATTTGAACAGAAGATTGTAATCGCGCTTGGAGTTTAACGGCGGGTCGAG
>Ga0206847_10084_pt1 | contig 33600 bp, 37 predicted proteins | sample Alteio_BWOrgCont_17_FD_152880 | JGI IMG/M metagenome (GOLD analysis project Ga0206847, IMG submission 152880) | Enriched cells from forest soil in Barre Woods Harvard Forest LTER site, Petersham, Massachusetts, United States -... | ecosystem: Environmental > Terrestrial > Soil > Temperate forest >... | reverse complement strand
AGGCCGCATCCCTTCCAAGGCGGAATAGAAGCAGCGAATAGGCTTCAAGCAAGATCGGGTAGGGAATCAGCACGTCCCGACGTTCGCGGGCTAAGGCCTGCAACTCTCGCAGGGCACGCTGATGGTGCGCGTCGCCCTTATCATTCGCTGCGTATAGGGGGCCGGTGTCCGCCACCACGGCGCGGGTCATTTCTTCATGCCTGTCAGATGAAGGTCATGGTTCTGACTGACGTCGCGGCGGCCGCTGTTCCCCTTGGGAGTAATTTTCAGGGGGCGCGGCATACGCAGAAATCCGCGTTCGCGGAGGTACTCGCGCAGAGCGGTTTGCACCACGGTGGTGAGCGCGGGAGGGGTTTCCTGGGTGCGAAGGTAGTTGTCTATGGCTTCCGCCAAATCGTCGGGAAACGTCATCGTGGCGCGTTTCATAACAACCGTTACAGCACCAATTGGTGAAGCTGGTGAAGTCGGTGAAATGTTACCCACACACTACACTTGGTCGGCCAGAAATCGGATCCTCCAAAGAAATAAGGGCCACGGTGCAGGTCGTGGCCCTGACAATCCCGGACTCTCGATCCGGTTTAGCGCGGGGTGAGCAGAAAGGCGCGGTAGGCGCCGTTGTGAGTGCCATAGCCGACAATTTTTCCGGCGTTGTTGATCCCATTGGCCGCGTCAAGCTCCCATCCTGAGTTCGAGGGAATGAGTGAGTTCAAATCCTTCATCTTCTTGCCAGCGTAGACGAAGGCGTGATAATTCCCGTTCTGCCCGTAGGTGCTCTGGCCGACGACGATTCCGGCATCGTTAATCCCAAAACCCCAGCTCGCAGTACCGGAGACCACGCCCAGGTCTTTCAGCTTTCCGCCGGTCGTGATAAAAGCATGCAAGTCTCCATTCGCGGTGTACGCATCCCCGGTGATCTGGCCTTTGTTGTTGATGGCGTAGGCCTGGCTGAAGGAACCTCCCAGGGTTCCCAGCTGTTTCAACTTCCCGTTCTTCCAGACGAACCCGAAGAAACCATTCGGAGCCCAGGCAGTTCCCACAACGACTCCGGCATTATTGATGCCTTGGGCGCTATTCCACCCTTGTCCGCCGAATGTTCCTAAGCTGATCATCTGGCCGTTGCTGTAGAGAAAGGGGAAGGTCCCGCCACTAGCGACGTACGAGGAACCTACGACCTGACCGGAATCATTCAATCCGTAGGCCACGGCAGAACCGCCGCCGAGATCGCCGATGTCGGTGAGTTGCCCGTTGACCGTGACGAAGGCGCGATAGGTGCCGGCAGCGTTGGTGGAGTACCCAGCGATCTGGGCGGACTTGTTGATGCCGTTGCCGATGGCCTTGCTGCCTCCGAGCGTCCCTACGTCGGTCAATTTGCCGTGCGAGTAAAGGAAGACCACGCCGCCGCCGTTGGAATCACCAGCGATGCCGGTGACTTGTCCGGTGACATTGATTGCCTGGGCTTGGTTGAAACTTCCACCGGGAAGAACACCGAGGTCGGTGATTTTGTATTTTTGAGCGGCGCACAGCGAGCACGCGGCAGCGAGGAACGGAATCAGGAAAAGTTGGGGCAGTCCGGCAGATGCTTTCATGGGTATCGCCTCTTTGATGGAAATCCGACCCCCGGCATTTTCGTCGATCTGGTCCTGCCGAGTTGTCAAAGGAATGTCAAATTTCGGACGCCTGCCGATGATGAGTTCGGCGCAGGGTGAAGCGAATGATGAGGAGGACCATTGCCAGGATGACGACGATGAAGATGCTGCCTTCGGGGCCCGTGGTTCCGCCGCTGAGGATGGGTTTGCCTGCGGGGTGGGTGGCGAGGAGATGGTGCTGGACCATGAGGCCGCTGTCGGGCACGCCGTAGAGAAAGGATTGGCCCCAATCCCACGAAGTGTGGAGCCCGATCGCCCACCAGAGCGATCCGGTGCGCCACAAACTGAAGCAGAAGACCATGGAGGCCAGACCGGCGGAGAGCAGCCCGATAGGAGATTCGCCGGGGTTCTTGCCGTGGCCAAGGCCGAACAGGATAGAAATAATAACGGCTGCGGTCCAGAAACCTAAAGCTGTGCTGTGGCGGGTCTTGAATATCCACTGGTAAAGGCCGGCCAGACCGCGGGCGAGCGTGTATTGGATGTAGCCGCGGTTGAGGTACTCCTCGAGCAAGCCGACCAGCAAGAAGGCGAAAAGCCAGATGGCACCGTAACGGAGAATGGCGCCGCCAGCGAGCCGGCGGCCTTCGATGACGAGGAGTCCGGTCCTCCAGAGAGTCAGGACGAGGATTGAGAGACAAACGATCCCCCATGCCATGCCGGCGAGGAAGTGCGCCAGCATGCGGCTGTCGCCTAAGCCGTAGACGGACGTGGGGCGGCGCTCGATCTTCGACATGATCCAGGTGAGGAAGAGGAGCACGAGGAAAGGAATGCCTTCGGCGAGCAGCCCGAATGCTGGAGATATTTCCGCCCCGGGCTTTGGGCCCGGCGCGTGGAGTTTGTGGGCGATGAAGTTTCCTGAACGCGCAAGAGCAGCAAAGAGGGCGATGAAGATGACCAGGCTCCAGCCGGTGCGGAGGCCGTCTTTGCCAATGAAGATTTTATGCAACATCTTCGTGGGAGTAACTGGGCCGGTGGCGGGCGCTGCCGCGTCGGGATCGGGATGCAGGTCTCCGGTCTTATCGATCAAGGGGTTTCCTCGGTGGGCCACAGTATATGCCTAAGCAGGGTTCGAGGGCTGATCCACGAGTCTGTGCGGCTTGTTTCAAGCATGGTGCGGGGCCGGGCGGACGCCTGTATTGGCGGAGGCTGGGTTACTATGGATGTTTGCCGATTCCGTCGCTGGGCTCTGCGGAATCGCAGTGGAGACCGATGAAATTTTTCCGAATCTTAAGTCTGGCCGTTCTGTTGCTTAATGCCGGTAATTGGAATCATCCGAACCTGAACGCAGAGAACATCGTGAACGCGGGCGCGAGCGATCGCGACAAACCGCCGGCCGCGGCGAAGATCTTTGGGTTTCACGATTCGTCCACGGAACTGGCGGCGGAGAAAATATTTCTCCAGGTCCCTGATCCCAAGCTGGCGGAAGAGCATCTGCGCACGCTGACCCAGGCGCCCCATATGGCGGGAACGCCCGAGGACAAAGCGACGGCGGATTACGTTGCGCAGAAATTCCGCGAAGCGGGACTGGAAACGGAGATTGCGGAGTATAAGGTCTGGATGAATTATCCCGTGGAGATCAGCGTGGATTTGACCGCGCCAGCCGGCGTCCACATGCATGGCCCTTCGCGGGAACATGTCAGCGCCGATCCCTACCAGGATGACCCGCGAATCGTGACGCCGTTCAGCAGCATGTCCCCGTCGGGTGACGTCGAGGCGGAAGTGGTGTATGCGAACTACGGGTCGCCGGAGGACTTCAAGAAACTCGAGCAGCTGAAAGTGGACGTTCGCGGCAAGATCGTGATTGCGCGCTACGGGCAGAATTTTCGCGGGGTGAAAGTGCTGCTGGCGCAGGAGCACGGCGCGGCGGGTTTGATCCTGTATTCCGACCCGGCGGATGACGGATGGAAGCGCGGCGACAAGTATCCGGATGGCCCGTGGCGGCCCGACACGGCCGTGCAGCGTGGATCGATTGGGTTCATTTTTCAGTATTCCGGCGACCCTACGACGCCGGGAATTGCGTCGGTGGCGTCGTTGCCGGAGGAGAAGCGGACTCCGCTGGATCAGAATACGCAGTTACCGAAAATCCCCACCACGCCGCTTTCCTATGCCGACGCGTGGCCGATCATGGAGCATCTCGGCGGGCCGGATTCTCCGCGCGAGTGGCAGGGCGCGCTGCCTTTCACGTACCACGTTGGACCGGGGCCGGCGAAAGTGAAAATGCACTTGAAACAGGATTTTCAATACCGGACGATCTGGGATGTAATTGGCCGCGTGCGCGGCAGCGAATCTCCGGACCAGTTGGTCGTTTCTGGAAATCATCGCGACGCCTGGGTCTATGGCGCGGTCGATCCGAACAGCGGCACGGCCGCGATGCTGGAGGCGGTGCATGGGATCGGGGAATTGCTGAAGTCGGGATGGAAGCCGAAGCGAACCATGATTTTCGGCAGCTGGGATGGCGAAGAAGAAGGACTGATCGGCTCGACCGAATGGGGCGAGGAACACGAGAAAGATCTGGCAAATGCAGTCGTGTACTTCAACATGGATGTGGCGGTTTCAGGGCCGAACTTCAGCGCGTCGGCGGTGCCGAGCCTGAAACAGTTTCTGCGCGACGTGACCACGGTGGTTTCCAGCCCGAAGGGTGGGACGGTGTACGACCAGTGGCTCAAAACCAGCCAGAGCCGCGAGGGCGGGCCGCAGCAGGAGGTCATCGGCGGAGCCTACCATCCGCCTGCCGCACCGGGGGCGAATGCTCCTGTCGGCGACCTGGGCAGCGGATCGGATTACACCGTGTTCTTGCAACACCTGGGCGTGCCTGCCGCCGATATCGGATCGGGTGGGCCGTATGGCGTGTATCACTCGGCGTTTGACAATTTCAACTGGTTCAAGAAATTTGCTGATCCGGATTTCGTTTATGAGCAGCAAATGGCGCGGGTGTTTGGGCTGAACGTGATCCGCATGGCAGACGCCGATGTTCTGCCATACGACTACCAGGAATATGGGAAAGAGATCGCGACGTATCTGGATGCTGCCCGGAAGAAGTCGCAGAGCGAGTTTGGCGCGCAAACCCCGGATTTTGAGGCTGCGGAAAAGGCGGTCCGGAATCTGCAGCAGGTGGGCGCGAGGATTCAGCGCAAGCAAGACAACGCGTCGGGAGATGCCGGCAAGCTGAATCAGGCGCTGCTGACTGCCGAGCACGCCCTGCTGCTTCCGGATGGGTTGCCGAATCGTCCATGGTATCGCCATGCGATTTACGCGCCCGGACAATATACCGGCTATGCGGCGGTGGTGATTCCGGGGATCAACGAAGCAATCGACAAGCATGATCTGGCGCGGACGCGTGCGCAGGTCGAAGCCCTGGCAGCGGCGCTGAATCGGGCGGCCAAGGTGTTGGAGAGCTATAAGTGACCGTGTAGGGCGGGCACTCTCGCCCGCGGAGGCGCTGACGGGACGCCTGATTCGAGTCATGAATGCGCTGTTCAGCGGTTGCTAATGAAATGACCGCGATTTTATCAACGACTTCCGTCTCGCCGCCGCCACGGTTGTAACTTCGCCAACGGCCACGAATTGCTGATAATCTTTTTCTGCCATGCTGCCTGCCACTACCGTGCGACATATTCTCCAGGACCTGCCTTCAGCGGCGGTGGCAACCTTTCTTGCGCTTTTTCCGATCGTGAACCCGTTCGGCGGCGTGCCTTTGTTCTTCTCTCTGACCGCGGACCTTCCTGCACAAGAACGCCGCCACACCGCGATGAGAACCGGGTTGTACGTGATCGCAATCCTGGTGGTGTTTCTTTTCTTCGGACGCTTTGTGCTGAGCTTTTTTGGTATCTCGCTGCCGGTGTTGAATATTGCCGGAGGCTTGATCGTGGCGAACACGGCGTGGGGCATGGTGACGTCCAGCAGCCGCATCACCGCGGCTGAAAGTTCGGAAGCCAGCACCAAGGAAGATATTTCCCTGACTCCGATGGCCATGCCGATGCTTTCCGGGCCGGGATCGATTGGAGTGGTGATGGGGCTGGCCGCGCACGCCAACTCCACGGCCGCATACCTCGGGGTGGTGATCGGAATCGTGGTTTTGGGGTTGGTGGTCTATATGTTTCTTTGTCTCGGCGGGCCGCTGGTGAAGCGCCTGGGGCCAACCGGGACAGGCGCGATCAACCGCATTTTTGGATTTCTGATTCTGGCGATTGCCGTGCAGTTCATCTGGGACGGCGTAGCCGAGTTCAGACTCGGCTAATGCGCGTCCAGCAGTAGCCTATTTACGTAGAACATCCCGCCTCAGGATCCCTGATTGGCCCGACAATATCGCCCACGATCTGAGCGCTCCGCTTCATGCTTTCCACCCAAGGCGTAGAGCGGGAGTCCGGTGCACCCGGCACAATCTCGGCCACAGGCTCGCCAAACCGGGTCAAGCGAACCGGCTGGCCAGTCTTGCGGACTCGTTCCAGCACGGCGAGGCAGGTGGCCTTGAACTTGGAGGTGGCGATTTCTTCCGTGATCAATCGTGCCATGGTCGAAGACTATGGTCATAAGCATTGACACTAGTCATATGACTAGTTATGATGAATTATGAAAGAAAATGGTATGAGTTCGTGGCAGTTGCAGCACGCCAAAGCTCGGTTCAGCGAATTCCTCGAATCTGCTTTGCGCTCCGGCCCCCAAGTGGTCACACGCAGGGGTATCGCGGAAGCGGTCCTGGTTCCGATGGAAGAGTGGCGGCGGCTGCAAAGCAATTCCGCGCCGGACATTAAGAGATTACTCTTGAACGAAGGGCCTCGCTTTGAAAATATCGCGCCGACGCGCGGCAAGTTGCGGCGGCGGCAATCGCGGGATATCGAGTGACCCAATATCTGCTCGACACCAACATTATCTCGGAACTTCGAAAGCCCAAGCCTCACGGCGCAGTGGTTTCATGGGTCGCCGGGTTGCGCCCCGAGCAGATCTTCTTGTCATCGGTCACGCTGGGAGAGTTGCAGATCGGCGTCGAACGGGTTCGCCGGCAGGATGCTCAAAAGGCCTCGGAAATCGAGAACTGGCTCGACGCGATTGCAGGTTCCATCGCCGTTCTTCCCATGGATTCAGCTTGCTTCCGCGAGTGGGCGCGCCTGATTGCGGGCAAATCGGATGAACTGTTGGAAGATGCGATGATTGCGGCCACGGCACGCGTTCACCGGCTTACGGTAGCGACTCGCAATGTCCGGGACTTCGCGCATTTCAAGGTGGAAGTCGTGAATCCGTTTACTCGTGCTTGAGCAGCCAGGATCAGCTGAACCCAATTAGTGTTGCCAACGATTTCGGGAGTTACAGCGCAGGTCACCTGGCACTCAGCTATGTTCAGATCGAAGTTCAGATTCGGGAGGCTTCCGCGCCCCGTGGCGGAAGTGAAGAACCTCGATTACGCGCTTATCCTCGTGGATTTGGCAGTAAGCCAGGATTGGGCTGTGCAATAGTTTGCGAACCCGCAACCGTTTTCGGATGACGGCGCCCATGCGCGGAACGCGGGCGAGTAAATCGAGGTGGTCCAGCAAGGATGTGCCGAATTGCTGGCAGCGTCCGCGTCGTCTTCGGCAATATGGCCGACGATCTCAGCGAGGTCGTTCAGCGCTCTTTGCGTGTAGAGGAGGCGGTAATCCACTTGGGCAGCCGTTTGCGGACGTCCTCCGCAGGCACGGTCCGGCCAGCTTTGGCGTCGCGAGTGCCTTCATCAATGGCGGCCAAGGTCTGCTCGTCTTCGTCGTCACGGCGAGGAGCAGGGGTCTCGAGGTCGAATTTCTTCGCCTTCGCCATGCGGTCATGGTAGCACGAACGCGAGGGCCCAAGCGGAGCTTGAGCAGGGCCACTCAGCCGAACCGTATACTATGTTTAGGGATGCACGGCACGAGGATTACCTACGGCCAGAATGTGGATGCGCTTTACATCTGCTTCAAAGAGACCACGGTTACGACCAAGCATCTCGGTGAAGGCACCGCTGCGGACTACGATGCCGATGGCCACTTGGCCGGCATTGAGGTTCTCGACGCCGTGAAACGACTGGGCGATCCGAGTGCGTTCAAGCGGGTCACGCTCGAAGACGTGGCGAGGGCTCATTAGGCCGCAAAGTAGAGCCTCTTGCCCAGGGCGTGTAAAATGTAAACAAGGAGCTGCGCATGGCTGCAAATAAGCAGCACGCCCACGAACTGATCGAGCGATTGGCCCCGGGCCAGGTGCCGGCCGCGATCGGCATGCTCGAAAGCCTGCTTGACCCCGTTTCTCGAGCGATTGCGAACGCCCCGATTGACGACGAGCCTGTCACCAAAGAAGAGAAAAAAGCTCTCGCGGAATCGCGCGAATGGTTGAAGCATAACAAGGGCATTCCGCACGAGCAGGTACTGGCTGAACTCGGGGTGACCCAGGAAGAAGTCGACCACTTTCAGGAACCGAAGTGAAGCGGATCGTTTAGACCGGTCCAGCCAGGGCCGATGTCCGCAGTCTGAGCAAGCCCTCCGCTATGCACATTCTCTCGGCGCTGCATCGCTTTGCGGAATCCGGCACGGGCGACGTAAGAGCGCTCCAGGGCAGAGAAGAACTTCGGCTGCATATTGGCGACTACCGCCTCTTCTTCGTCTGCCCCGACAGCGACACGATCGAAATTCGCCGCGTCCGTCATCGCGGCGAGGCATATCGGTGAGGTGGTTCGCACTTTTCGGAAAGCGGCGAGAATTCGGGCACCCGGCCCCGGCCTATACATTAGGTGCCCAGGAAATGCCAATCCGCCGGGGAACTACTGGAGCGTCCCACCCAAACGAATAGACGACCTCTGACTTACCGTAGCTGATGACGAAGTCTGTTGGTCGATAATATTTTGGTACAAGTACCGAATCGGACGTTTGTTGGGGCGTCGGCGCGACCATCGCCAAAGCGAACTGATGCCCGCAAAGTTGAACAATGCCGCCGGATGGTCCGTCAATACCCGGGCTAGTCAATACGCGAAGTCCGAGCTGCACGGCATCGGGCGATGATCTTCCGACCTCATGATTAAGATACAATCCGCAACCCCGAGGAAAAGGCTCCATGCGCCACAGAATATTGAGCCACTGGAGAGGTGGCTCCCAGGTACTACCGAACCTACGGACAGCGACTGTGTGTGTGCAGAGGGTCTTCAGAATCCAGCGCTCGAAGTCGTCCCCGCTGAGAATTAGAACTCGAAGATTTTGATTTCGCAAGAAATCGGGTGTGTTCAGGATTGCCTTAAGAAACCGGCCGATCGCCGAGTCGACGGGTGACAGGGCGTTGTTGTGCCTCTTGCACAACACGTTTGCTTTGCAGTTAGACGGTGTAAGCGTTTGAGCTTGCCCTTCTTCTTGCCATGGGTAGCCAGCTCTACTCACCTTGCCGTCTTGCCCCGCTACAAGGTTCAGCATTACCTCACTAAATAGATGCTCGCCGCTAATGTCTGTGCCGCAATCGTTCAGCCCCCGCGCGTAGCACCCCGGATGGGCGAATCCTGTCTGTGGGCCCGGCGGTGTGCAGTTTGATGGAGACGGCCGCGGAATTTCCCTCTGCTTCCCCATGGGATGGCAAAACTTAACTTTCTTGTCGCGCCCACAGAAGCAGAGGTCGTACGTATCTATGTGGATTGTGTTGCTGTTCAGTCGCCTCACTTGATCTATTCTAGACCACAGATGGTGGATAGCCGGCCTTCCTCCAAAGCACCGTGGAAGACTACTTCAACGTTACCAATCTCTCGACCAGCTCCGAGTAGTCTTTTTTCTCCAGCCCGTGCTCTTTCTTGTTGTACTCGTCGACCTTGCTGGAATAATTCATGGAGCAGAATTTCGGGCCGCACATGGAGCAGAATGCGGCTTCTTTGTAATGCTCGTCGGGCAGGGTTTCGTCGTGCATGGAGCGGGCGGTCTCGGGGTCGAGTGAGAGCGCGAACTGCTTCTCCCAATCGAATTTGTAGCGGGCGTAGCTGAGGGCGTTGTCGCGGTCTTGCGCGCCGGGGCGACGGCGGGCGATGTCGGCGGCGTGGGCGGCGATCTTGTAGGCGATGATGCCGTCCTTGACGTCTTTTTCGTTGGGAAGCCCGAGATGCTCTTTGGGCGTGACGTAGCAGAGCATGGCCGCGCCGTGCCAGCCGATCATGGCCGCGCCGATCGCCGAAGTGATGTGGTCGTAGCCGGGAGCGATGTCGGTGACCAGCGGTCCGAGCGTATAGAACGGAGCTTCGTAGCAAAGCTCTTTTTCTTTATCGACCTGCTCTTTGATCTTGTCGAGCGGCACGTGGCCGGGGCCTTCGATCATCACCTGGACATCGTGTTCCCAGGCTTTTTTTGTCAACTCGCCGAGAGTCTTGAGTTCGGCGAATTGGGCTTCATCGCTGGCGTCGGCGATGCAGCCGGGACGCAGTCCGTCGCCCAGCGAAAAGCTGACGTCGTGCCTGGCAAAAATCTTGCAGATGTCATCAAAACATTCATAGAGGAAATTCTGCTTGTGATGGTGCGCCATCCATTGCGCCAGAATCGCGCCGCCACGGCTGACGATGCCGGTGATGCGCTTTGAGACCATGGGGAGATACTGAATCAGCACGCCCGCGTGGATGGTCATGTAGTCGACGCCCTGCTCGGCTTGCTCTTCGATCACTTCAAGCATCACGCCGGCGGTGAGGTCTTCGATCCGCTTCACCCGCGAGATGGCTTCGTAAATCGGCACCGTGCCGATGGGAACCGGCGAATGCCGCACAATGGCCTCGCGAATCTCATGAATGTCGCCGCCGGTGGAAAGATCCATGACCGTGTCAGCGCCATAGTGAACCGAAGTGTGCAGCTTCTTCAGTTCCTCGTCAATGTTCGAGGTGACGGCGGAATTGCCGATGTTGGAATTGATCTTGCACAGCGATGCCACGCCAATGCACATCGGCTCAAGCTCGGGATGGTTGATGTTGGCGGGGATGATCATGCGGCCGCGGGCCACTTCGTCGCGCACCAGTTCCGGCGAAAGCTTCTCACGGCGAGCGACGTAGTCCATTTCTTCGGTGATGATCCCTTTGCGGGCGTAGTGCAACTGGGAAAAGTTGCCGGTCGAGTTTTCGGACCTGCGGCGGGCAATCCACTCGGCGCGCGGTTTGAAAACGCCGTCCGCGGTAGGGTCGTGCTCGCGCTTGCCATTGCTCGGAGCGCTGTTCGTCGGAGACATGCCTGAACCATCCTGACTGATTTCGTTAGCTCTCGATTATACGCTGGGAGGAGAGCGGGAGAACCGGGCTGACAAGGAGCACTCTATTTCGTGTGGCCGGTTCGGAGTATGCGACCATCGCTTTGCCGAATATCAGCCATTGCTACCCCACCGATACGGTCTTCTTGTCAAATCCCCGCATATTGTGCAAAAATAATGGTTTGCCTTAACCCCTCCGTAAGTATTAGGAAAGGAACAAAGCTCTGTGTTGATGATTCGTCTAACGCGCACGGGTGCGCGCAAGCAGCCGCAGTACCGGGTGGTGGTAATCGAAAAGGAACGTGCTCGCAACGGGCGGCCGGTCGAAGTGGTCGGGACCTACAATCCCCGCACCGAACCTGCCAGCATTCTGTTGAAGCGCGAGCGTGTCGAATACTGGGTTTCCAAGGGCGCGAAAATGTCAGACCGCGTCAGCAAGATCTTCGCGAAACCAGTTCCCGCCGCCGCGTCCGTCGCCTGATTCTGTAACCGGATACCCCACCGAAAAGGACAGACCATGAGTGAGCAACATGGGGACGTGCGGGCTTTGATCGAGCAGATTGCGAAATGGCTCGTGGACGATCCCGCTCAAGTCTCGGTCACGCAAACCGACGGCGCGACAACAGTGTTCGGGCTTACGGTGGCGGAGACAGATATGGGCAAGGTGATTGGCCGGTCGGGCCGCGTCGCCCGCGCCCTGCGCGCCCTGGTGGGAGCGACCGGAGTTCGCCCCCAGAAGCGCTTTGAGTTGGAGATTCTGGAATAGCCAAACCGGAGACAGGCGGGGAGTTCATCACGCTGGCCCGGGTGGTCAAGACGCAGGGCCGTCGCGGTGAGGTTGCGGTCGAGTTGCACACCGGGATTCCGGACCGCTTTACTCCGGGATTCAAGTTGCTGGCGCTCGGCAAGGACGATCGCCGGGTTGATCTACAGATCGAAGATGTGTGGCCGCACAAAGGTTCTCTGGTTTTGAAGTTCGCGGGGATCGACTCGATCTCCCAGGCGGAATTGCTGGTCGGCTGCGAGTTGCAGGTTGCACGCAGTGAGCGCGCGCAACTCGAACCGGGATGGACATACGTCAGCGATTTGATCGGCTGCAAGGTTTTTGACGGCAGCCGCGAAATCGGCGAAGTGCGGGACGTGCGGTTTGGTGCGGGGGAAGCACCGCTGCTCGAAGTCCAATCCGGCGGCCAGACGCATGAGGTTCCGTACGCGGAAGCATATCTGCTGAAAGTGGACCTCGCGGCGAAGCGAATTGAAATGCAGTTGCCGGAGGGCATGCTCGATTTGAGCGCGCCGCTTACGGCAGAAGAGAAGCAGGAGCAAAGACAGAAGTAGCGAGTACGCAGTGCCGAGTACCGGGCGAGGCCTGATTTCTCGGTACTCGGTACTAGGTACCCGGTACTCGCACATGCAGATCGACATTGTCACGATCTTTCCCGATTTTTTCCGCGGGCCGCTGGATTACGGAATCGTTCGCCGCGCCCGGGAAGCTGGCCTGGCGAACATCGAAGTACACGATCTGCGGGGGTTTGCGCATGACCGTCATCGGACAGTGGATGACCGCCCATTCGGCGGCGGCGAAGGCATGGTGCTGAAGCCGGAACCGATCTTTGAATGTCTGGAGAGCATGAACGTCGCGCCGCGGGAGGCTCGCACAGGCGGCGAGTCTCGCGAGAGTGTGGTGCTGCTTTCGGCGCAGGGCCGGCGATTCGAGCAGAATGTTGCGCACGAATTGTCGGCGCTCGATCGAGTTGTGCTGATCTGCGGCCGCTATGAAGGCGTGGATGAGCGTGTGGGCACGCACCTGGCCGACCGCGAGCTTTCGATTGGCGATTATGTGCTGAGCGGAGGCGAACTGGGCGCGGCGGTTATCGTGGATTGCATTACCCGGCTGATCCCCGGCGCGGTGGGCAACGAAGCTTCGACGCGGCAGGAATCATTTTCCACGCGTGAAGCGGAGGTGCTCGACGGTCCTGACTCGACCTGCGGTTCGGGCGGATTGCTGGATTATCCGCACTACACGCGTCCCGCGGATTTTCGCGGAATACAGGTTCCGGAAGTATTGGCTTCGGGCAACCACGAAGACATCCGGCGGTGGCGGCGGCGCCAGGCACTGGAGAAAACATTTCGCAATCGGCCCGACCTTCTTCACCAAGTCGTGCTGAGCAAGGAAGACCAGGAATTGCTGGCCCAGATCACGGGCAAAGATTCTTAGAGAGAAGGAATAAGACCATGTCGAATCTCATCATTGAAAAACTTCTGGCGAAGACCAAGCAGGCGAACTTGCCAGCCTTCGTTCCGGGCGACTCGATTCGCGTCCACGTCAAAATCAAGGAAGGCGACAAGGAGCGGGTGCAGGCATTCGAGGGCGTGGTGATCAAGCGCTCGCGCGGCCAGCAGGCCAGCTTCACGGTGCGCAAAATCAGCTTTGGTCAAGGCGTTGAGCGCATTTTTCCGGACGCTTCCCGCGTGATCGACAAGGTGGAACTGGTTCGCTCCTCGAAAGTGCGCCGCGCGAAACTGTACTACTTGCGTTCCCTGCGCGGCAAAGCCGCCCGCCTGAAAGACGTCGAACGCGAGCGCGTGGCCACGGCCACGCCGACTACCTAGTAGCCGACTACAAAGATGCAGGCGCGACGTCCCTTCGATTTTCGCCGAGGGCAAAGCTCTCGGCTGCGCTTCCACCTTGCTCCACAGGGCCGATATCGGCGAAGATGCCGGTATCGTACAGTCTCTGTGGCGCTCAAGATCAAAGTCGCGCGTGATCCATCCATCTCCCCAGCGGCCGCGAAGCTTCGCCTGCTGAAAAAACTGCGTTGCACCCTGAAATTCGAAAAGCTAGCCTGGGCATGCGGCGCGCGTCTGGTTGCTGGAGTTGATGAAGTGGGACGCGGATCGCTGTTCGGTCCGGTCGTCGCCGCCGCCGTAATTCTCGACCCGACGTATCGCATTCGAGGTCTGCGCGATTCGAAGCTCCTGCCGGCTGACCGCCGCGAAATTCTTGCCGAACGCATCCGCGAACACGCCGTGGCATGGGCGATTGCCGCGGTCGACGCGGCCCGCATCGACCAAATCAACATTTATCAAGCTTCACGCGTTGCCATGCGGCAGGCAGTTCTGCAACTTCAACCCGCGCCCGATCACTTGCTGATCGACGCCATGAAGCTCGACTGCGATCACCCCCAGCGAGCCATCATTCACGGCGACGCGCTCTCCGCCTCGATTGCCGCGGCTTCGATCATTGCCAAAGTCGAACGTGACCGGATGATCACCGAGTGGGATCCGGTTTTCCCGGTGTATAGTCTGGCGTCCAACAAGGGATACAGCACGCCGCGCCACCTCGCCGCTTTGCGCGAGCACGGCCCGTCTCCGCTGCACCGGCAGTCGTTCGCGCCGGTGTGGAACAATCCCGTGCCGCAGGAAGTGCTGGCCTTCATGCTCGACGAGAAGCCGGAAGAAGTGATCGAAGAAATGTCGGAAGAACTGGACGCCGCAGTGTAGTCGATTTTTGTTCTTCTTTGCGCACTTTGCGAAAAACTTAGCGTGCTTCGCGGTTAAATTGTTTCTGCCGACGCTGCCAGAACCTTTAACCGCAAAGCTCGCCAAGGAAGCCCCAAAGGCTCCGAAGGGATTCCCGCTTACACCCCCAACTTCCCTGCTACCTCCTTCGCCAGCGCATCCACGGCCCGCATCTTGATCTCTGCCAACGCTGGCAGACCCGGCACCTGTAGCGCCATCTCACAGGACAGCATCAACGCCGTGAGTTTTTCATTCAATTCGTGGCGCAGGGCTTGTTCGGCCTCGCGTCTGGCCACCAGGACTTCCCGGTTCCGCCGGCCCAACGCCGCGCGTAGCTCGCGCGTCACCCGGTCCTGGCTGGAGACTGCGAAATTCAAGTAGACCGGAACCGCTCCACTCAAGTGTTTGAAAACCACTTCAGTTTCATCCGGCTGCGCATCCAGCAAAAGTTGATCGAACACCACCGCGGAAAATTCCTGCGCTTGCAGCTTCGCCACCGCATCTGACAAAGTTGCCGCCACCAGCGTAGGTTCAGCCGTTGCTTCTTCGAGAGCACTCGCGCATTTCTGAGCAGACGCTAAAGACGTTGTCACCAGAATCATGTCTTCACCCCATGCACATCATCGGCCACACTGATGTTGATTGAAGATGCAAGACTTACGCGAAGCGGCGCCCCGTCCCGGTTCCATTTGGGGACGGAAGCAGTGCAGTCGGACCAGAACTGGTTCTCCCGGGATCAACACGCGAATGCACAACAGGAAGAAGCTAGCGAAGTGATGGCTTGCTGGCGCTGCTGGCCACCTTCACGCGATTGGATTCTTCCGCATAGTGAGCTACGCCACGGTAAAGCGCCTCAGCAATCTGCTGGCGATAGGCAGCGCTTTGCAGGTTGCCTTCGTCGGTCGGACTGCTGACAAACGACACCTCGGCCAGAATCGCCGGCATGGACGTTCCGGTCAGCACTACGTACTGCGCTTCCTTTACCCCGCGATTGGCAATCCCAGGCGTCTTCGCGGCCAAGGTTCCATAAAGCGAGTGCTGCACACTTGCGGCAAAGCGATGAGACTCGCGGACTTTCTCACGAATGTCGACGTGCGTCCAGTCGATGTTTTGGACCGACGGCGCGCCCTCGCCTGCTGTTCTCGCTTTCACTGAAGAGTATGTGTTCGTGTAGTAGGTCTCCACCCCGCGAGCGGAAGGGTAGTCGCTGTAGTTGGCATGAACCGACAGGAACAAATCTGCATGCGCGACATTGGCAATCTCGGCGCGTTTCTCGAGTGCCAGATAGCCGTCGTCTTTGCGGGTATAGATTACCGCCGCGCCCAGCCGTTGTTCGATCAGCTTGCCCAGCCGCTGCACGATATCGAGCACCAGGTCTTTCTCCAACAGCCCTTTGCGTCCGACCGTGCCCAGGTCCCATCCGCCGTGTCCGGCATCGAGGGCAACCCTTAGGGTGCGAACCGAGGGCAGGACTGCCTTGGGACCGCCGGCGGTCGTATTGGTCGACGGGCTCGCCGTAGGCGGCAGCGCCACCGTGCTCGGCGCGGAGGCCGACGGCGCGAACAGGTTAATGCTTGCCCGGTCGCGCGGCTTGACGCCGGGCTTCCGGATCTCCACCAGAAGCCGGAACGGATTCGCTTCCAGACTTACCGAGAAATTCGACGCCCCTTTGGTTTCGAGCACCACCCGGGTCACTCCAGAAACCGGCTGCGCCACCCGAATGCGCTGCAGCAATTCGTCCTGCACGTCGATCGGTTTATTCGATACTCCGAGGCCCAGTTTGGTGTCATGCAGGTCGAAATAGATTCGTTCGGGATCGGTGAGCCGGTGCGCTTCATACTGCACCTGATCTCCAAGATCGACCACCACCGTGCTGGAATCGCCAGTGGTCCAGTGGCGGATGCCGGTCACGGTTGTCATCGCGCCAGGTTTTGCAGAAGATCCCACGATTGAAGCGCTGTCGTCCGCCGCGAGGCTACCCGCCTCCTCAACAGCTGGAACCGTCGACGCCGGAATGGGTGCGACCGGATGGGTTGCAACCGCGACTGGCGGGGCTTTTACGATCGCTGATCGAGAACTGCGCCGTATCGCCCACCATAATCCGCCGCCGAGAATGATGGCCAGGCACACGACGCCGACCACTACGGTAATGCCAGGCCGCGAGCGCTCAACCGTCGCGTATTCGGCGAGCAGCGCAGCCGGTTCAACCAAAGCTGGCTCGTCCGATGCCGGTCCAATGGTTGGTTCGCTCCGCGCATGGATCTGTTGTTCGAACTTTTTTTCTCTCGGCCAGGGAGCACGTGGCGGTTCCATCGCTCCCGCGGAGGTTTTCGGCGTCGGCTCGAAGACCGGTGTTTCCACCAATCTTCGCGAAATCTCCGCCAGCCGGTTTTCTTCCTCCGGCCGGATCGCCGCCAGTATCAGCCCCGCCAGCAGATTCAGGCTGCGCACGTCGCTGTCGTTGAAGCCGTACGGTTCGCCGGAAAATGCCTCAATCAGCCCAACCACGGTCTGCTTTCCGAACAGCGGCACTGCCAGCATCGAACGCGCGCCCAGGCGGCGGCAGGCGAGCACATCGATCCGCGCATCGTCCTCGGCATCGTCACAGCGCACCGTGCTGCCTGAACTCAGACACGCTCCGGAAAAACCTGAATTCGGATGCACGCTCGCACCCACATCCGGCGCAACGCTGCCCACTGAAGCCCGGCAGACAATCGCGTCATTCTCCGCCAGCGCGATTGCGATGCCATCGGCGCCAGTCATCGTCAGCGCTTTTTCCGCCACCATCTGCAAGACTTCGGCGAGCATGAACTGATCAAGTCCCCAGACGTCTTCCGTTCTTCCATGGGATTCGAGCCGGTGCCGTTCGAGGATTTGCTGATGCAGAGAAGAGAACGCCAACAGCGCCTGCAACGCTTCATGACCGGGCGCGGCAGCCCGCGCGGGAACGGGAGCAAGGCCGACAGGGTCCAACCGCGGCCCCGCGTGGATCAACTCCAGGCCCGTATTGCTGACGTTTGCGTTCATGATCGACGCGGCTGCGGGAACACAGCCAGCAACGCTGAAGCTTCGGCGTGCAGGCCGGCCCCTCACACAAACCTAAAGCATTTGCAGTAAGTTGTTAAGTTACAATGGTTTGCTCCTGTCTGCAAGAACTCCTTGCGCACGAAGGTGGGAACCCGAAAGTGACCGGGGAAAACCGGCGCATTCAGGGATGTACTCCGGCCCAGGCGATAGGGCATCCGACGTCTGTCGCCCTGAGAAAATGGCGCCTGGTTAAGCTGAGGGCTCGCGAAAGATCCTAGTTCGTGATTGCGGGCCGCGGCCTAGCCATTCGTGCCCTCCCACATACATTTAGGCTATTGCACCCTTTCAAACTGAGGCATAATCTGGATCAAGAGGTGGTGCCTCCCGTGGACGAATCGAAGCCGACGGAATCCAAGCCAAAATCTCGCTGGCCCTGGCATCTGGGATTGCTGGCGACGGGTCTCGCCACGGCTGGAGTGTTCATTTTTCGTGGCTGCTGGCATAGCCGGATGAGTTGGCCGGTCCGCGCCCGGGACCACTCTTACCAGGTCTGCCTCGGCTGCGGCATCAAGCGGCTGTTCGACGAAAAGACTTTCCGCGCCTACGGGCCATACAGTTACGATCTGGATCGTCTGATCGCAAACGACCAGGCCAGCCGGCAAAAGGCCAAACCGAAGGTTGAACCTCCGCGCCGCGCCGCTTCCTGACGCTAGCCCCGGTACCACGCAATCGTGCGCCGCAAGCCTTCGGCAAAATCGACTTTCGGCTGATATCCCAGACATTTCTGTGCGCGTGTCAAATCCGCCAGCGAGTGCTTCACGTCTCCGGCGCGCTCCGGCCCGTACTGCGGGTCGCCTTTGTAGCCGATCAACTGCCTAAGCGTCTGGAAAGTCTCATCCAAATCCACTCTGGTGCCGGTGGCAACGTTGAACACTCGTCCCGCAACTTCGCTGGCCGACGCTCGACACGCCAACAGGTTCGCCTCAACCGCATTGTCGATGTAGGTGAAATCACGGCTTTGCGTGCCATCACCGAGAATCGTTGGCGGCTCGCCTTTGAGCATCTGAGTGATGAACTTCGCCAGAACACCGGAATACGGCGAACTCGGATCCTGCCGCGGCCCAAAAATATTGAAGTAGCGCAAAGAAACCGTCTCCAGGCCATAGCACCGCCAGAATGCCGTCATGTAGTACTCACCAGCCAGCTTGGCCACCGCATACGGAGACAGCGGATTGGGCACCATGTCTTCGCGTTTGGGCAGCGTCGGCGTGTCGCCGTACGCCGAAGACGAAGCCGCATAAATCACTCGCTTGACTTTCGCATCGCGCGCGGCAACCAGCAGTTGCACGGTCGCGTCCACATTGGCGCGATTGCTTTCCAGCGGATCGAGCACCGATCGCGGCACCGAAGGAATCGCCGCCTGGTGAAGCACGTAATCCGCGCCCTCACAGGCCGTCTGGGTGGCTTTCGAATCGAGCAGATCAGCCTGGCGAAAATCGATTCGGTCGAGAATCTCTGTGAGGTTCGCAGTTTTTCCAGTGGAGAGATTGTCAATACCACGAACCTTGTCGCCCTGCGCCAGCACCGCCCGCGCTAAAGATGATCCGATGAAGCCGGCAATTCCCGTGATCAGATAAGTCGCCATGAAACTTCATCTTATTCGAAACATGGGGCCGGCGCCGTATGACAGGGTAACCGGTCAGGCTCGTTGCCCTGGCTCGTATCGGACCGCTGGCAGATTCTTGTGAGCCGCCGAACGGATCTCCTGCCACAACTCATCCTGTCCAGTGGCTTTGGTGGCGGAGTAGGGAACGATTCGCGCATCGGGATACTGCTTTGCCAGAGCATCGAGAGATTTGCGCAACTCGTTCGCAGACGGCCGGTCGGCTTTCGTGCCTACGATCAGGAACGGCCGCCCAGTGGAGCGGAGGAATCCGGCCAGTTGTAAATCGCTTTCCTGTGGCGGAACGTTGACGTCGACGAGCACCAGGCACAGCGCCAGACAAGGGCGTTCTTGCAGATAGGGTTCGATGAAGCTGGGCCACTGGCTGGAAATTTCGCGTGAGATTTTCGCATAGCCATAGCCCGGCAGATCGGTGAAGACGAGTTCCGGCCGCGGTTTGCCGGCCCAGCGGAGTTCGTAGAAGTTGATGCTTCGCGTCCGGCCCGGAGTGGAACTGGTTTTCGCCAGCTTTTTTCCCACCAGGGAGTTGATCACGCTCGACTTGCCGACATTCGACCGGCCCAGAAACGCAATCTCCGGCAGCACCGGAGCCGGAAAGAGGGTAGCGTCGGTCGCCGCCATCATGAATCGGGCCAGAATGCGCATAAACAAGTGTGCAATCTTTTGCTGCGATCTGGCAAGGTGGCGCAAAAGAAAAGGCCCGCAATCGCGGACCTTGCCAAAGCTACAAGCCAAAGGCTAAGAGCCAAAGGCCAAACTACTGCCGCGCTGCCGGTGCTTCCGGCGGAGGCGCGGAGAGCGGCGGCGTGATCTGCTGGGTTTCTTCTCCCGCCAGTTGCGGGAGCGGCGATTCCAGCGCGAAGGCCAGCACTTGATCCATCGTATCCACAAAGTGCAACTGCATCGCCTTGCGGAGGTTTTCCGGCACTTCCGCCAGATCTTTCTCGTTGTCCTGCGGCAGAATCACTTCAAAAAGCCCGGCTCGATGAGCAGCCAGCAATTTTTCTTTCAGGCCGCCAATAGCAAGAACTTTGCCACGCAGCGTGATTTCACCCGTCATCGCGAGATCGCGGCGCACAGGTATCTTGCTCAAAGCGCTGGCAATGGCGGTAGCAATGGTGATCCCCGCCGACGGCCCGTCCTTGGGAATCGCACCCTCGGGGACGTGCACGTGAATGTCAAGAGCGCGATAGAAATCGCGGGGCAGTCCGAGCCGCGCCGCGCGCGATCGTACATACGACATGGCGGCCTGGGCGGATTCCTGCATCACGTCACCCAACTTGCCAGTCAGCGTCAGCTTGCCTTTGCCGTCAACCACGGTAGCTTCGGTACTGAGGATCGAGCCGCCGACTTCGGTCCAGGCCAGACCTGTGACCAAGCCGACTTCGCTGCGCTCGTGGGCCAGGGTGTCGCGGAACTTGATGACTCCCAGAAAATCGTTGGCGTTCTCCGCGGTGATCGCGATATTGTAATCCGCGCCTTCCTTGACCACTTTGCGGGCTACCTTGCGGCACACGTTGCCGATTTCGCGCTCCAGATTGCGCACTCCGGCTTCCCGCGTATAGGAACGGATCAGCGAGGTCAGGGCTTCGTCGGAAAACTTGATGTTCTTTTCCGTCAGCCCGGCCTGGGTCATTTGTTTCTTGACCAGGAATTGCTTGGCGATTTCGACCTTCTCCGGTTCGGTGTAGCCGTGAAGCCGCAGCACTTCCATGCGGTCCTGCAGTGCCGGCGGGATGGTGTGCAACACGTTCGCGGTCGCAATAAAGAACACTTGGGAAAGATCGTACTCGACATCCAAATAGTGGTCCTGGAACATGTAGTTCTGTTCGGGATCGAGCACTTCCAGAAGCGCCGCGGAAGGATCTCCGCGGAAATCCATCGACATCTTGTCGACTTCATCCAGCATGAAAACCGGATTCTTGGTGCCGGCCTTTTTCATCATCTGGATGATCTGGCCCGGCAGGGCGCCGATGTAGGTTCGCCGATGCCCGCGAATTTCCGCCTCATCGCGAACTCCGCCTAACGAGAGCCGCACGAACTTACGGCCGGTGGCCTTGGCGATCGACATGCCGAGGGAAGTTTTGCCCACTCCCGGCGGTCCAACGAAACAGAGGATCGAGCCTTTGGGATTCTTGACCAGTTGCCGCACGGCTAGAAATTCCAGGATGCGCTCTTTGATCTTTTCCAGCCCGTAATGATCTTCGTTCAGGACTTTTTCGGCGCGGCTGATGTTGCGGATTTCCTTGGACCGCTTCTTCCACGGGACGGCCAGCAGCCAATCCAGATAATTACGCGAAACCGTGGACTCGGCCGACATCGGCGGCATGGCTTCGAGTTTTTTCAACTCCTGCACGGCCTTGTCGCGCACCTCTTTGGGCATGCCCGAGGTCTCGATCTTCTTCTTCAAGTCGTCGAATTCGCTCTTTTCGCCGCGGCCCAGCTCTTTCTGGATGGCCTTGATCTTCTCGTTGAGGTAGTACTCTTTTTGCGCCCGCTCCATTTGCCGTTTCACTCGCGACTGGATGGTGCGATCCATGTTCAGCTTTTCGATTTCGATGTCGAGGACATCGCCGATCCGGCTCAAGCGTTCCGCGGGATCGAAAATCTCCAGCAATTCCTGCTTCTCTTCGATGGAAAGCTGCAGGTTGGCGGCGATGGTGTCGGTCAGCTTGGCGGGATCTTCCATCCGCACGGCCGCGATCATGGTCTCGTAATTCAGCGACTGGCAAAGCTTCACATACTGCTCAAACAGGGTGGTGACTCGCTGCATGCCGGCTTCGAGTTGGGGATTGGTTTCGGTCGCGTAACGCGCCAGCCGGACGGTCGCCTGCATGAAGCCTTCGCTCTCGGTTACCTGCAGGATCTTGCCGCGTTCAATTCCCTCGACCAGAACCTTGATGTTGCCGTCAGGCAGCTTCAGGCTCTGCACGATGTTCACCACCGTGCCCACCTGATAGATCTCCGCTGGTTTGGGCTCGTCGATGCTGGCGTCGTGCTGGGTAGCCAGAAAAATCTTCTTGTCCGCGGTCAGCGCCTCTTCCAGGGCACGCACGCTCGACTCCCGTCCTACCACGAACGGAGTCATCATGTAGGGAAAGATGACCACGTCCCGGATGGGCATCATGGGCAGCTTTTTGCTCTCGAATTTTTCCTTGGAAGCGGTCACTGGGTCTCCACAAAAAACAGCTATGAGCCTTTGGCTTTTGGCCTTTGGTCGTTTGCCAAAAGCCTCCTGACAATGGAGCACGCCAGCAGCCGACGGGCTAATGGCTAACGGCCACTGGCGAAAAGCCAAACGCCGCTATTAACAGCTTATCCTGCTTTTTCCATCATGGCTAGAGAGACGTTGCGTTTTTCGACCATCTCCCGTGTCACCTCGAATTCCTTCACTTTCTTCTGGCTGGGCAGGTTGAACATAAGCTCCAGCATCAATTCTTCCAGGATCATGCGCAGGCCGCGAGCGCCGACCTTACGGGCCATCGCCTGGCGCGCGATCGCCCGCAGGGAATCGTCGGCAAACTTGAGCCGGACGTTCTCAAACTCGAATAACCGCTGATATTGCTTGACGATAGCGTTCTTGGGGCGGGTCAGAATTTCAATCAGCGCGAACTCGTCCAGATCTTCCAGCATGCCGACCACCGGCAACCGGCCTACAAATTCCGGGATCAACCCGAATTTGATCAGATCTTCCGGTTGCAGTTCGCTCAGCAACTCAAAGTTCCGCTTGCCGGAGCTGACTGGCTCGTCGCTCTCAACTTCTCCACCCTTGAAACCCAAAGACTTCCTGCCCACCCGCCGGCCGATAATCTTTTCCAGCCCTACAAACGCCCCGCCGCAGATGAAAAGAATGTTGGTGGTGTCTACCGGGGTGAATTCCTGATGAGGATGCTTGCGCCCGCCTTGCGGAGGCACATTGGCAATCGTCCCTTCCAGAATCTTCAACAGCGCCTGCTGCACGCCTTCGCCCGAGACATCGCGGGTGATCGACGGGTTCTCGTCCTTGCGGCCGATCTTATCGACCTCATCTATATAGATGATGCCGGTCTGCGCTCGACTCACGTCGCCGTCGGCCGCCTGCAGCAGCTTCAGAATGATGTTTTCCACGTCCTCGCCGACATAGCCCGCTTCGGTGAGCGTGGTGGCATCGACAATGGCGAAAGGCACATCGAGCATGCGAGCCAGGGTCTGCGCCAGCAACGTCTTGCCGGTGCCGGTCGGCCCAATCAGCATGATGTTCGACTTGGCCAGTTCGATGCCGTCGCTGGCGCGCTGGCGATTCATGTAAATCCGCTTGTAGTGGTTGTACACCGCTACCGCGAGTTTCTTCTTGGTCTGTTCCTGGCCAATTACATACTCATCCAGGAACGACTTGACCTCCTGCGGCTTGGGCAGCTGATTTGGCGTGCTGGCCACCGGCGTGGAGGTCCGGTCGTCTTCGAGAATGGAGTTGCACACTGCGACGCACTCATCGCAGATGTAGGCTCTGGGATAATCGCTGGGGGACGATATGAGTTTGGCGACTGCGTCCTGCGACTTATGGCAGAACGAACAACGTAGGATTTCTTCTGTACCTGTTCGGTTTTTCACTCGGCTTACTCCTTGTTCAACATGATCCTGCCGTTACCCTCGCACCTGTCGGAACCGTGGGGGACGGAAGCGATCGTCGTGCGCCGAGACCTTATCGAGTTCTGACCGGCAAAACGCCGATCATACCCCTTTGCCGGTCTTATAAATAATATCGTCTATGATTCCGTATTCCTTAGCCTGCTGCGCGTTCATAATGAAATCGCGCTCTACATCCTTTTCTACCTTATCCAGCTTCTGTCCGCTATGTTTCGCAAGTAACTGGTTGGTGATATCCCGCATCCGCAGGATTTCACGGGCATGGATATCGATATCGGTGGCTTGACCCGACAACCCTCCCATATGGGGCTGGTGGATCAGAATTCTCGAATTGGGCAGCGCCATTCGTTTCTTCGCTTGGCCGGCGGCCAGCAGAGTCGCCGCCATGCTGGCGGCTTGCCCCACGCAAAGCGTCATGACATCGTTCTTGACGTATTGCATGGTGTCGTAAATGGCCATTCCCGCGGTAATCGAGCCGCCGGGAGAATTGATATAGAGCTGAATGTCTTTCTCCGGATCTTCCTGCGCCAGAAACAGCATCTGGGCGATGACCAGGTTGGCTACGTTGTCGTCAATCGGGGTACCAATAAAGATAATGTTGTCGCGCAGCAGACGGGAATAGATGTCGTACGCCCGTTCGCCCCGCCCCGTCTGTTCGATTACCATCGGTACTAGCATCGCTTGTGGTTCTCTCATTTCTCTTCCGCGCTCCTGATCCCCACGCCGCACTTTTGGGATAGGCCGAAAGTATCCGCTAGGCGGACTGGTGATACAAAAAATCGAGGGCTTTTTCGTTACGGATCCTCGTCCGGATTCGATCGAGCGCCCCATCCTTCGTCAATCGATCCCGGATCGCTTCCGGCGACTGCTTCGACTGCCGCGCCAAAGCCTCCACCTCTCGATCAATTTCCTCGTCCTTCACTTCAATCTGTTCCTTTTCCGCAAGCTTCTCCAGCAACAAAGAAGCCTTCACTTCCTGGGTCGCCTGATCGCGCTGCCCGACGCGCAGCCGGTTGAAATCCATCTTCTTCAATTCTTCCGGCTTCATCCCCTGCGCCTGCAATGCCCGCAGCCCGCGTTCCAGCCGCAGATCGACCTGCCGTTCGATCAGCGCCTCCGGAATCTCCAAATCGTTGCGCTTTACCAACTCAGCCACCAGCTTGTCTTTGGCTTCCCGTTCGGCGGTATGTTTGCGCTCCGCCTCCGTGCCTTCCCGGATGCGTTGCCGTACCTCATCCAGATTGGCGAACTCGCCAACCTCTTTGGCAAATTCGTCATTCAGTTCCGGCAGGCTCTTCTGTTTGATGCCCTGCACTTTCACCGTGTAGATGAAGGTCTGCCCCGCCAGCCGCGCATCGGAAAAATCCGCGGGATAAAGCACGTCAAAAGTTTTCTCGTCGCCAGCTGCCGCACCCTTTAGATTCGCGGTGAATTCCGGCATGGTATTTTTCCCGCCGATCTCCACCAGCAGATCATCCATGTGGACCGGCTTGGGCTTGGCTGCTCCACCGCCGCCGGCCGTGGGCTTGCTCGCGTCGTCCTTCGGTTTGCCATCCAGAGAAACCTGGGCAAAATCGCCGTCCGCCAAAGCGCGGCCCTCTACTGAAGCGAACGTCGCATGCTGCTCCCTCAAATCTTGTAACGACTGCTCGACTTCTTCGTCTGTGACCGTGATCACCAGTTTCTCGGCTCGCAGTTCTTTGTAGTCGTCTACCTTGATTTCCGGCAGGACCTCGAAACTTGCCTTGAAGCGCAGCGGCTCGCCAGCATGAACATGCAAATCGCTGACCCGCGGCTGCGACACCGGAACCAGTCCCTTGCGATCGGTTTCTTTGCGGAAGTAGCGCGGCACCAGTACATCGACTACGTCGTTTTGAATGTCCTTGGAGAAGCGCTGCCTGATGACCGAAGCCGGGATATGGCCTTGTCGGAAGCCCGGCAGCCGCGCCAGTTTCTGATACTTCTGAATCAGGGTCTCGGTTTCGCGCGAGACTTCCTCGGCCGGCACCTCGACCTCAATCTCCCGCTTGGTGCTTGTATTAGCTTCCGTGGGACTCACACTTACCTTTCAGCCTGACACTGCGCAGCGGATGATGTCATTAGCAGTTCCGCCGAAGTTTTTTCTGCCTGCAATTCCTGAGTGTAAAGACAACAGGAGAGAAGCGTCAAACGCCAAGCCGCCATTTTTCGCCCATTTCGGAACTTTGGTACCTAAGCGAAATCAGCGCCGATAGAGCAAAAACGGAATCAAGTTGCCGGATGCTGGCGCAGGTGGCCGTTGAGTCACACGTCGGCCGCGATCTCATCTCAAGAATCGGTTTTGGATAGGCGCAGAACTCATGCCGGACGAGTCGGAGGACGTCCTCAGGCTGTCTGCTTTTCAAATCGTTTACGGGGGTCTACTCCTGGCTGGAGCCCATGGGCTGATAGCGGTATTTCTTGCCGTCCCAGAAAACGGCCGAGACGGCGGAGTCTGCTTCGCTCTCTTCGATGAAGACGGCCATGCGCATCTTCTTCTTCAACTCGAACTTCTTGACCGCTACCCGTTTGAAGGGGACATTCACCACCAGAAATTTGGCTTTGGGCGTAGCGGAACGCCACGCATCGGGCCCGGAGCCGTGAATGATAAGCAGAGAATAACCGCGCCGCTTCGGGTCCTCGGTGACAAACTGGGTGGTAATCGCGGGATTGCCGTAGCCGAAATAGGCGTAATACGGGTCAATCACGGCGTAGCTGTTGTCCCCCTGGTTCATCATCGGGCTGGTGCAGTGTGCGGGAATGACCACGTCTTCGATGCCGTCGCCATCCAGGTCGCCGGTCACGGCCGGCAATCCGATCAGCGAGCAGTTCGATCCAAATTCCTTCTGGACGAAGGCATCGTCAATCGGCCCCGCAGCCGGTTGGGCTGGCGCTTGCTGCGCAGCCAGGGAAAAGGTTAGTGACAACCATGAGATTGCTACAACGATGACTCTGGAAAACGGCATGGAGCTACTTTAGAACGGGCAGGGCGGGAACGCATTAGAAATACGGGGTGGTGCTAGCACGAAAGTCACTAGGGGGAAGACCTCGTACGTCCTCCGTCCACCGTCCTGCGTCTTTCGCCTTGCACCTCGGTCGTCAGGCCGTAGAGTTTTCGATTACCTGATTACTCAATCATCAATTCAGCGGAAATGTTCCCAGCCTTGCGGGTACAGCACAGATCGCCTTTTCCCGTCGATGACGAAGATGCGCTTGGGGCGGGTGATGTGGCCGATTTGGGCGATGGTTACGCCTGCTATGCGGCGCGGAATCTGTCTGCCGCGAGGTGCGGTGAACAGCAATTCGTAGTCTTCCCCGCCATGGATAGCGAACTTCCGATCCACAAGCTGGGCTGGCATGCCGATGCTGGCGAATGGGATGGCATCTGCCTGAATCTCTGCGCCAACTCCGCTTTCATCGCAGAGGTGAGCGAGGTCTGTGGACAGGCCGTCGCTGATATCGATCATCGTAGAAACGAGTTTCTTTTGACGAAGCCAGCGGCCGACATGAATTCGAGGGATGGGATGAAAGTGGCGAGGAAACGCGGCACTATGCAGCTTATGTCCCGAGAAGAGCAAGGCGAGCGTGGCTGCGGAGCCACCGAGTTCGCCGGTGACATAGATGCGATCTCCCGGGCGAGCGCCAGAACGTCGGATTGCATTACCCTTGGGCACCGAGCCCACGACGACGATGTCAGCAAGAATTTTGCATGGAGATTGGGAAGTGTCGCCGCCGGCAAGGGTTACTTTGAACTCGTCCGCAAGCGTGAGCAGGCCGGTCATGAACCGGTCGACCCATTTCTGCGGAAGCTTTGGCGGCAGCGCCAGAGACAGGAAAGCTGCAATCGGGTCGCCTCCCATGGCTGCGATGTCGCTGAGGCCGCGGACCAGGCAACGACGGCCGACCACCTGCGGCGGGTGCCATTCACGGCAAAAATGAACGCCTTCCAGGTTGAAATCGGTGGTAACCAAAGTTTCGTGGCCGGGGGGAATTCGAAGGATGGCGCAGTCGTCGCCGATGCCGGCAGTCACGCCGGGGCCAGCACGGGCACTTTTGCGGATCCGGGCGATCAACGATTTTTCGGCGAGAGGCAAGACAAACCTACTATAAAGGGGGTAACCGGTTCGTCCAAATGCCGTATCCAGTGTTTATTTTTCAGGTCTTCCGGGTGGCCGTTGGGAGGCAAATCGCCTCTCATTTCGCGGTTCTTGCCGGGTTAACTGGTTGAATCAAGGTTAGCTGGAAGTGGGCTTGGCGGCCCGGACGGGAGATATGGCCCCAGGCAACGTAACCCTGACCGTCACTCGTCCAAACGGGCAGGCATCAAGAACGGACCTTCGGTAACCAAGGATAGGTGTCTTATGCCGTTGACAGTCGGGAACCTACTTTGTTACGGTGACCATGCGTTTCCAAATACCTTTGGCCGAGTTTGGGGTTTTGATATTCCCTTTTGGGGAATGCCTGGACTTGGCCCACAGGGGCTAGCCTGGTTCCGGTAGGGCGAGGCAAGTCCAGTCAATCCCTCCAGGGGACGCTGGGATCAGGTGCGGTTTCTTGATTTCACGGGAACCGGTCGCAGCGGTTCGATCCTGATCATTGACGAACTGACGAAAGGAATTGGCTATTGCGTAAGCGGTTCTACATTTTATTTGTCGCGCGCGGCGATGACGGCCAGCTGCGCAAAATCCAGATTCCCGTGCAGTATCTGTACGTTCTAGTCGCCGGGGCAGCAATCGCGGTCCTGAGCCTGACCGGCATTGCCAGCTCTTATCTTCGTATGTTGCTCAAGGTTTCCCACTACAACGAGCTGCGTGCGCAAAAAGACGAGCTCAAAAACAAGTATTCGCAACTGGAGCAGGTATCGAAGGAACGTGACATCCAGATTGCGTCGCTGGGATCGCTGGCCAGTGAAGTCTCTTCCATGTACGGTCTGAAGTCGGACCCGATGCTGGTTGCCGAAGCCAATGATGCGGTCGAGAACGCGCAAGTCAGCTCCTCGCTGGATCGCCTTTACACCTTGAAAAATACCGCGCTGAGCGGCGCCGCCACCACCGGCATTTCCCTGGGTTTAACCCGCAACGTAACTACGGATGACTGGATGCGTGCGAATTCCGCCCCCAGCTTGTGGCCGGTGGAAGGGGCCATCACGGGATCGTTTGGCGAGCGTATCGATCCATTTAACGGAGAAGGCGCATTCCACTGCGGAGTGGATATTTCAGCGTCAGTGGGCGCGCCGGTGATCGCTCCGGCGGATGGGATTGTTGAGTTCGCCGATTTCAGTAGCGGATACGGCCGGGCGGTGACCATCGACCATGGGCACGGCATCAGCACACGTTACGGACATCTTTCCAACTTCGCGGTGGTTTCAGGCCAGGAAGTACATCGCGGTGACACCATCGGTTATGTCGGCCTGAGCGGGCGTAGCACGGGACCGCACCTTCACTACGAAGTCCGCATTAACGGCACCCCGGTGAATCCTCACAAATATCTGCGACTCACCTTCGCGCATGTGGGCGGCTTTGCGGCGGGAAGCTAGAAAGCTGTCAGCTCTCAGCTTTTTTCCTCACACTCACGAGCTAAAGCCTCGAACTCGGACCGCTTAAGCTGACGGCTGATAGCCGACAGCTCTACTGCCTTAACCCCATCCAGCGTTCGGAAACCACGATGGAATTGCCCGGATTCTGTGGGTCGTAGCGGACCGAGGTGGGCAGGCCGAGCCGGCAGGAATGCAGGTTGATCAGCTGGCGGAGGTAGGTCACGTCCTGCGAAGCCTCGTAGGAGACACCTGCCACATCGTATTGAAAGATCAGCATGGTCGCCGGCTTGCGCCCGTTGGGCTGGATTTCCTGCACGTCGATCACGGTGCCGTCGGTGATGCGGCCGATGTGGTCAAGCCACTCGCGCCGTTTGCGCTCGATGTCTTCCGGAGTTTTGGGTTTGCGCCGCAGGAAGAGATACGCGGCCAGAGCAACGCCGGTGACGGCCAACCCCAAGGTATACAGACGAAAAGGATCCATGACCTGCGGAGACCAGCTGTCCGCGGAGCGGCAGCGTCAACTAACAGCATAAAGCGGAAGCGCGATTCGTGGAAGTGGGAGGGTGGTTACGAAAGTGGACCAAGAGATAGAGGCGTTGCTCCCGGCAGAGAGGTAGCAGGCCGCGCCTACAACGACGGCGCCATACCAGATGCTGAAACCAGGTTACGCGCGGGTCTTTCTCGTTGCGGCGGCTGCCATGGCCCCAGCTTTTTCCCAGGGGCGCTTGGGGCGTTCGGTCTGGGGTTTGTCGCGGTCCTGAATGCGATCGTAATGATACGACTCGCTCACCGTTCCCAGGGATTCATTGTAGAGGCTGGGCAAGCCGAGAGCTTCCTTCATCTCTTCACTGAATTTCTGCAGAGCTTGCAGGTGATCAGCAGTGGCGGCCACCTCGGTTTTGGCGGTCTTGAGAACCTGCTGATATCCCTTGTTCACCAGCTTGGAAATCTCGCTGCCGATGACGTATCCCGGGTAAGCAAAAATCTTGATGCCATCATCCCCATCTTTCTGGATGGCGGCGGAAACGTTGTATTTCCTAACAAACACGCGGCCCGGCGTGCCCGGCGCTTCAATAAGGTCAAACCCGTGTTCGCGCAGCCAGCTGACCGCGTCATCATAAGTGCGTTGTTCTGTTGTCGTTGCCATTACATCCTTTGTCTACGTAAGAGTTAGATGCGGTAATCGCGTATTTAGGTCCGCACCGGTGGAACCAATCAGTCCTTTTTATAATCGAAACAACCAGCTTTGGTGACCCGCTTTGCCGTCTTCAGACATTACGTCAGTCACGGCCAACCGACCATGTGCTATGCAACACACTACCTCAAAAGCGGCGGAAGTGCTGACGCTCTCGGCAGATACAAGCGACACCGCCGACGTTGTGAACCCCCGTTCCGCAACTCCCGTTCTGGGTCAGCGTAACCTGGAGCGCGTCGGAAACACTCCACTGATCCGTCTGGCGCGGGTGGCAACCGGGCTCTCAAACCTTGAAATCCTGGGCAAAGCCGAATGGCTCAACCCCGGGGGTTCAGTGAAAGATCGCGCCGCCAGTAACATCGTGCGCCAAGCCCGCACCGAGGGCAAGTTAACATCCGGTAAAATTTTACTGGACTCGACCAGCGGAAATACCGGGATTGCCTACGCCATGATCGGGGCCGCGCAGGGTTTTCCGGTTACTCTGTGCATGCCGGCGAATGTCTCAGTCGAGCGTAAGCACATTCTGCACGCCTACGGCGCCAACATCATTTACACCGATCCTGCCGACGGTTCCGACGGCGCAATTCATATGGCACGCGAGCTTGCCGACAAGCATCCCGACATCTATTACTATGCCGACCAGTACTCCAACGATGCCAACTGGCTGGCTCACTACCATGGCACAGCCAACGAAATCTGGCAACAGACGGAAGGACGTATCACCCATTTTGTTGCCATGCTGGGGACGAGCGGAACGTTCATGGGGACGACGCGCCGGCTGAAGGAACTGAATCCTGGAGTGCGTTGCATTTCGCTGCAACCGGATTCGTCCTTTCATGGGATCGAAGGCGCCAAGCACATGCCGACCGCGATTGTGCCCAGGATTTATGACCGGTCGCTGGCGGATGACAATTTGGAAATCTCCACCGAAGCGGCCTACGCCATGGCCAGGCGTTTGGCGCGCGAAGAGGGCTTGCTGGTGGGGATTTCGGCGGCCGCGGCGGTGGTGGGATGTTTGCAGGTTGCACGAACTCTTAAGCCGGACGAATATGCTGTGTTCGTGACTGTTCTGTGCGATTCCGGGGACAAGTATTTGAGCGAGCGATTTTGGCAGGAAGGCTAAAGCTCACCACAGAGACACAGAGTCACAGAGAAGAACAAGGCATAAGGAATAAAGACGCGACATGTATTTCTCTGTGACTCTGTGTCTCTGTGGTGAAGGATTCTTATGCTGAAGATCGGCAGGGCTGAACTCGACGCGATTCGGCGGCATGGCGAAGAAACCTATCCGCATGAATGCTGCGGCGTGTTGCTGGGGCAAATGGAACCAGGTGCGCGCATTGTGAGTTCCGTCGCGCGCTGCGGTAATACTCGTCAGGACTCACCACAAAACCGCTACAACATCGATCCGAGGGAGTTGATCCGCATTCAGCGGGAAGGGCGGGAGCGTGGAGAGGACATCATCGGCTTTTATCATTCGCATCCGGATCATCCGGCACGGTGGTCGCAGACCGATCTGGCTGATGCCCACTGGTTTGGCTGCTCCTACGTGATCACCAGCGTGGAGAAGGGCAAAGCGGCAACCACAAATTCGTTTGAGCTGACGGGAAGTGATGAAAATGACAAGAGATTCCGGGATGAGAAGATCGAAGTGGGTTAAAGTGTGGCCCGGGCACTCCTCGTCCGCGGATGCCCAGCAGGAACGTGAATCACCACAGAGTCACAGAGAAGACAATAACTAATGAAGTGAAGGTTCTCTGTGCCGCGGTGTCTCTGTTGTGAAGACTCTTAGATCGCAGCATCGATGTGATTGTCCTACCCTCCAGGTGAATCTTCCACCCGGTGCGTCACCATCTAAGCAAATATGACTAAGATTCAAATTCCTACACCACTTCGCCAGTACGCCGGGAAGCAATCAGTCGTGGAAATCAAAGCAGGTTCGGTTGCCGAGGCGCTTTCCGGGCTGGTCTCCAAGCATCCTGACCTGCGCCGTCATCTCTATACGGACGAAGGCAAACTGCGGTCTTTTGTGAATGTCTACCTGAACGATGAGGATGTGCGCTACCTGCAGAAAGAGGCCACGGCGGTCAAGGATAGTGATATCATTTCCATAGTGCCTTCGATTGCCGGGGGCAGGTGATCCTATGTTTTCCCGACTGACAATGCGTCGAATGTCCCGGCACAGCGCCCGCTGTTGTTTTTAGTCCGATTCTCAATTCCCTGAACCCAATTTCAAAAGAGGTCGTATGGCCACCATTACCGAAGCAAAACCCGAAACCACATCGTTAAACAACGACGAGATCCTGCGCTACTCGCGGCACCTGATCATGCCCGAGGTCGGTATGGAGGGCCAGCAGAAGCTGAAAGCGGCGCGGGTCTTGTGCATTGGCACGGGCGGCCTGGGATCGCCACTGGCCCTGTATCTGACGGCGGCCGGGGTGGGCACGCTTGGCCTGGTGGACTTCGACGTGGTGGACTACACCAACCTGCAGCGGCAGATCATCCATTCGACCGCCGACGTGGGCCGCAAGAAGCTCGACTCAGCAGCCGAGAAACTCGCCGCCATCAATCCGTTCGTCAATGTCACGAAATTCGAAACCAAGCTGACCAGCGCGAATGCCCTCGAACTGTTTCGCGAATTCGACATTATCGCCGACGGCACGGACAATTTCCCCACCCGCTACCTGGTGAATGATGCCTGCGTGCTGACTGGCAAACCAAACGTTTATGGATCGATTTTCCGGTTTGAGGGGCAGGCCAGCGTTTTTGCAACGGAGGAAGGCCCGTGCTATCGCTGTCTGTATCCCGAGCTGCCTCCGCCCGGACTGGTTCCTTCCTGCGCCGAAGGTGGAGTACTGGGCATTTTGCCGGGACTGGTGGGAGTGATTCAGGCCACTGAAGTTATCAAGCTGATCCTGGGCAAAGGCGAGCCGCTCATCGGACGTTTGCTGTTGATCGATGCGCTGGGCATGAAGTTCCGCGAACTGAAGCTGCGTAAGAACCCGGATTGCCCGGCCTGCGGCACTCATCGCACGGTCACAAAACTGATAGACTACAACGAGTTTTGTGGAATCCGGGGTGAGGAGAAGACCGTGGAATCGGGTGTTCCGGAAATACAGGTGGAAGAACTGAAGCGCCGTCTGGATGCGGGCGA